>UINC01001792.1_pt1 | contig 17460 bp, 14 predicted proteins | sample 5385821 | NCBI WGS metagenome assembly UINC01 (sample SAMEA4666929, study PRJEB26691) | marine metagenome | isolation source: Pacific Ocean | place: Pacific Ocean | collected 2011-10-13 | reverse complement strand
CTCACGTGACCAGCTTGGAAGGCTGGTGTTCTGCCATTGAACTACACCCGCAAAAATGTGGGGAGAGAAGGATTCGAACCTCCGTAGGCGTACGCCGGCAGATTTACAGTCTGCTGCCATTGACCGCTCGGCCATCTCCCCATTTTTATCAAAAAATCTTCATTGCGCAATAAAAGCACTTCAAATATCTTTCGTGAGTCAAATTAGATTCGTCCAACTGGTTAACCAGTAATGTCAAACTGAGCCGGCGAAGGGACTCGAACCCCCGACCTGCTGATTACAAATCAGCTGCTCTACCAGCTGAGCTACACCGGCAACTCAGAAGTCAATATCAATTCACCACACTGAGTGAAAATGACTTTGGCTGGACGACACGCCTGCACGTCAAAAACCACTTTTAAAGGAACTAATATTCAGGAAGACATTCAACAATATGGATTCATGAATATTAAAGTCTATAAATATAGATACTTTTTTTAAAAGAATCAATTATTTTGTTAGAATAGGAAAATATTTTTAATACAAGATAAAAAAAGGAATTTTTGGTATAAAAAGCTGTTGCCTTTCATACTTCCAGCAGGCTGAAAAACTGCTTTTTATTCCAAATCTATAAAAAAGAAAAATTATGATTTCAACGGTTTACACTTTTGCCCAGTCAAAGTGTCTTCAACAGTCCATCCTAAGTCATATATTTTATCTCTCAATTTATCAGACAGAACCCAATCATTTTTTTGACGTGCTTTTTGACGAACATTAATAAGGTCTAGAATTGCCTTTGGAATTTCAATTTTTTCCTGGATAAGATCAAATATTGAATTGACCTTATCTAAAAAATTCAAACCTGTTACAGCTTCTTTCTCTCGAAGAGAACCGCTACCCAGTTTTATATTTGTTTTGCGTACCCATTCAAAAAAAACAGCCAAAGCACCAGGGGTATCTAAATCATTATCTAATGCGCTTTCAAATTGCGAATATTCTTCCGGTAAACTGCCATCATTTTCAACCGTCTTATTTATGGATAATAACCTGTCATATAAGTCTGTAATCCGCTGGATAACTTGTACCGCTTCGTGCTTTTTATCCATTGTAAAATTGAGCTTACTTCGGTAATGTGTATTCAGCAAGATATAGCGCAAGGTTTCCCCTGAAAAATCCTTTTCTATTAAATCTGAAATCCTGAAAATATTCCCTTGGGATTTGCTCATCTTTCCTCTTTCAACCGTGAGATGTTCACAATGCATCCAGATATTAACAAATGGCTCCCCGGTTGCACAGATTGTTTGAGCTATTTCATTCTCATGATGAGGAAATAAATTATCCACACCCCCACAATGGATATCAAAATGATTTCCTAAATATTCTGTTGACATTGCGGAACACTCGATATGCCAGCCTGGGCGTCCTTTTCCCCAAGGTGACTCCCAGAAAACATCACCATCTTCCTCCTTCCAGCTCTTCCATAAAACAAAATCCTGTGGTTTATCTTTCGTGTATTCGTCCGCCAAAACCCTATTAGTCCGTTTCTGCTGTGAAAAATCAAGGTTAATTAATTGACCATAATCATGATAAGAGTCAATTGCGAAATAAACTGACCCATCATCTGTAATATACGCATTGTTATTTTTTACTAAATTTTCTATCATCCGGACCATAGCTGGTATATGATCGGTTGCTTTAGGATAAATATTAGCAGGAAGTATTTTCAGTACCTTTAAATCTTCAAAGAACCTATCAGTATATTTTTTAGTCAATTCAGTAATTGGAATGTTTTCATCAAATGATCGCTTTATTGTTTTATCATCAACATCAGTGATATTCATTATATGATTAATTTCGAATCCTCTAAGCAATAAATACCTTTTGAGCAAATCTTCAAACATAAAAGCACGGAAATTTCCAATGTGAGCCATATCGTAAACAGTTGGTCCACAGGTATAAAGCTTGACTTTACCAGAATCTACGGGTTTAAAAGTTTCTTTTTTCTTCGTTAAGGAATTATAAAACTGTGTTGACATTCTTAGCCTTTAAAGATTTTAATAATCTACGATCTATCTGACATGAAACTGCGTGCTGAATCGCATCAATTTTCAGAACGAACTGGTCTTTGCCCTTTATATGAACGACAACACCCTCAGTCCCTTTCAGAGGACCTTCAATAATTACAACATGGTCCCCCTCAATAAAATAATCAATCCCCTCTGTTTCATATCCCCCCTCAATCATTTGACGGATTGCCAATATCTCTTCATCACGAATTACAGTTATTTCTTCACCCAGTTTAACAACATTTTTTATACCGTGAGTCTGTAAAACAAATAAACTATTTTTTAGGTGAATCTTTACAAATACATAGCTTTTGAATAAAGGTATCTCCACCCATTTTTTTCGATCACTCCATTTTCTCTTCTGCCGTAATAATGGTAAATAGGCAGTGAACCCATTATTAATCAGTTGATCGTAGGCAACTTTTTCATGTCTAGGATTTGTATAAGCAGCAATCCATTTTTCAGTGTTTGCATCTTTAGATAAATTGTCTTCCCTTGTTTTTTTATCTATCATACACTTTTAATTGTTTTCTAACCATTTGTTCGGAATATTTTATTCGGTTTCTTCAATTATTTTTTTGATCAATTCTTCAAAAGAACCACCTGCTGCTTTGAATGCCTTTGGGACTAAACTGGTCTTTGTCATTCCCGGGAGTGTATTCACTTCCAAAAACCAGGATTCCCCAGCTGTATCCAAGAGAAAATCAATTCTGCCGTAATTTTTACACCCAAGAATTTGAAATATTTTTTTTGCTGTCTGTTGTATCTCTTTTGTCAGCTTGGATGGAAGTTTTGCCGGACATTCATATGTGCTCATCCCTTCTGTATATTTACATTCGTAATCGTACAATTCATGACTTGGTCTTATATCGACAATAGGGAAAACCTGTCCTCCAACAATACTTACCGTTAATTCACGTCCCTGGATATATTGCTCTACAATAACCTCTTTCCCGTGAAGGAATGCAAGTTCCAGTGCAGAAGATAATTCACTTTGATCATGCACAATTGATAACCCAACTGTACTGCCCTGCTCATTTGGTTTCACTACAATTGGATAGGTAACATTATCATGGTGTGAGATCTCATCTATAGAATGAACCAATGTCCAGTCCGGTGTTACAAATCCACCTTGGCGGACTATCATCTTGCTGACATGTTTATTCATACAAATTGAGGAAGATAACATACCAGATCCAGTAAAAGGAATTCCGTATATTTGTAAACAAGCTTGAATCGTTCCGTCTTCACCCTGTCCGCCATGCAGTGCAATAAATACCAAATCTGCTGATTGTAAATCTGTGACAACTTTCTGAAAGTCTCCGTTATAGAGCACCGATATCGTCTTTAATCCGATGGAAGCACATGCTTTCTCGACTGCAGAACCAGTACTCAGGGATACTTCCCGTTCTGCAGAGGTACCCCCCATTAAAATCGCGATTTTCATTATCTGCATTCTCCTAAAAGGACAAATGCACCTTCTTGTAAACTTGGCACAACAAAAGTTGGTTGAATCTCATCAGGAATTGTCTTCTTAGTCTGATTTCCGCATCCGGTTAATACCAGCATTGTTTCCATCCCCAATTTGTTCCCACCTTCAATGTCAGCTATACTGTCACCGATCATCAACGATTTTTTCAAATTGATATTATGATCTTGTGCAGCTTCTGTGAATAATCCTGGACCGGGTTTCCTTCTTTCTGTTGCCTGTTCTGGATGATCTGTACAAACATAAATACCTAATAGCGGAATATTATTTATTTGAAATTCATTTTGGATAAACGTATGAATTTCATCCAAATTTCTTTGTTCAATCAGTCCACGATCTACGCCTGATTGATTGGTCACAATACAAAAACGATTTCCCCAATCCGCTATTTTTTTTAAAGACGAGATAGTGAAATCAAAAAATTGGAAATCGTCCAACTTACTGATATAGCCAGGGTCAGGATTTATTGTTCCATCCCGGTCAAGAAAAATTGTGTCATAATCCTTCATAAAACCAAGTTTTTATCCTTGATGTCTGAAATATGAATTGAACTTTTAATGAAATAATAAGCTCCCAGAATAACAAATGGCAGATATCCGCTTGCATGAATAATTACAGCAAAAGCTTGAGCTTCTGGACGAGAGATAGCGAAAAGTGTTGTCCCTAAATAAACAATCGCCGCGTGATATGTACCGATATATCCCGGTGCAGCAGGAACAGTTATGGAAAGTGTGGTGGCAATAAGCACTATGCCAATCTCAATCCATCCAATATTAATATGTACTGCTTGCGCTATTAAATAAGTACAGGCATAATAAATAACCCACAAATATATAGTTTGAAGTGCGATCTGAAAGGAGTGATTTGAATTTTTTATAGAAGTAATTCCGTCTAACAAATTAATAAACATACCAACTACTCTTTTGAATAATAACGATTTTTGACCATTTCTATCCTGTTGAATTCCATTAAAATAGGTTATCAAATTTCTTCCAAAAATGAGAATAAAAATAAATAACACTACAGTTGAAAGCACCGCAATAAAAATTGATCTCATCATCCACGCAGGTATAAGGGAAACGAGTTTTGGCTCTCCAATAGAAAACTGGGCAACCGTAAAAATTCCAATTAATAGTATTAAACCAAGCATATCCAGAATACGCTCCAAAATGATTGTCCCTAACGTAACTGAAAAAGTAAGTGAACTGACCTTACTTAGGCTGTATCCACGGAGGACTTCACCTATTCTAAATGGTAATACGCTATTCCCGAAATAACCAATCATCGTGGACTCAAAAAGAGGATTAATCCGGAAATTTTCAAAAGGTTTCAAGATTAATTTCCAACGATACGCACGAACCAGGACAGAAAAAATCATGAGCCCCATAGCAAAAAGTAAAAGACCATAGTTGACTGATGAGAGATGAGACCAAAATTCCGTAATATTTATTTTTTGGAATGCATACCACAGCCCTGCCATACTGATGAGTATACTGAAAACAATGGTTGCAACTTTTCTCGATTGAAAATTCACAATTTTAACTTTAGCAGGCTTTTCATCCTTCTACAAATCAATTTCTTAAATCTATGACTTCCCATTCGGATATATTGAACTCATCATAAATCTTATTCGCAGATAATTTATTATAGGAATTTATCGTCACATTGATTTGGTTGTTTTCATCATAATATAAAACCAACTTCTCAGGGATAAAGGACTCAGTTTGAATCATAATTGACCCCGATATATTCATCTCATTAATTGTGAATTCTAATAATATTGAATCGGAATTATTCTCAATTTTTTTCACTTTTATTTCCTCAAAATCACCTCTCAATAAATCGATAATGCTGAATTCATCTGGAAGTATCTGATCAACAACCACTTGTTTAGATTTAGGATTAAAGGTATAGATTACCTGTCCATCAATTTTTAAGACTTGGTGGGGTGATTGAAAAATAAATTGGTGATCATTCACAATTTCGAAATTTGCCGTTTCAATCCATTCATTTCCATATTGATCCTGATGAATTTCCAGACTCATGAGCACTCCTTGAGGAGAATGCAATCGGGTAGATATTGAATCTAAGACAGGGTGATTTCCCATCAAAAAAGAGAGAAAACCAGTCAAAGAAACATAATATATAAATTTCATTTGCTTAGGGTTTGATAATTTCCAAGTAGGATTCATCTACAAGGACTTCCCTAGCTTTGCTACCGGTAAATGGTCCAACAACACCGATTTTCTCCATTTCGTCAATCAGGCGTGCAGCACGCGAATAACCCACCTTTAATCTCCTCTGAAGCAACGAAATTGACCCTTGCTGATGAATAACAACCAAACCGATTGCTTCATTTAATAAATCATCTCCGTTTCCATCATCGATTGTAAAATCAGTCGAAGATACTTCACGAACGCTTGGGAGTTTTAATTCCTCAACAACTGGTTGTCCTTTAATATAACTCATGATTGCTTCAATCTCTTCCAAAGATAAATATGCATTATGAAGGCGAACAGGTTCGGGAGAACTAAGTCCTTGGAATAACATGTCTCCCCTGCCGATTAATTTTTCAGCACCCTGAGTATCCAAAATCGTACGAGAATCAATCTTAGTTGCTACCTGAAATGCAATTCGGGATGGGAAATTTGCCTTAATCACACCGGTAATTACATCCACAGAGGGACGCTGCGTTGCAATCACAAGATGGATTCCGACAGCACGTGCAAGCTGAGCAAGACGAGCAATCGGAGTCTCAACATCTTTTGCACTCATCATCATCAAATCGGCTAGCTCATCAATAACAAGAAGGATGTAGGGCATAATTGGCTGGTCTTCTTTTTTCATCTTCTTGTTATATTCATCGATATTTCGAACAACAACATCAGCTAATACTACATACCGATTGTCCATTTCTTTTTCCAGCGCCCGGAGAGCCAAGATAGCATTTTCCATTGTGGTTACAATTGGTTCATCAAAATCCTCTGTTTTCAGCAAATAGTATGGCGCTAAGGCTCTATACAGCGTCATTTCCACTTTTTTGGGATCAATTATCATAAATTTTACTTCATCCGGTGTTGCTTGATAAAGAATACTGCACACAATCGTATTCAAGCATACGGATTTCCCCGATCCTGTTGTTCCGGCAATCAATAGATGAGGCATTTGCGCAAGGTCTAATGTTGCAATTTCACCTGATGTATTCTTCCCGATTGCTAATGTTAATTTGGACGTTGTATTTGCAAACTTTTCTGAGTTTATTACTGACTTGAAATAGACCATGGCTGGATTCCGGTTTGGTATTTCAATTCCAACAGAAGATTTTCCGGGTATTGGAGCAATCACACGAACCCTGCTCGCTTCCATAACACGTGCGAGATCATCCGATAATTGTACAAATTTATTTACCCGAACTCCTTCCGCTGGCTCCACTTCAAACAATGTAATGACCGGTCCTGGATGCACATTGACCACTTTCCCTTCTACACCAAATGTTGCAAGAGACTGTGTTAAAAAATTTGCACGTTCTAACAATTCATCCCGGGACATTCCTTCGGAAATAGAAATTGGCGTTGTCAAAAGGTCAGTTGACGGTAATTGATATTCCCGTTTAGGCACTTGACGATCTTGGATAGAATCGAGGTCTATTTCTTTTTCCTTTACCATCTCCCCAACTTCAACGCCTTCTCCAGATCCAATTTTATCTTCTGTTTGTCTTTGCTCTGACTTCTCATCAGTCCTGGTGATTCCATCAATTTCCTTTTCTTGATCAACCAATTCAGATTCTTCCTGTGCCTCAACGTTAGTTGTTAATTCCGGTTCTAAATCAGAGGGAGGTTCATCTGTAACTTCTTCTGTAACAGGCTCAGTTTCCTCTTCTACAGGAGAGTCCTTTTTCTGCTTTATTTCCTGATCATTTATCGTAGATAGAAGGTCCTTTGTATGCTTCCGTTTAGCAACTTCAGAAGTTTTTAACTTTTTCTTTAGTTCCTTTTTTCCTTTCCAATCATTAACCTTCTCGGTAAAAGATTTAATAGGTTTATAAAAACTCCATGAAAAATATCCGCGAACAAGTACAAGCCAAGATCCAATCAATACTAGCATCCCACCAATGGTGCCCAGTTGATCCATTAATAATTTTGCGATGGTCCCGCCGATTAATCCAGATAAAACAAAATTATTATCCGTGTTTTCCCCAGCGAGAAGGATAATCAATCCAGCAGTTATTGAAAAGAGGAATGCAGCCCCAAGGGTATATCCTGTAGCTCTGTTGAGAGATTTTAATTTCTTTCGGCTGAAAAACCACCATCCCCAGATAATTCCAAGTATTGGGAAAATAATACAGGAGAGACCAAATGTCTTTTTAATAAAAAAATCAGCAATAAAAACGCCCACAATCCCCATGGGATTTTCAGTTGGTAAATTAGGAGGAATTCCCCTTACCTCTTCACTGGGATTGAATCCTATCAAACTTGCTAAAACCAGCAGAGAAATGATAATGATCAAAATACCGATTATTTCTAATCTGCGTTCTTTCATACTAACTTATTTTCTTGAGAGTAAAAATATTAAAAAATAAATCCATTTTTTTGCTGAATATTTTGTTTAATATTGTTTTTTATGTTAGAAAATGTACAACATTCATTAAAAACCTTTTGTCGAAAAAAAACAAAATTAAATGTTAGCCGTGCCATTTTTATAAAATGGTGGTTTTACTATAATAGCAGATTTTTTCTGACCACGAATTCCAACTTCTAATATTGTCCCCACCTTTGTATGTGGATGATTTATAAAACCAAGGCCTATCCCTTTTTTTAAAGAGGGGGATTGAGATCCGCTTGTTACTTCTCCATTTTTATTATTTCCAAAAAAAATCGGATATCCATTCCTTGGGATTGCCCGTTCCATCATTTCAAAACATACTAATCGACGGGAAATTTGTTCCTTTTTCCGAACAAGAGCTTTTCTCCCAATAAAATTCCCCTTCCCCAGTTTTGTAATCCATCCTAATCCGGCTTCAAATGGGTTTGTAGATTCATCAAAATCATTCCCATACAAACAATATTTCATTTCAAGGCGAAGCGTATCTCTGGCACCCAACCCTGCAGGAACAATACCATGTTCCTTACCAACTTCCATCAAAGCATCCCAAATTTTAGGAATCACATTCAGATTTCCGTAAATCTCAAAACCAAGTTCACCTGTATAACCTGTACGCGCAACAAGGATGTTACTTTCTTCATATTTATCTTCTATAAAATGATAAAATGGAATCATGCTTAAGTCTGATTGTATAATCTTCTGTAAAATACTCCTGGATTCCGGTCCCTGTAGAGCAATCAGGTTAATTTCATCACTTATATCTTTCAATACAACACCATCCATCAGATTTTTCTCAAGCCATTTAAAATCCTTCTTGATATTGGCAGCGTTTACTACAATTATAAATCGATCTCTGCAACGATAAATTAGCAGGTCATCAATTATTCCACCATTTTCCATGCACATTGCGGAATACTGTGCTTGTCCCCGTTTTAAACCTGCTACATCGTTAATTGTCATATATTGGAGAAATGATTCTGCATTTTTTCCTTTTATAATGAATTCACCCATATGACTGACATCAAATATTCCCGCTGTGTTTCGGACAGCGTGATGTTCATGCACAATTCCGGTGTAATGGACTGGCATCATATATCCGGCAAATGGGACCATTTTGCCTTGTAACGCAAGATGCCGACTGTAAAGAGACGTATTTTTTATGGGCAATTCTGAATCACTTTTTGAATAAAAGTCGGATGTTCATTTCTTCAATTTACAGAGGATATTACCATCTGACTTCCACAGGAAACGTTGGTTTCAACCAACTTAATTTGCTTTTTTAAAATCTTCCATAAATTCTGCTACTTTTTCCGCTGCTTCAAGAGGTACACCGTTGTAAAGCGATACTCGGATACCCCCGACACTTCTATGGCCTTTTAAACCGACAAATCCTGATTCTTTCCCTTTTGCAACCAGTTTCTGTTCCAGTTCTTCCGAAGGTAACCGTAGAGTTACATTCATCCAGCTTCTGCTGTCTTCCCTTACAGTTCCGCGGAAAAAGTCCGGATATGTATCTATTAAATTGTAGATAATATCTTTTTTTGCTTTCGTTATTTTCTCCAATTCGCCTAACCCGCCAAGATTTTTTATCCACTTCAAAACTAAATTCAAGGTATAAACAGCGAAAACAGGCGGAGTATTGAAAAGAGATTTTTTATTCACATGTGTACGATAATCAAACATGGTTGGTAAATCGGGGTTACATTTTTCCAGGAAATCTTTTCGAAGTATAACCACAGTTACTCCAGACGGCCCCAGGTTTTTTTGGGCTCCAGCATAGATTAAAGAAAATCGGGGAAAATCAAGGTTGCGAGAACAAATATCGGAAGACATATCACAGACGAGCGGAATATTTTCAGTATCAGGAAACGAGTGCCACTGTGTTCCCTTGATCGTATTATTGGAGGTGATATGCAGATATGCTGAATCTTCTGGAATATCCAACTCACTGGTACTGAGGATATAGGTATAGTCTAAGTCCTTTGAACTGCCAGCCAAATGAACATTTCCGATTTTTTCAGCTTCCTTTACAGCTTTAGACGCCCATGTTCCGGTATCTACGTATGCTGCTGTTCCGCCAACGGGCAAGAAGTTAAGAGGAATATAATCAAATTGTGTGGAAGCTCCTCCACCAACAAACAGTACATGAAACTCATCGCCAATACCCATAAACTCTTTACAAAGTGCAATAGCAGAATCATTAATTTCCTCATATTCAGGTGAGCGATGGGAAGTTTCAAGTATGGACATTCCGGTTGACTTATAGTTCAATAATTCTTTCTGAATTTGATTTAGCACAGTAATGGGAAGTGCAGAAGGTCCCGGATTAAAATTAAAAACACGGTTTTGCATTGTAATATCTCCTTTTTAAAAGCGAGTTAATCAGTGGGAACAAAATCACGGATAATGGATTCAATAATATCTCCAATTCTCAACAGATTTTCTTTCGTAGATGCTCCTAAGTGTGGCAGCATGATGACATTTGGAGCATCAATCAATGGTGTGTTTTCCGGTGGATCGGAATACCATACATCGTTGCCGAACCCAGCCAGTTTTCCACTCTTCAATGCTTCAACAACATCTTCTTCAACAATTGTTTTGCCGCGCCCAGTATTAATGAGATAGGCTCCGTCCTTGAATTCATTGAGTATTTCACCATCGATTATTCCTTTGGTTTCTTCAGTAAGGGGAAGATGCAAAGAAACATAATCAGAATTGTTTAGAACGTCTTTCAAATCTGGTTTCATTGTCGCAACTTCGCTTGAATCGACAAATGGATCGTAGGCAACAACGTTCATTCCAAAAGCAGTCGCTCTTTTAGCCAGTTCGGTTCCAATCCTTCCAAGCCCGACAATTCCAAGTATCTTTTTATACAGTTCGGTACGTTTCAGCTTTTTCTTAGCCCACTGACCTGCACGCATTGTACTGTCGGCTTTTGTAACATGATTGGGAAGGGCAATCATCAGTGTGAAAGCAAGTTCAGCAACGGCAATTGACGAAGCTGCTGCGGTATTATGAACGGCAATTCCCTTCTCAGAAGCATAGTTCAGGTCAATGTTATCAAGTCCTACACCGCCACGGATCACCAGTTTGAGATTTGGTGCAGAATCTATATACTCTCTTGTAACTTTTGTTTTACTGCGCACGAGCATAACGGTTGCTTTCGGCAATTTTCCCTTATCATCTGTGACGTCACCATACGGAGAAAGCTTCTCCGGAAGATCCGGTGCAAACGCATCTGAAATAAGAATAAGCATAAATAATTTCCCTTTTTAATCGGTTAACATATTGACGATCATCCCGCTCCGAAGTTTTGGTTCAAACCAGGTAGATTTTAGGGGCATAACTCCTCCGGCATCAGCTACATCCAACAGTTGTTTAATGGAAGTTGGGAACAACGAAAATGCTAATTTATATTCTCCTGAATTCACCAATCTGATCAATTCCTTTGTGCCGCGAATTCCACCGACAAAATTAATTCGCTTATTAGTTTTCGGGTCTGTAATGCCCAAAATAGGAGCAATAAAGTTATCACCAAGAATAGCTGCATCAATGGATCCCGTCGGGTCATTCGGATCAAAACTGCCTTCCCTAGCTTTCAGCAAAAACCAGTTTCCTTCCGCATACATCCCGAATGTGTGGAGTTCTTCAGGATTTACTGCTCCATCCATGGAGCTGATTTCAAAGTTGTGAGCCGTTTTTTCCAGAATTTCTGATATTGTGAGTCCATTCATATCCCGGATGACCCGATTGTATGGTAGAATACTAAGTTCTGAATCTGAAAAAATTACATTGAGAAAATAATTATAGTCTTCTTCGCCTGTATGATGCGGATTTTGTTCTTTTTTTCTCCTGCAAACTTCGGAAGCAGATTGACTTCGGTGATGGCCATCGGCAATATAGAGTGGAAATGGAGCAAATTCTGAAATGATTCCCTTCTGAAGATCAGGATCACCGATCACCCAAAATTCATGGTGTACAGTGTCATCTGCAACAAAATCTACTGAGGGAGAATTTTCTGTAACGGTGTTGAAAATTCGTTGAATTGGTTCCTGGAAACGATACGCAGTAAAAACAGGCCCTACCTGCGCATCAAGAAAATCGATATGGTCAGCACGGTCATTCACTTTTTCAGGGCGGGTATGCTCATGTTTTTTAATGAGTCCATTATCATAATCATCTACAGACACAAGTGAAACAAGACCGGTTTGGCTGCGATTATCCATGGTCAAACGATACACATAAAAACAGGGGTTTTCATCCCGGATCATCAAACCATTATCAATAAGCTGCTGTAAATTAGCTTTTCCTTTTTGATATACTGCCTCGCTATATGGATTCATATCATCAGAAAATTCCAACTCCGCCTTATTGATTCTCAGAAACGATTTTGGATTTTGTTTTACAATCTTCCTTGCTTCTTCCGTACTCAGCACATCATACGGTGGTGATGCAATTTCTTTACAAAATTCGGGTTTGGGTCTCAAACCTCTAAATGGTTTTACAATTGCCATTATTTATTTTCCGCCTACATTTCTTTCAATGTTTTTTTCAACAATTCTTCAAGATTCCCTGTCAAGTCTCCACTTTTTTCCAGTTTCTTCATTGCTTTATGCGCTTGGGCACGGCTGTATCCAAGAGATTGAAGCGCCTGAATTGCATCATCCATTTCATCCGGCACTTTTTCAGCATCAAACACCATGGAAATATCATCATCCTTTTCCATGACAAATTTTTCTTTCAGTTCTACAATGATTCTCTTCGCTGTTTTTGCACCAATACCTGGAATCACCGTCAGAGATTTTACATCTCCGGCAACAATCCGTTTTTTAAACTCAGCGATGCTTGCACCAGAAAGAATACCCATTGCGGACCTGGGTCCTATTCCACTGATCCCAATGAGAAGCAGGAACATGGATCGCTGGTCGTCATGATCAAAACCGTACAGTGCAAGAATATCTTCGCGGACGTGCAGGTACACAAGCAGCTCAGTATTCGACCCTGTTGATGGTAATCTTTCGTAGGTGCTGATTGTGATGTTCACTTTCAATCGGATTCCACCAACATCAACTACCGCACACGTTGGAATTTTTTGTATCAGCAAACCGGAAATTGAATCAATCATTTTTTTACCACTTCGGTTGATTTAGATAACACAATCCAATTGCGAGTGCATCGGACGCATCAATAGGGGTTGGAGCCTTGTCCAACTGTAATATTTTCTGAACCATAAACTGAACCTGTTCTTTTGTAGCTGCACCGTTCCCCGTAACAGATTGCTTCACTTTTCTCGGAGCAAATTCTGAACAAGGAATACCCGCATTGGCACCTGCCAGCAATAAAGCACCTCTTGCCTGCCCCAGTGCCATGGCAGACTTAACATTTTTTTGATAAAATGTATCTTCTATCGCCATCACAGCTGGTGTATACGTTTTGAGAAGTTTGGTTGCTTCATCATATAAGTGTTTTAATCTTTCCGGAAGTTTTTTTGTCCTTGGGGTTCGAATTGCACCATAACAAATTACCCGTACAGCATTTCCTTTTTTCTCTAAAACTCCAAACCCGGATACGCCTAACCCTGGATCAAATCCAATAATCCGCACCTTATTTAACTCGATGGTATATTTGCTTCATCGATATCAAAATTTGCAAAGACACTCTTTATATCTTCATTGTCTTCAAGCTCATTCATAAGATTCAAAACTCTATCTACATCTTTCTTCTCCACTTTCTGAAGGTTTTTTGGTACCATTTCCACTTCTGCTGAGTTAATCTCATATCCTTTGCTTTCCAATTGATCTTTCACCTGCATGAGCTCTGCTGGATCAGTTGAAATTAAATACATATCCTCCTCAACCTCAAAATCATCAGCACCGCACTCCAAGGCTGATTCAAAAATTATTTCCTCCTCTCCAGCTTCAATACCAACCTGGATTTGTCCTTTTTTATCAAACATCCAGGACACACTGCCATTCTCCCCAAGATTTCCACCGTATTTGCTCATGAGATGGCGGATATCTGCAACAGTCCGTTTTTTGTTATCGGTCAGAACTTCCAGGAAAATGGCAACCCCCCCGGGACCGTATCCTTCATAGGTTCCTTCTTCATAATTTACGCCTGGCAATTCTCCCGTTCCTTTCATTACCGCTCTTTTAATGTTATCCTGAGGCATATTATTTGTTTTGGCTTTAGCGATTGCCTGCCTTAACTGTGGATTAGCATTCTCATCTCCACCCCCCATACGGGCTGCAACAGTTATCTCTTTGATAATTGACGTGAATATTTTCCCCCGCTTCGCATCAGCAACTCCCTTTTTCCGCTTAATCGTGGACCATTTGCTATGACCAGACATATTTCTCCAGATAAATTAAACGAAAATTTACAGACGAACTCTTATGTACCCAAAACCGATTTACAGAGAAATGTAGATAAAAAAAAGAGGGTTCCAAAAAGGAACCCTCTTTATAGATATAAAAAGTGGTATTTGGTTTATTTTAGGAACATGACCTTGTTCACCTGAGTGAATTCACTGGAATTCATCCGGTAGAAATACACTCCACTTGGAACAATCTTTCCTCTGTTGTCAGTTCCATTCCAAACAACTTGATATGTGCTTGGGGTATGGTACCCGGACACCAAAGTTTTAATCTCACGACCCATCATATCATACACAACGATTTCTACATTTCCAACATTGGAAATATCATAGCTGATCGTGGTTTCTGGATTGAACGGATTCGGATAGCCCTGATGTAAAGCAAAAGTTTCAGGAGTTCTACTCACGCTACCTTTATATAAAGAATAACTATCAGAGTTTACTACCTGAATCTCTCCATTGCCATTTAAAATGACTTTACCCGACGCACTTTCAAGAATCCACTCACTCCCATCCTTGATAGAGAACTGAACACTGATCATATCAGTGTTGTTCATCAATTCGATGATACCCGAACTCTCAGTATATTTCCAGTCTCCGGCAAAGCGGACATCAAAGGAACCTGCCTGCGGTTTTGGCGGAAGACTGTAGCTGAGTTTTTCATTATCAGGAACATCTACACCAAAATAAATGGCATTTCCATTAAAACTGATAGAATTTGCGTCTTTCATACGATCGGTAAACGGTCTGACTCTTGCTGCTCCGGCACTCGTAAACGTCACATCGCCGGCAGCGCTGGTACGAAGCCAGTATCCACTTCCAGGCTGCAAGGAAGATGCAGGTTCATAACCAACCCCAAATCCGTAAAGGGTGTTCGGTACAACAATTCCATTCGGATCGTCAATTCCAGATTCATTTGATCCACCAGAAACTAAATTCCACCCTTCAGCTAATGACGCCAACAAATTGTCGACAGTTCCTCCAGTGAGTTCATTGGAACCAGCATCATCAAACCTGAGCCAGTATCCTTCACCCAAGGCTAATTCAGTAGCACCTTCATAACCAACTCCAAAAGCATAGAGCGTATTCGTAACCGAATTCGGGAATAGAGTTGCATATCCGGCATCATCCACTTCCACCGGTAGACCAACAAGATTCCATCCAGCTTGGTTGTCCACAGTAATTGTACTTGTACTAGCTCCTCCGCCTGGATAAGGCGGTTCTGAGTTAGAGGTAAACTCTGCCCAGCCCGCATAAACCCTGTTCAAGTGATCAGCTCCCGACATGTCACCGATTTCATTATGATACCAATTTGGCATCTGGTATGCAATATTAACTCGATCATTCGTAGCCCAGTGTGCAGTATGAGGAAACTGTTCCTCAGGGCTGCACCAGCCGGTGATGGTTCCTTCAGGGCACTCTTCACCATTCGCCCAATCTATCAGGTCTGGCGTTTGAGTAGCATTCAATGGATTCCACCATGTAGCGCCATTATCAGTTGATTTGAACACGAGAATATCTTCGCTCAATTCGGGAAAAAATTCCCAAGGTTCATCGCAATCATAAGGATCTCCCGGATCATAATTGCCGCCTTCAGGCCCTTGTACCATTTGATCACTAACAATCCAAATTACATCCGGGTCATCTTCACTAATAGCAATTTGTCCCTGGGTACTCCAAAGAAGGCTGCTTCCTGTTGGATCTGCCCACACCCAGGACTCCCTGGCATCAAGTACCTGGGAATAGTTCCAACCAGTTGGTGTATTTACAAAACCGGGATTGCCAATATAGTCCTTATCAATGGTAAAGTGGTAATAACCTGCGCCAATACCCGATCCATCTGATTGGCGATAGTAACAATAATTTTCACCACAGGGTAACACTTCCATGGTTATATGCGGGTTGCCTTCACTATCAACTCTCAAGTCAAATTCGTAGTAGGTCCACATATCAGTAAGGGCTTCAGCTGTATCACCTGGACACGATGCTAAATACTCGGGAGCAAAATAATTTGCTACCATATGCAGCCAGACGTTATCAGGGATAAAGTAATAATTAGGCTGATAGTAAGGTGGAGCATCAGATCCTGGACCATGCCAGGTTTCGCCATGATCCTCAGTCAGCTTAAAAATGGCAGTATGGTAATTTGTAACAGAACTCAAATCGTCAAGGCCACCAGCAAACAAACCAATTAGCCCTACCATCCCGTGTCCACTATTACTCATACTTATTCCGGCACTTGAATTATAGCTTCCACCAGCGTCACCGGGTTCCAAATGGTTCATTTCATCTATAATCTTAATTTCTTCACCAAAAACAATATAGCCATCTTCATATCCTTCACTGTGAAATAACCAACGGTCACTTCTTGTCCAATCATTATAGACAACGTTAAAATAGTGCTCACTCCCATCGGTAGAATATTCGGGACTGCCTACCCATAGGTCTTTATTCGAGTTCCAGTTTACATCAACATCCAATGGATATGCAAAAGATCCGCCACCCCATTCGAATTCATCATAGGTAAGATATGGACGTCCGCCATAACCAGCACCTTCAGCAGTATATTCATTCCAAATAGCATAGGGGAAGTCAGCATTTCCCATGGCACTGGGATAACGAGCCTGGGCATAAGCACCGCCGTCACCTGGAAATCCTCCTCCGCCCCAGGGTGGATTACCATTAGCATTTAAATTAAAATAAGCTGTCCAATCCTCTCCATCTTCTGAGAAAGCACCTCCCAACTGGCCATGAGTAGTCCCTTCAAACCCTGCATACTGCCTATAAACAAAAAACCAATTATCATCAATTGTTATAATCGGCCGGGTTACACCAACAACCATTCCAAAACCATTGGTAGAGGAATCAACCAGAGCAAAATTACTGCTGTTAGACCGGGGACTCTCCCAACTGGGAATGGTAATAGGGAATGATGGATGATTGTCCGA
>UINC01001785.1_pt1 | contig 17502 bp, 18 predicted proteins | sample 5385821 | NCBI WGS metagenome assembly UINC01 (sample SAMEA4666929, study PRJEB26691) | marine metagenome | isolation source: Pacific Ocean | place: Pacific Ocean | collected 2011-10-13 | reverse complement strand
CACGGCAATCAAATGAGATTGGGGTTGATGGCAGATGCAAAAGCTAATATAATGATTACTGTTGCATCTATTGTATTTTCTATAACGATTGCAAACCTGGACAATGAGGTGATGAAATGGCCTCTACTAACATTTGCAACAGGCAGTTTCTTCTCATTATTGTTTGCGATATTTGCTATTATACCAAAGACGGATTATCCAAAAGACAGACATGGAGATATAGACAGATCATCTCCGCATTTTAATCCTTTATTTTTTGGTCATTTTGCTCATATTGATGTTGATGAATTTAAAGAGGATTACGCAGAAAAATTGATGACTGATGATATCGTATATGATGCACTTGCGGGAGACATATATGGACAAGGAAAAGTTCTTGCTCTCAGTAAATACAAATTTCTCAAGTGGTCATATATGAGTTTCCTCTGGGGAATGATAGGTGCAATTGTAATATTCTTATTACGGGGTCCGGTTGGAGAATTTATCTATCCGTACCTAATAAGAGGTCTTGATGCATTTATTGATGAAATGCTGTTCCTGTTGGAAGGAATGAAACATTTGGCATGTCAAGGAACGGTTCAATGTAGGAATGGTTGAATGGGAATTAATAAATATTTAAAACTTGACAATTTTCCTAGTTTCGTGGTATGATATATGTAACTGAAATAAAATTTAATAAGGATATATAAATGAAAACATTTAAGAATCATTTAGTAGAATCTAGTTTATCGAGAGTTATGCATCATGTGAATAAAACTCCTAAGTTTGGTTTAATATCACCACATAGGCAGGAACATTCACCTGAAGAGAATGAAAAACGCTTTTCTGATTTAAAAAATCATGTTCGAAAACTTGGACATGGTTATATTGAAATGAGAGGTGGTTATAAAGAAGAGGGTGGATTTGTTAAAGAAAAATCTCTTCTTATTCCTAATATTGAAAGAAAACACATGATGGGTTTAGGAAAAAAATATGATCAACATTCAGTAATCCACAAAGAGAAAGATGATTTTTCACTTTTAGGAACAAATACTTCTCCAGGAAATTCTCATGGTAAAGTTCATGCAAATTTTAATCATGGGGGTAAAAGTATTTCTGTTGATAATAGAGGAAACCAATTTCAAGATTTATTTTCAAAATTACATAAAGGCTCACACAGAGATAAAAAGTTTCTATTAAAAATGAAAGAAGAAACTTTCGTTATGCAAGAAAAAATAGAAACCAGCATGTATTATGATAAATTACATGGTGACCAATGGTATACAATCTTTGAAGGAAAGCCGAATGAAGCAATTTAATGAATTCTTAATTGAAGGAATGTATGATCCTTCAATTTTTAAAGCAGTTTTCATGGCAGGAGGTCCTGGTTCTGGTAAGTCATGGGTTGCCGGGCAAACAACAGCTGGACTAGGAATGAAGATTGTGAATTCAGATGAAATATATGAATTAAAATTAACATCTTCTGGATTGGGAACAGACTTCACAAAATATACAGAAAAGGATTTCGAGAAATCTCAAGTGATTAGAGATAAGGCAAAATCTCTTACAAAAATGAGAATGAAACAATGGATGGACGGAAGATTAGGTTTAATTGTAGATGGTACAGGCCATAAATTTGACAGACTTCAATCAGCATCAGAAGGATTGCGGGGGTTGGGTTATGATACAATGATGATATTTGTTAATACATCATTAGATGTCGCTTTAAAAAGAAATAGTCGAAGACCTAGAAAATTAAGAGATGACATAGTAAAAAAGAGTTGGGAAAATGTTCAGTCAAATATAGGAAAATTTCAAGAATATTTCGGCGCTGATAAATTTATAATTGTTGATAATAATACTGAAACTGAAGCACGTGATCCATTTAGAAGTGTTTATAAAATATTAAAAAAAATAATACAGAAACCTGTAGAAAATTATAAAGCTAAAAAATGGATTGAAAGGGAAAAGAAATTAAAAAAATCTCAAACTTTTAAAGAATATTTTGAATTAGATGAATTTGATAATCCTCAAATTTATTGTGATATGGATGGAGTTGTGGCGGATTTTGATGCGGGAGTTAAGGAAATGATTGGTGGAAAGTTTAAAGATGAGCGTTGGGAGGAATTACCAGACGATTTTTTCTATAAATTACCACCAATGAAAGATGCGAAACGACTTTGGAATTTTATTGGTAAACTTAATCCCTTTATGCTTACAGCAATACCAACACATAAAAGGGGAAAAATCGCTGATAGGGCGGGAGCTGATAAGGCAAAATGGATGCTAAAACATTTTAATGTTGAAAAAAATAGTATGAGAGCAGTTTCAAGACGTGATAAAAAACAATTTGCTAAAGATGGTAGAGATAGAAGACCCAATATTCTGATTGATGATCATGAACAAAATATTGCAGAATTTAGAAAAGCGGGAGGAATAGGAATACATCATACCAGTGCAGCAAATACAATTAAACAACTTAAAGCAATAGGATTCAAATAATGGCAGAAGAAGAAGTATGGGATGATGATTTTGATTTTGGATTTAGTTTTAGTGGAGCAGATGAAGTTGAAGGAACTCAAGCTTCCGCTGAAGAAAGAACAAAAGAAATTTCTACTCAGGCTGCAACCGCGGTTAGTAAAGATTTAACAGATGATGTAAAATCTATTATTAAAAAAATAGATGCATTGGGATCACTAGTAGATAAAGATAGTGGTGGCGATGATTGGAATTTAAATTCAGATCAATGGGATCGAGTTGAAGAAAAAGTAGACAAGATTCTCACAATGCAATCACAAGAATTAGTATCTGCAGTTACGGAACAAGGTTCTAGTATTCGAGCAGTTATAGATGAAGTAGAAGAGAGAAAAGTAGAAATTGATAGACAATTAAAAGATAGGATGGAAAAAATGGAAAAAATGATTATTCCACTTTTGAAAAATCTTATGAAAAACCCAAGCAAAGAGTATATATATTGGCCTAATAGGACGGGTAAATTACAGGCACAAATTGATAGGATTCTTGAAGTTACAAGGGCTGAAGCCGTTTAGTGTACCTAAATAATACTACACTCTTTAAGAAAGGTTTTAAAATTGCCTATCATGAATACATACCAAATGAAGCCATGCGCTTCGCAAAAATCCAATTAAATTTTATTAACGGTGGGCACCCTATAACCCAATACATGAGGTAACATGCTACGAATACTTATATTTTTTACTATATTATTATTTCTACCATTTAGTATAGGAGGAAATTCTCTTAATCAATATTGGAATCCAGAAGCATTTTCCATTAAACGCGCACATACAGACGCAATGCCTCCAATGTTGATGATAACAAATGTGGATCAAGTAGATCCTATGGAATTGGAATGTTTATCAAAAAACATATATTTTGAAGCTTCAACGGAATCAACTGCGGGTAAAATCGCCGTCGGACAAGTGGTACTAAATAGAAAAGATAGTATAAGTTTTCCAAATACAGTATGTGATGTAGTATATGAAGGAAAACATTATAAAAGCGGCTTTCCAGTTAGAGATAGATGCCAATTCAGTTGGTATTGTGATGGTAAACATGACAGACCGTTTCGAGGAAAACTTTGGGAAAATTCTGTAGAATTGGCAAAGTTTTTATTAGAATCAAATGATTTGGTTGATATAACTGATGGAGCCACATTTTATCATGCAGATTATATTAGTGCACCGAGGTGGGCTTCTGCAAAGATAAAAACTGTAACAATAGATAGACATATTTTTTATTCTTCAAGGCGAATGTAATGGCAAATAGACCAATAAGTGAACTTACAGAAATGACTGCGGCACAAGTATCTACCGCAGATTCAGTACTTGTTTATGATACATCAGATGATACAGAAAGAGTTAAAAGAGCAACGGTAGGAAATTTAATATCAATAGCGGATGGAACATTTGCATCTTTTACCGTTGCTGCGGATGGTGGATCGCCAGAAACCATTGGTCAAGCCGCCACAATGACTGTTAAGGGGGCGGATACTTCCATATTCTGTGAAGCCCAAGCAACAGATACAATAGCAATAAAAGCGAATACTTCCACAATGGCAACTGTAGCACATGTTGCTTCAGTTAATCTTAGTTCCATAGCAGACGTAACTTCCCCATCAGCCACTCAAGGCGATATTATATATTACAATACTGGCAATTGGACAAGTGCCGCACCTGGAACTGCAGGATTGTCACCAGAGGCGGGATCAACTAATCTTATAACTTTGGGTGCTATAGTCGCTGGAACATGGCAATCTACACCAGTTGGTACAATGTTTGGTGGAACCGGAAAAGATTTTAGTTCTTCTTCCGCAGCCAATACCGGTGTAGTAGTTATTAATAATGGAGTTGCAACCCTAGCGAGACCAGGACTTGGTTCAATAGATTCATGTTTAGATGAGGATGATTTAACAAGTAATTCTGCGACCGCATTAGTAACACAACAATCAGTTAAAGCATATGTAGATAATAATGTCACATCACAAATTGGTGTAACTGTTACAGATGATGGAAGTTCATCTCAAAATGTTTTTGTGTTAGACGGTCAATTAATGAAAACTTCCACACACATTAGACCAACCATTCGTTTACAAAAAGGAATGGTATATCGTTTTGATGTAAGCGCTGCTTCAAATTCAGGTCATATATTAAATTTTTCAGCATCTCCAGACGGTACACACACAGGCGGAACAGCATTGTCAACAGGAGTTGAACATGTTGGAACACCAGGAAGTGCTAATGCAAAAGTAAATATTACTACGGCATGGGATACTCCCGATATTATTTACATTTATTGTGAAAACCACGCAGGTATGGGTGGTGCTGTTGGTCCTGGAGCAGATGATCAAAGAACTCCGGTTTATACAAGTGATATTGGAATTTGGATGGAAATAGATGGTGCTAGAACTGCAAGTGCGGGAGATTGGTTATTGTGTGATGTAGAGAATTCAGCTTTGATAGTAACTTTACCACAAACAGGAGTAATGGGAGATCATATAAGAATTGTTGATGCATCTCAAAATGCTGCATCAAATAATATTACCATCAATAGAAATAATCATAAAATTGATGGAGCAGCGAGTAATTTTGTCATGACTACAAATGGACAGGCCAAAGAGTTAGTATATTATAATGTGGCACGAGGTTGGATAACTGTATAATATAAATATATGTAAGTGAAAAATGAAATTAATTTAAAGGAAATATGGAAGCGATAAGTGTAAAAGGTGTAAAATCTGATGGAACAGTATCAGCAACCACTATGGGTACTGCTACTCTGGTATGGTGCGCGAACTCTCACGCAACCACCGCAGTAGTTTTAACTTTAGATGGATCTGTAACTAATGGTTCTGGAAATAGTGGAACACTATCTGTACCACCACATTTTGCGTTGTTAGTGAGAAAAGCTCCACTGGATACAATCGCTTCGGCGGGCGGAACAGCATCATTAACAGCAGTTGCATACAATGCGGCTCCTGGAATCTCAAGAGATAGTTAATAATGTTTAATCATTGGCCAAAGGTTGAAGCGGCGTTTCTGTCCTCGATATTAGCGTTGGTCATATGGATGACATCAGGAATAATTTCTCATGAGACATCTATCGCTGTATTAACAGAACGAGTAAAAACAATACAAGTGGATATAAAAGATATGAAAAATGATATTCATAGTTTGATCGCTCTAAAAGAAAAAGAACTTAATTATGAATCCTATGCAAAAGACTAATGGGCGCACAGCATTATCTTGGTAATCCAAATTTAAAAAATTCAAACGTACAATTAGAATTTTCTCCTGATCAAGTAAAGGAACTTGTTAAATGTGCCACTGACCCAAAACATTTCATAGAAAATTATGTTCAGATTGTTCATGTTGATCATGGTTTAGTTCCTTTTAAATTATACGATTATCAAGAAGAGATGGTCGAAATTTTCCATAATAATAGATTTGTAATTTCAAAACTACCTAGACAATCTGGTAAATCAACAACAATTGTATCTTATCTTTTACATTATATTCTTTTTAATGAGAATGTTGCAGTTGCTATTCTCGCTAATAAAGGTAATACTGCGAGAGAACTTTTGAGCAGAATGCAGATGTCTTTTGAACATTTACCGAGCTGGCTACAACAAGGAGTTACTGTTTGGAATAAAGGTAATGTTGAATTAGAAAATGGTAGTAAAATTCTCGCTGCAGCAACATCCTCTTCAGCGGTTAGAGGTTCATCTTTTAATATCATTTTCCTTGATGAGTTTGCTCATGTAGATCCACCATCTTTAGCGGATGAATTTTTTAACTCTGTTTATCCTACAATTTCTTCTGGAAATACTACAAAAGTTTTCATTGTATCAACACCATATGGAATGAATAAATTTTATAAAATGTGGATTGATGCAGAAGAGGGGAGAAATACTTATGTTCCATTTTCTGTAAATTGGAGTGATGTTCCAGGTAGAGATGATGCTTGGAAAGCAGAAACTATTCAAAATACAAGTGAAAGACAATGGAGACAAGAATTTGAGTGTGAATTTTTAGGATCTACAAATACTTTGATTGAACCTGCCAAATTAAGAAATATGCCTTATAAGCCACCAATTAGAAAACAACAAGAATTGGATGTTTATGTTGAACCACAAAAAGGTCATGCTTATTGTACTCTTGTAGACACAGCGTCAGGCGTTGGTCAAGATTATTCCACATTTACAATAATTGATGTTACAGAAATACCATATAAAGTTGTTGCAAAATATAGAAACAATGAAATATCTCCAATTATTTTTCCAAATATAATTGAACAAATATCTACACAATATAATAAGTCTTGGTGTTTAGTCGAAACTAATGGAAATGGTATGCAGGTAGGAGATATATTGTATTATGATTTAGAATATGAGAACACTATTCTCACTTCTCCAAATAAAGGTGGTCAAGAAGTTAGTGGTGGATTTAAGAAAAATTCTAGAATTGGTTTAATTACATCAAAACATGTTAAAAGAACCGGTTGTACAACTATAAAAGAATTAATTGAGAAGGATCATTTAATAATTGAGGATTTTGATATCATTTCAGAGTTGATGACTTTTGCTGAAAAAGGACCCAGTTTTCAGGCTGAGGAAGGATATCATGATGATTTGGTCATGACTTTAGTTTTATTTGGATGGTTAGTGAATCAAAGATATTTTAAAGAAATTACTGATTCTGATATTAGAAAGAAATTATTAGAGCAACAAGAAAGAATGAATGACGAAGATTCTCTACCATTAGGATTTTTTAATGATGGTATATCTGAGGTAGTGGCTGAAGATGATTATCATGTTTGGAAAGAATATAAATCAGGACTCTATTGGAATTCCGAAATTTAATAAATATAGTTAATTAGAGGTGAGTTTCAAGTAGGTTAGACGTAAGAGCTAACACGCTAGAAGTCAACTAAATATAATAAATATAGGAGAATAAAAATGCCCTTCACAGTTAGTCCTGGTGTTCTGACTAGAGAAATCGATTTAACAACCATAGTACCAACCCTCGCCACAAATATAGGGGGATTTTCAGGACTCTTTAGATGGGGACCTATTGAAGATCCAGAAAATGGACGAGTCGCTTCAGACGCCGATTTAAAAGCTAAATTTTTCGTACCAAACGAAGACAATTATGTTTCATGGATGTCCGCATCAAATTTTCTGTTATATGGCGGTGTTCTTGAAATTTCACGAACAGCAAACTCTTTAGCAAAAAACGCTTCATCTGCTAACACAACTTATGCGGCGACACAAGCGGGAGCGACAGTTTTAATTAAAAATAAGAAAGCATTCGAAACCACATATGATCCATCCACAGGAGGATCTTCTACGGGAACTTATGGACCGTGGGTTGCGACATATGCGGGAGAAAGAGGAAATAGTTTAAAGGTTTCAGTATGTGGACCCGATAAAGCAGCAAAAAGACTCACAGGAGGAGGCGTTGCGATCAATGCGACAACTGGATTAGTAGCATCAACGTCTGATTCACTTTGGTTTGAAGAAGTTAGAAATGGTGATGTTTTAGAAATTGGTGGAGAAAATTACTTAGTTAATAATGTAATGAATACTCAAGGAACTGATACAGCGTATGTTGTACAAACTCCAGGTTCTGCTACTGTCACAGTACAATCTGCTGGAACCCCTGTTGACTGTTTAGTTAGATCAGCATATGAAGAAAAATCATCACAAATTTTCGGCACAATTACGAATACTGGTGGAACAAAAGCAGTAACCGGAACCGGTACATTTTTTAGTACACAATTGAGAGTGGGAGATATGATAGTAGCTACTGATGCTACTGGTGCTCCTTTCAGACATAAAGTTGCTTCAATCACAAGTAATACTGAATTACAATTGGTTACAGCATCAGAACCAACCAAAGGAACCTTAACAGCTACGGAATCTTTTGGTAGAGAATGGGAATATGCATGTAATCCAGGAGAAACCAGTGTCAATGGAGATGCACCCGGAACTTCAGTTTGGGCTGAAGCAAGAGGAGCTTCTCAAGACGAAATTCACATTGTTGTTATAGACGAAGATGGAAATTGGGGAACATCCACAACAGCATCGACGGGCGATACATTAATAGAAAGATGGAATGGAGTTTCAGTCGCTTCAAATTCTCCAGACTATTATAAATCTAAAGTTAATAACACAGACGCATTTCCAGTATGGGCAATGTCTCATCCAGCAACAGGCAGTGTAGTAAATGGTGATGACACTACTGATTCTGCGTGGGGAACAGCTGCGGTAAGTAGTACTAAATTTAATGCATTTGGGTGGTCACAGTCATGGTCACTTAATGGTGGATTGGATGGACAGACATTATCAATTGGTGATCGAAAAGTGGGATATGATACATTTAAAGAACCAGTAGATTCAACCGCTTCATTACTTTTTATGGGAGACGCATCAGCGGCATTATCCGCTTATGTAATGTCCACTATTGCAGAAAAAAGAAAAGACTTGGTCGTATTTTGTTCACCGGAAAGATCAGATGTTTTGGGCACAACTACTCAAGCATCAAATGTTATAGATTATAGAAATGGTTTACCAAGTACATCTTATGGATTTATGGATTCAGGATGGCAAAAGCAATGGGATCAGCAAAATGGAGTTAACAGATATATTCCATTAAATGCACATATTGCCGGACTTGCAGTTGCTACAGAAAATACTATGGGATCATTTTGGTCACCGGCAGGTTATACTAGAGGTCAAATTAGAGGTGGTTCGGACTTGGCATGGAATCCTTCAGAGGCAGATAGAGATATTCTTTATAATAAAGGTATCAATTCTGTTGTGAATTTTCCAGGCGAAGGAAGAATGTTGTTTGGAGATAAAACACTATTAGCAAAACCAAATGCATTTGATAGAATTAATGTAAGAAGATTATTTATTACATTAGAAAAATCAATTTCTCAAGCGGCAAAACAATCATTGTTTGAATTCAATGACGATTTTACAAGAACACAATTTACTTCAATTGTGGAACCATTCTTGAGAGATATTCAGGCAAGAGGAGGAATTACAGATTTTATGGTTGTATGTGATGGATCTAATAATCCTCCATCAGTAGTAGACGCAAATCAATTTGTGGGTGCTATATATGTTAAGCCGGCCAGATCAATTAACTTTATCGAATTAAGTTTTGTATCTGTAAGAACTGGTGTATCATTTAGTGAAGTAGTTCAAAGATAAAGGAGAAATGAATGGGCAATTTTAGTGTAGATACTTTTATTGGTTCGATTAAAGCATCTGGGGCGAGATCTAATTTATTTTCATGTAATTTAACATTACCATCCACGATTCCGGAAGGTGTTACACTGAGCATGAATAATGATGAAACGGATCAATTAGATTTTCTAGTAAATGCAACGGTCATGCCAGGATATATTAATGGAGAAATTCCTGTTTCTTATTTTGGGAGGCAGGTTTTCTTCGCAGGAGATACCACATTTGGTGATTGGACATGCACAGTATTAAATGATGAATCTATGAAAGTTAGAACAAATATTGAAAAATGGATAGAAGCTATGAACAGTGCAGAGGGGAACACAAGAGAATGGCCGATTGCCCATTCTTCGATGTTGGGAACAATTGTAGTTAAATCTTATTCTTTAACTGGTGATAATGCTACTATTGATAGTATGAAATTACATGGTGCATGGCCGAATAATATATCACCAATCGAATTAAGTCATGATTCAGTAAATACTATAGAATCATTTACTATAACTTGGCAGTATTCTTATTCTGGACCATTATTATCTTCAGCTGAAAATAAGGTGAACAATATAAATACTGTTGCCGGCGGAGCAGTTACATAAACAAAAGGAGAAATAATGGCTAGTTCAGGATTTAACGTTAATGATATTAAAACCGCTTTAGTGGATGGTGGAGCGAGACCTACGCTATTTGAGATTGGTGGAAGTTTCGAAGGAACAAATTTTTTGTTACATTGTCGAGCGGCATCATTACCAGGAACAAATATTAATGTAATTCCCGTAAATTATCGAGGAAGAGCAATTAAACTTCCAGGAGTTAGAACCTATGATGTATGGAACACAACATTTTTAAATGATGATGGTGAAATAAGACATTTGTTAATACAGTGGATGAGACAAATGGCGGGAATGATTGATGGAGCAAGAAGTGCGACATATGGACCTTATAATAAAGACGTATCAGATTATAGAGATTTATCTGTTTCTCAATTAACTAAAGAAGGTAAAAAAACAATAACTTATAAGTTAATACAGGCTTGGCCAGTAAATATAAGTGATATTGCATTAGATTGGGGCACAGAAGGATTTCAAGAATTTACTGTAACTTGGAGATACGATTATTTTCTAGAAACAACTGACGACGGAAATGCCGCAGGTGAGGGTGATATTATTGCAGCCGTTGCCACTGCGTGATAAATAGTTATAATCAGATAAATAGTTAATAATTTTAAACACTTTACAGGTTGGTAACTCGTGGCATTCAATGTTCAAGACTTTAGATCAAAAGCGCTAAAATATGGTGGTGCGTCACCTAACCTATTTGAAGTGGATATTGTGTGGCCTTGGACATCTACTACTAGAACAAATTATAACATTAAAACAACATTTCTTCCAGCATCTATATCAACTTCCACAACAGTAAATTATCTTGGTAGAGTTTTTAAATTTGCAGGGGAAAGAACATATCCACAATGGACATGTACTTTTCTTAATGATGAAGATTTTAAATTGAGAAATGCATTAGAAAGATGGTCTGATTATATTTCTGGACACGTGAAACTTGGAAGAACAAGAGTACAATCTGATGTAGGAAGAGAGGATGCACCACTTGATTATCAATCTACAGCTACATTGACTCAATTTTCAAAAAATGGAAATCCTTTAAAAAAATATACATTTAATGGGTTATATCCATTAACATTAACAGATATTCCTGTTTCTTGGGATACGACAAATGCAATTGAAGAATTTACAGCAACATTTGAATATCAATATTATACAACCAATTATATAAGTTCTCATCCTGGAAGTCGCGACATCAGCGCTGATAATTGGATTGGAAGGGGAGAGACAGTTGATCACACTAGTGAATTTGGACGAGATCAGGGTGTGGCAGAAATGAATGCAGCGTTGGATGATTTTGATTTAACAATGGATGATGATTATTAGAGAAATATATATGAAAAATAAAACAATCAATAGGATATATTATGGCACAATTTAGTTTATTTGGATTTAAGATCGGAAAAAAGGATGAAGAAAAGGAATTATTAGCTTTTGCTAAACCTGATGATCTTGAAGGAACCTTTGACATAGCATCATCATATGGAATGTCTGCGGGTGGTGCTTATGGTACTTATATTGATATGGAAGGTACTGCCAAAAATGAGGCAGACCTTATTAGCAGATATAGAACGATGGTTTTACAACCAGAAGTCGATATGGCTATAGATGATATTGTAAATGAAGCCATAGTTACTGGAAGAGATGTTCCAGCAATTTCAATTGCGTTACACAATTTAAATGTTACAGATAAAATCAAAACCAAAATTTCGGATGAATTTTCAGAAATTATGAGACTTTTAGATTTTAATAATAATGGTTATGATATTTTTAGAAAATGGTATGTTGATGGTAGAATTTATTATCAATGTGTTATTGATCCAGCTGACTCTTCCGCAGGATTACAAGAATTAAGATTTGTTGATCCCCTTAAAATAAGAAAAGTTAGAGAAAGAAAAAAACCAGAACAAAATGTTCCACGAGAAGCTACATTAAAGAAAGACATGTCTGGTGAATATTATGAATATTATTTGTATCAGGATAAACCAATGTCTAATCAACCTAATAAAATGGGCGTTGGAGATTATTCTAAAAAGCAACTGAAGATCGCTCCTGATATGATTGCATATGCTGGTTCCGGTGTTACTAATGCTGGTAGAAAAATGGTCATTTCACATTTACATAAAGCGATCAAATCATTAAATCAGTTAAGAATGATTGAGGATTCTTTAGTTATTTACAGAATATCGAGAGCACCGGAAAGAAGAATATTTTACATTGATGTTGGTAATTTACCTAAAATGAAAGCGGAACAGTATCTTAGAGATATTATGCAGCGTTATAAGAATAAATTAATTTATGATGCGGATACTGGAGAAGTTAGGGATGATAGAAAAATAATGACAATGTTGGAAGATTACTGGTTGCCTCGTAGAGAAGGTGGTAGAGGTACAGAAATCACAACATTGCCGGGAGGACAAAATCTTGGAGAAATTGATGATATACAATATTTTCAAAGAAAATTATATAAATCATTAAATGTTCCTGTTTCAAGATTAGAAACGGATGCCAGTTTTACTTTAGGTAGAGCGACAGAGATAACTAGAGACGAGTTAAAGTTTACCAGGTTTGTAGAAAGATTAAGAAAGAAATTTACTATTTTATTTGATGCTTTACTTGAAAAGCAACTAAGAATGAAAAATATAGTTGCCAAAGAGGATTGGGCTAAAATGAAAGAAAGGATTCATTATAGTTTTGAATCTGACTCTCATTTTTCTGAATTAAAAGAGGCTGAAATGTTAACCAATAGAGCTACACTTCTTAGAGATTTAGATGATTATGCAGGAAAATATTTCTCTGCAGAATTTGTAAGAAGACACATTTTGAGACAAAGTGAAGAAGAGATGGCAGAATTGGATACACAAATGGCTCAAGAAAAGAACGATCCTAAATATAACAATAACGACGACGACCAAGGCGGCGGTTTTGGTGGCGGCAGAGGATACTAAAAGGAAAATATGGATAATGTTTACTCAACTGCTGATATAGTTTCAGCAATTATGACGGGCGACAATAGTCGTGCAAAAGAAGGTACTTTGAGTGTTTTAAGTCAAAAATCTATGGACGAATTGGAAGTAAGAAAAGCAGAAATTGCACAAAATCTTTTTAAAGATGCTCCTACAGAAGAGGTTTCTGATGTTCAAGAACCGGAAGAAACTAGTTCTGTAGAAGAACCAGAAACTAATTCGAAAATGGAAGTATCAGATCCTGCAACTGGTGGTGACATACAAGTAGTTGATCCTTTTGATGGACAACCAAAAGAAACATTAAATGAACCAAATTCTGAGATTGGATAATGCATGAAGGCGTTTAAACAATTTAAAAAAGAATTAGATGAAGTATTGACGCCGACGCAAAGGTTTAAAAAAAGAATACATTTTGCCAGGTCAAAACCAAAAAGAATGGCAGGATTACGTAGAAATAAAATGAGAGCAATTCCAACAGGAGGTAGAGAAGCTCTTCGTAAACAAGCTAGAAGAAAGTTTACTACATTTTTAAAACAGAGAGTTAGAAAAGATTTATCAGCTTCTCAATTACAAAAACAATCTCCTGGTCAAAAGGCCAACATTGAAAGAATGGTGGCGAGATTAAAAAAATCTCCAGCTCAAAAAGCCAAGATGACTTCATGGACAAGGGCGGGAGGAAAAATGTATAGAGAACTTATAACCAAACGGAAGAATCGAATTAAATCTATGAGAGCTTCCAAAAGGAAGAAAAAATAAGGGGATAAAAATATGAAATTAATTACAGAAGTTTCTGAAGCATTAGAGTATGTTGCTGAAGAAGGAAAAGATGGAACAACGAATTATAAAATTCGTGGAATCTTTATGCAAGCAGAACAGATGAATAGAAATAAAAGAACATATCCTCTTTCTGTTCTCGAAAGTGAAGTTAAGAGATACAATAAAGAATATGTTAATAAAAATAGAGCATTTGGTGAATTAGGTCATCCTGACGGCCCTACTGTTAATTTAGATAGGGTTTCTCATATGATCACAAAGTTGGACCAAGAAAAAAATGATTTTGTTGGTGAAGCTAAAATTTTAAATACACCAAATGGTAAAATTGTCAGAGAACTTATTTCAGCGGGTGCTACACTTGGAGTATCTTCTAGAGGAATGGGATCTTTGACCCCTACACGGAATGGAAGCGTTGTAGGAAATGATTATTATCTGTCAACAGCAGGTGATATTGTCGCAGACCCTTCTGCCCCCAATGCCTTCGTTGAAGGAATTATGGAAGGAAAAGAATGGGTTTGGGATAACGGCATAATTAAAGAAACAGAAATAGATAAATATAAGCAGAGTATTTTATCAGCTACAAGCGTGACTTTAGATGACGCGAAGCTAAATGCGTTTGCTGATTTTATTTCTAAGTTATAAAGTATTATAAATACTTAAACAATTATAGACAAATATATTCCATTAATATTTGAAACTCAGTTAGGAGCAATAAAAATGGTAAAAGAAGAAACAACGGAAGCAGAAGTTCTCGAAGAAGGACAGGCTGAAGCTGAAAATGAAGCTCCCGTAGAAGAGCTAGACGAAGCTCCTGCAGGGGTTCAAGATTTAGGTGGCGATGATCCAAATACGGGAAAAGCGAATAAACCCGATGCAGGAACGTCTCAAACACCATCCAGAAAAGCGGATAAAAGAAATCCAGAAAAAAAGCAACCAACTCAAGGAAATTCAGTAAAACCCGCACATGAAGAAAAGGAAGTGAAATCAAATACTAAAAATGGTATGATTGCACAAGTTTATGAAATGTTGAAGGGTATGAATAAGGATGAAATTTCCGAAAAATTTGGATTGATTCAAGATTTGGTAGATTTAGATATTAAAGAATTAAATAACGAAGCTGATGCAGAAGCGGCAGAAGAAGATGTTGTTGCTGAAGCACAAGAAAAAATTCTTTATTCTCGAAAAGATCTTACCGCAGATGATATAGAACTTGATTCCAAAGAGGACATTGAGGCAATATCTGGTAAAGAAGAACTTTCAGATGAATTTAAAGCGAAAGCTAAAGATATCTATGAAACAGCTGTAAAAGCTAAAGTAGTAGATGAAGTAAATAAGAGAGTTGAAAAAATCGAAGAAGAATATCTCAACGAAATTGAAGATTCAACAAAGAAATTCCAAGGTGAAATGGTTGAAAAGGTAGACAACTACCTCAACTATGTCGTTACAGAATGGATGGAAGACAATAACCTTGCGGTTGAGCGAGGGATTAAATCTGAATTAACAGACGATTTTATGACAGGTTTAAGAAATCTCTTTAAAGAACATTACATAGATGTTCCAGAAGAGAAAGTAGACATTGTGGATGACCTGTTTGATAAGGTCGAAGAACTTGAAAGTAAATTGAACGAAGAAATTGATAAAAACGTTTCTTTGAAAAAAGACCTCGCAGAAGCTACAAAAGAAGGAATCTTGAGTGATGTTTGTGAAGATTTGGCAGACACACAAAAAGAAAAAATTTCCAGTTTAGCGGAAGGTGTAGAGTTTGAAAATGAAGACCAATTTAAAGCTAAATTAGCAATGCTAAAAGAATCATATTTTCCTCAAAAAGAAGTAGTTAAAAGTGAAGACGATGTCACTGAAACAACTTTATCGACCGAGGAACTGAGTGAAGAAATTGAAGGTGTTCAAGCGGAAAAAAGAGATGCTCAAATGCAAGCATATCTTAATATGTTAGACACTAAATCTAAGTAATTTAACTTATAACCACTTATACATTAAAGGAGAATAAATGTATATTGCTGAAGAAATTCAAAAAAAGTGGGCACCTGTGATCAATCATCCTGATTTGGATGAGATTAAAGATCCTTATAAAAGACAGGTGACCGCTGTAATTTTAGAAAACCAAGAACGTATGATGCGCGAATCGCGTGGTGGTATGGGGCTCTTAGCGGAGTCAGGTCCTACTAATGTCATGGGTGCTTCCAGCTCTACAGCTGGAGATGGATCAGTAGATATCTACGATCCAGTACTTATTTCGTTGGTAAGACGTGCGATGCCTAACCTGGTTGCGTATGACGTTTGTGGTGTACAACCGATGACAGGACCTACCGGTCTTATTTTTGCGATGAGAGCAAGATATGCTACACAAGGTGGCGATGAGGCTCTCTTTAATGAAGCTAATACTTCATTTGGTTCAGCGAATACCAACGCAGCGAACACGCAAACCGGTGATAATCCTGCAGATTCTGGATATATGGCATATACCGGTATGTCAACAGCTAATGCAGAGACAAGAGGCGCAAATGATCCTCAAGTTGATGGTGACGCTATTCCAGAAATGGCTTTCTCAATTGAGAAGGTAACCGTAACCGCAGTAAGTAGAGCACTGAAAGGTGCATACTCAATGGAATTGGCACAAGACTTGAAAGCAATTCATGGTCTTGACGCTGAAACCGAATTGGCTAATATTCTTTCCGCTGAAATTTTGGCTGAAATTAATAGAGAAGTCATTCGTTCCATTGGCTCGTCAGCGAAACCTGGTGCAGCATATGGTACTGCAACCGCAGGTACTTTCGACTTAGACGTTGACTCTAACGGTAGATGGTCAGTTGAAAAATTTAAAGGTCTGATGTTCCAAATCGAACGTGAAGCTAATGCGATAGCAAAAGACACACGTAGAGGAAAAGGGAACATGATCATTTGTGCATCTGATGTTGCTTCGGCACTTCAAATGGCAGGTGTTCTAGACTACACTCCAGCGATGCAAACTGGAATTAACGTTGATGATACTGGTAATACTTTTGCTGGTGTTCTCAATGGTCGATTCAAAGTTTACATTGATCCATTTGCGGCTAACCAAGCAACCAACTATATGATTGTTGGTTACAAAGGTTCTAGTCCTTATGATGCTGGACTTTTCTATTGTCCATATGTTCCACTGCAAATGGTAAGAGCAATTGGTGAAGATAACTTCCAGCCACGTATCGGGTTTAAAACTCGTTATGGTATGGTAGCTAATCCTTTCGCTACATCCGCCGCAGCTGGTGCAGTTGACATCGACGGTACACTCGGTGCGACTAACCAAAATGTGTATTACAGATTGGTCAAAGTTGCTAACTTGATGTAATCTAACCAAAAAGGGGGAGTTAGTCTTTGACGTCTCCCCTTTTTTTAC
>UINC01001783.1_pt1 | contig 17534 bp, 16 predicted proteins | sample 5385821 | NCBI WGS metagenome assembly UINC01 (sample SAMEA4666929, study PRJEB26691) | marine metagenome | isolation source: Pacific Ocean | place: Pacific Ocean | collected 2011-10-13 | reverse complement strand
CCTGGATCTGTCCGGCGTGCAGGTCGATGGTTAAAAGGCGGTCGGCCCCGGCGGCCGTGAGTAGATCGGCCACCAAACGGGCGGTGATCGGGACGCGGGGCTGGTCTTTCTTATCGGTTCGCCCATAGCCGTAATAGGGGACCACGGCGGTGATCCGGCCCGCCGACGCTCGTTTGCAGGCGTCGATCATAATCAACAGTTCCATCAGATTGTCGTTGACTGGGAAGCAGGTGGGCTGGACTATGAAAACGTCGCGTTGCCGGATGTTCTCTTTTATGCGCGCGAAAGAATTGTCATTGGCAAACTTAAATACCTCGGCCTGGCCTAAGGGAATCTCAAGGTAGTCGCAGACCGACTTGGCCAACGCTGGGTGACCGTTGCCAGTGAAGATCTTCAATTCATCAAGTACCGGGTTCATCAGCGGCCCTCGTAAAATGGTTTGCGAGATTCCCGGATCGCCTGAGTCCCCTCCCCGTGGTCGAAGGAGGTCAGAGTGATTGTCTCCGCAGCGGCGGCCATCTTCAAGGCCGTTTCAAGGTCGAACTCCAGCCCTTTGTAGAGCATGAGCTTGGAAAGTCTAATGGCTATTGGCGGGCCGGCGGCGATCTTTCGGGCCATTTCCATTGTAGTTGACTCCAATTCATCCTCGTTAACCAGTCGGTTCAAGAAGCCCAGGCGGTAACCTTCGTCGGCCTCCATGAAGTCGCCGGTGAACAGCAATTCCGCCGCCTTGGCCATGCTGCCCAGGGCCCGCGGGAGGAGCCAGGTGCCGCCGAAGCCGGGGAACAGGCCGATGCGGACATATGCCACCATGAACCGGGCGTTGGGGGATGCAACCCGGATGTCGCAGGCGCAGGCTATGTCGAACCCGGCCCCCACGGCCGTGCCGTTAATCATCGCGATCACCGGTTTCTCCATGCGCTGTAGCCCTAAGATCACCCTCTGGGCCGCTTGGAAACTGCGGCGGATGTCATCGGTGTTTTCCGATACCCACAGGCCCGGGTCGCTGCCGCCTTGGAGGGCGTTCAGGTCGCCGCCGGCACAGAAGGCTTGTCCTGCCCCGGTGATGATTAGTACCCGGATATCGTCATCTACCGCCACACCGTCGATGGCCTGGCCCATCTCGTCGGTTGCGGCATCGTTGAGGGCATTCCTGCGCGCGGGTCTGTTGATGGTCAACCTGGCGATGTGTTCAGTTGGGTCTTTTTCTAGAATTATGTGCTGGTAATCGGGCATAGTGCTACCGGGATTGGGCTGGAGCAAATCGGATTATAGCATAGGGTCCGTGCCTAAAAAAGCTAAAATTGATGGATCTCAGACAGGCTCTATGGCGTATGAAAAGATAGGCGCATACGCTATCATGGTTTAGACTTTAGACTAATACGCAGATTACACTCGGCGCTTATCGAGTCGCCTAGCGTTTGATAACCGGTACGGGCGAAGCCGTCGCCGGGTCCGATATAGGAGGACAGGCCTTGGAGGTCTTACTCAGTTCGCCCAGGGGATTTTGCGCCGGCGTGGTGCGGGCCATAGATGTGGTGGACATCTGCCTCAGGAAGTACGGGCCGCCGGTCTACGTCAAGCATCAGATCGTTCACAACCCGTATGTGGTCAACGACCTAGAGCGCCGAGGCGCCATAACGGTGGAAAATGTTGAAGAGATCCCTGAAGGGTCGCTGGTGGTGTTCTCAGCCCACGGCTCGCCGCCCGAGGACTTCGTGAAGGCCAAGGCCCGTAACCTCAAGGTCATAGACGCAGTCTGCCCACTGGTTACCAGAGTGCACAATGAGGCCAAGAAATACCACCGAGAGGGCAAGAAAGTAGTGCTGGTGGGCCACCGCGGCCATCAGGAGGTCCGAGGCACTATGGGCCAGGTGGAGATGACGTTGATCGACGACAGTTCCGACCAGGTTCTCGCCGACTTGGATGCTCATCAAGAAGTTGCGGTGCTGACTCAGACCACTCTGTCCGTCGGCGACACGGCCCAGGCCATTGACTCCATCAGAGATAAGTTCCCGGAGGCCGTGGTCCGTAACGACATCTGTTACGCCACTACCAACCGGCAGGAGGCCGTCACCAAGATGGCCAACACCGTCGACTTGGTCCTCGTCATCGGCGCGGAGAACAGTTCCAACTGCAACCGGCTCCGGGAAGTGGCCGAGTCTCTGGGCGTGCCTTCCTATCTGATCAACGGACCGGAAGAGATAGACCCGTCATGGTTGGACCAGAAGGAAAAGGTGGGGATCACCTCGGGCGCCTCGACCCCTGAGGTGCTGGTTGAGAGCGTGATCGAAAAACTGTCCCCCGATAAGGTGACCATGGTGTCCGGAGTCGAAGAAGACATCACGTTCAACCTGCCGAAGCAGCTCCGCAAACCATGACCTATTCTCGGTCGTCCCGCTCAGTAGGCTGATGGCCGAGGGCCTGCTCCCACAGGACGAGGCAGCGTCCGTGTCCCCTTTCATCCTGCGGCGGATTCTGTCTTTGCCGGCCATCGGTTCATTGGTTCTGGCCGCCCTCTTTCTGGTATTCATCATCACCCGGTTCGATGTCGACCTGAGCGCCACGTGGGACCGGGTGACGAGCTCTAACCCCTGGCTTCTAGCCCTGGCTGCAGCCGTGCACTACACCACATTCATTTTCCGTGGTGCGCGTTGGCGGTTGTTGCTGCAAAACACGTCTGCTCCGGGCACTGCCGTCCCGGGGGTTTTCTACTGCAGCCAACTGGTGCTCCTGGGCTGGTTTGCCAACTCGGTGGGCTGGCTGCGGCTGGGAGATGCCTACCGAGCCTACCTCTACCGGGAGGAGCAGAAGGATTCGTTCTCCCGGACTATTGGCACCATCTTGGCCGAGCGTGCCTTAGACACGGTATTGGTGGCCCTGCTGATGTTGGCCGCCGTGCCGTTCCTTGTGGACCGCAGCAACAGTGCGACTTGGGTTGTGCTGGGCCTGGCCGTGTCCTTGGTCTTGGGCTTGACGGTGATATTGGTGGCGATGACCTGGGCAAGGGGATTGCTCACGCGCCGGATGCCACCCTGGTTGGCCCTTCGCTACGAGCGTTTTCACCAGGGGACCATGGGCAGTTTCCAGCGGGTGCCCATGGCCACAGCGTGGGGATTGCTGGGCTGGGCGGCGGAAATCGCCAGGATGTTCTTGGTTGTTGAAGCACTGGGGTTCGGCAGCAGCTTCGCTCTGGTCGTGTTCTTAACATTGGCCAACTCCCTGCTCACACTGGTTCCCACGCCGGGCGGTGTAGGGGCCGTGGAGTCAGGCGTTGGCGGTTTGGCGGTGCGTCTTTCCAGCCTAACTGCTACCGCGGCCGCTGCCTTGATCTTGATCGACCGGGCCATAACCTATATCAGCGTGATTGTCTTGGGAGCGGCCCTGTTCGTGGTGCGCCAGTCGATCTGGCGTCCCCAGCGGGCCGATTCTAGCACGGTTGAGCCTTAGGAGTCGGCATGCTATACACCGCTAGTTTCTATCACCAAGAGCATTGGGAGGGTAAGCCGTACCGCGTATCCAGGGCCCATCCCCGCGGCCAGACGACTCGCTGGGAGGTGCAGCCCTTCTTGTATCCCTCCCGCCAATTGCTGACTGAATACCGGGACGGGGCTTTGGACTTTGACGGCCTATCAGAGCGGTACCGGGAGGAGCTTCAGACTAACCACGACTGGGAAGAGGATTTCCAGGGCTGGGTGGACTCACTCAAACCGGAAGAGGATTTCACGCTGTTGTGTTTCGAGCCGGAGGGAGAGCCTTGTCATCGAAGGGTGGCAGCGGCCTGGTTGTTGGAGATCAGACCGGAGTTGGCTCTAGGGCATATGCGGTAGGCTTACCACTCGGAGCGGGCGGGCCGGGACATCAGCTCAGCCAGGGCTTTTTGGGGAGATAGACCGTCGAACAGCACCCTCGACGCCATCTCGGCGATGGGCATCTCCACCCCCAATTCTTTGGCCAAGACCAAGGCGGCCTGGGTGGCGTTTACGCCTTCGGCCACATTGTCCATAGACTCGCGTATCTCGGCCCAAGAACGACCCTTGGCCAGTTGTTCTCCCACGTAACGGTTGCGGCTGAGACGGCTGGAGCAGGTGGCAACCACGTCGCCCAGCCCCGCCAGCCCGGCGAAGGTCAATGGGTCGGCTCCGGCGGCGATTCCCAGGCGGGTCATCTCGGCCAGGCCCCGGGTTATGAAAGCTGCCTTGGCGTTTTCTCCGGCGACCATGCCGTCCCCTATACCGGCACCCAAAGCAACGATGTTTTTGAGTGCCCCTGCCAGTTCCACGCCCAAGACGTCGTTGCTGGTGTAGATCCGGAAGCTGGCCGACATGAGCGTGTTCTGTGCCTGCTGTGCTGCGTTGGGGTTGTGCCCGGCAATCACGGTGGAGGCCGGTTTGCCCTCCACGATCTCCTTGGCCAGGTTGGGTCCCGATAGCACGCAGATTCCCGAATGGAGTTCGGCGGGCAGTTCATCTTCCAGCACCTGGCTCATCCGCTGTGCTGTGGGCAGCTCCAGGCCCTTGGTAGCGCTCAAGACGATGGTTCCCGTCCGGAGGTGGGCTTTGATGCGGCGTACATTCTCCCTGAGCCGGTCTGACGGGACCGTGATTATCACTAGGTCGCTCTGGTGCAGGGCAGATTCAGGTTCGCTGGTCACGGTGAGGCGATCGGGAAAGGTCGAGTCAGGGAGGAAGCGGGCATTGCGCCGTTGGGAAGAGAGCGTCTGGGCTTCGGCCTCAGTGCGGGCCAGCAGGGTGACCGGGACCTTGTTCTGGGCCAGTAGAATGCCCAGAGTGGTCCCCCATGTGGTGGCGCCGATGATAGCCGCTTGATCGCTCAATCTGAACCCGACAAGAAAAATAGCAGGTTGGCTAGCGGACAGAATGCGTTTAGTTTATTGGGAAAAATGTGGCGAGTCGAGGCGGGGAGTAAGGGAATTAATCCACTTTGGTGGCGGGGTGGCCCAACCGGCGCTCGTTGCCATCGCGGATCCGCTGGATGTTGTCCCGGTGTTGCCAGACGATTATGGTGCAGGCGATGAACCCGTAGACCATGTAGGTGGCGGAGTTCACACCGGCCAGTGCCAGTGCCAGGATGGCTAACGCTCCGATCACGACTCCGACCACCGAGCCCAGGGAGATGTACCGGCTGAGGGCGGTGATGGTCAAGAACGTGGCGGTTGCAACTATCGCGGCCACCGGCACCATCAGCGCCAGGCCTCCCAACGCCGTTAGGATTCCCCGGCCTCCCTTGAACCGCAGGAACACCGGCCAGTTGTGACCTACAAGAACGATGAGGGCCGCGGCCACCTCTGCGCCTTCAGTAGCGATCACGGTCCGTGCTATGACCACCGCAACCACACCTTTCGTAATGTCCAGAGTCAATACCACGGCGGCCGATTTGACTCCGCCCGTGCGAAGCACGTTGGACATCCCGGTGCGTCCGCTCCCGTATTCCCTGACGTCCACGCCCATCTTTAGCTGGAGCAACATGTAGCCCCAAGAAATAGACCCCAGCAGATAAGCCAGGGGAAGGACTACGCCGTACTGAGCGGTCTCGGACTGCCCGTCCATGGCCAGCATGACGACGACTACACCGGCGATGATGAACGGTATGGCTATCGCCTGGAGAATGATGGATGTGGGGCGTCTGTTCATCGCGCTAAGGCTGTCAGGGCCAGGCCAAGATGAGAGAAAACTATCTGGTCCTGAACACCAATTTTAGATGGGTTCGGTCAAAGCCGAATGTGTCACGTATTTTGTTTTCCAGATAGCGTTGGTAAGTGTAGTGTACCAGTCCGGGGTCGTTGACTGTGAAAAGGAAGGTGGGCGGGTTTATCCCAACCTGCTGCAGCCGGTTGATCTGCACTCGCTGACCTCGGTGCTTCCTGACCACCGGCGGTTGATGGTCGGCAAGAGCGTCGGCCAGCATGAACTGCAAGTCCCGGGAGCGTATCAGCCGCATGCGTTCGGTCCAGAGGTCCAGGGCGGTGTCCATCAGCGTTTTGATGCCTTCGCCCTTCAGCGCCGATGCGAAAACGATGGGCACATAGGGCATGAAGTGCAGCCGGTCCCGGACGGTGGCTGCGGCCCGGTAGCGGGTGCTGGCGCCCTCGTCGGCGAACAGGTCCCATTTGTTGATCACCACGATCAACCCGCGGCATATCTCCCAGGCCAGCCCTGCGATGTGCGCGTCCTGGGCGGTGGCCAGTTCAGAAGCGTCGGTCACGAGCAGGGTAATGTCGCTGCGGTTAACCGCGCCAACGGCCCGGATCACACTGTATTTCTCGATTCCCTTGGCCACCTGGCCTGGGCGGCGGATGCCGGCGGTGTCGATGACTACCACATCACGGCCGTTGTAGGTGATCTCGGTGTCCAAAGCGTCTCTGGTGGTGCCAGCGACCTCGCTTACGATAGACCTCTCCTGGCCCAAGATTGCGTTCAACAGGCTGGATTTACCCACGTTGGTGCGACCGACTATGGCGAGGTTTAACGCTCCTTGCTGAAAGGTTGGCGCCGCATCATCAAGTTGCGAAAGTTCTTCTTCCGGTCCCTCTGGATCGGGTTCCATGTGGGCTGTTACCCGCTCCATGAGGCTGTGGATGCCGTAGTTGTGGAAGGCGCTGATGGGCTCCGGGTCGCCCATTCCTAGACCGTAGAACTCGGGAGTACCGAACTCGCGGGTGTCATTGTCCACTTTGTTGACGGCCAGTACCACCGGTTTCTTGGTGAACCGCAACATCTCTGCGGCGGTGATGTCCGAGGGGGTCAGGCCGTCGACCACATCGGTCATCAAGATGATTACATCGGCGTCGGCCACCGCCATCTCGGCCTGCTCTTGGACCAATTGGCGGATGACGCCTTCCGGGTTGGACTCCAGCCCGCCGGTGTCCAGTAAGATGAAATGGTAGTCGTCCCACCAGGCGTCGGCCATCAACCGGTCGCGGGTGGTGCCAGCAACTTCGCTAACGATAGCGTGCCTGCGACCGATGATCCGGTTGAAGAGTGACGACTTGCCCACGTTGGGTCGGCCTATGATTGCGACTATTGGGATGGCCAAATCAACACCAAATTAAGGCTCTGAGTCCTTCCCCGATTCGTTTTATGGAAGCCTTCAGCTCTCGGAGAGTAGAAATTCCAAGATAGTTTTTTGGGCGTGCAGGCGGTTGTGTGCCTGTGGGAACGCCACCGATTGACGATGCTCCAACATGCCCGGCGGGACCTCTTCGCCGTAATGGGCCGGCATGTCGTGCATGAACAGAGCCCCAGAGTTTGCCCGTTCCATCAGTTCTGGGTCCACCGTGTAGCCGTGGAAAACCGATTGGCGGGCTGCGGTTTCAGCTTCTTGCCCCATACTGGCCCAGACATCGGTGTAGACCACATCAGCCCCGGCCACGGCTTCTGCCGGGTCGGTCAGAATCCGGACCTGGACCGAAGACCCGTTGGCCCTTGCCCTGGCTATCTGCACCGAGGCTTCATCAAGATTATACCCTCGAGGTGAGGCGCTAGTGAAATTCATGCCCACGGCGGGCAGCGCCAAACAGAGACTACGGGCCACGTTATTGCCGTCGCCCACATACGCCAGGCTAAGGCCGTCCAGGGAGCCTTTGTGCTCATAGATTGTGAGCAGGTCGGCCATGATCTGGCAGGGGTGCTCCACGTCCGAGAGGGCGTTCACTACCGGCACACTGGCGTGCTTCGCCAGGTCCACCAGCAGTTGGTGGTCGGAGATCCGGGCCACGATGCAGTCCACGTAACCCGAAAGCACGTTGGCAACGTCGGAAACCGGCTCGCGGTTGCCCAGGCCCACCTCTTGTTGCCCCAGGAAAACTGAATACCCGCCAAGCTGCTGGATGCCCACCTGGAAGCTCACTCTGGTGCGGAGGGACGGTTTGTCGAACAATATGGCTACGGTTTTGCCGGCCAACGGCCTGTCGCTGTCGCCTCCAACATAGACTTTGGATTGTGACTTGGATTTCCCGGCGCGTTCGAGTAGATTCCGGGTCTCAGCCGGAGTGAGGTCGGTCACGGATAGAAAATCTCGTTTGGTTCTCATGTATCGATCTCTTGGTTCGCAGGCGTGCTCTCTGAATCGGTTTTAACATTATAGACGTTGTTGGGATTAATAGGACCGTTCCGGTATGCGCCCGGCACCAAGGCGTGGATTGCGCCTGGCGGACTATCTGCTATCATGGGGGAACACACGCCTCAAGCCTTGGTGGACTGCGGGCGAAATAGGATACTTGAAGACCCAACTTATAGGTTCCCAACGGAGGGCAGAGCATGGCTAGCCCCGGTATCAACCTAGGGATGAAGGGCCAGAAACAGACGTTTGTATGTGAGCACAACGTGGCGCCCCATGTGGCCAAATTCAGCACCCCTGCCATGATTCAACTCATGGAGCAGGCGTCCTCTGAAGTAGTCGGAGGAAGTTTGCAAGAGGGTGAAGTCTCGGTGGGAATAGAGGTGAACATACGCCATTTGGCTGCCGCCGATATCGGCGCGACCATAGTCGCCCACGCGGAACTGATGGAGATCGAGCGCAATCGCCTGACCTTCAAGGTTGCGGCTTACAACGCCGATAGGAAGATCGGTGAAGGTACCCACAAACGGGCAATCATCAAGACCGGCGGCTAGCCCAACGCGCCGGTCACCGGACCGCCGTGGTTCGATTTAATTCTGGTCTGGAGCAGATAGCATGGCGAATATGGAGCATGTTCAACTCGTCAAGAGGGGCCGCGACCACGTAGCCCGCTGGCGGGAAGCTAACCCTGACGATAACCTGGACTTGAACGCGGCCTACATGAGCTACGTGAGGGCACCCCAAGTTGACATCAGCGGCGCCGATGTCAGGGATTCCGACCTGATGGGCGCGGTTTTGCAACGGGCGGATCTGTCCGGTTGCTATATGAACCCTTGTCACTTGTACCACGCCAATCTAAGAGAGACAAACATGACCCGGGCCCGGCTGAACGGGGCCAATCTGCGCGGCGCGGACCTGCGTGGGGCAGATCTTTCGGGGGCTGACCTGGACCGTGCTGTTCTGTCCGAAGCTAACCTGACCGGCGCGAAGCTGGTCAACGCCAACCTCTCCAGGTGCAGCTTGGCTGGGGCCGATCTGACCGACGCTGACCTTACCGGCGCCAGCCTTGCAGGGGCATCACTGGTCCGGGCGAACATGACCAACGCAATATGCACTGATAGCGACTTTTTCCAGACCCAGTTCTGGAGCGTAGACCTAACTGGAGCCGATATGACTGGCAGCCTATTCGGCTATTCCGTTCTCCAAGACTGCGACATGAGCGGAGCGAAGGGCCTCGATCAGGCCCGGCACGATTGCCCGAGCACCATAGGCCTGGACACCCTGTTCCGTTCCCACGGTCAGATTCCGGAATCGTTTCTGATAGGTGCCGGCCTGCCGTCAGCGGCCTCCGGTTTCCTGGCGGCGGCCAATGCCGACACTACCAGCTTGAGAGAGTGCTTCATCGCCTGCATAGACGAGGATGAGGAGTTTGCCAAGGCGCTGCGGGACGACCTGAGGACTCAGGGCGTCCGCTGCTGGGTGTTCTCCCAAGTTGTGCGCGGCAACGCCCTAGTGGATCGGCACAGCGCCTCGGACCAGGAAGAGATCGAACGCTGGCTCCGGAATTACGATAAGATGGTGATTCTGGGCTCGGCTGCCTCGTTGGAAGTAGAGACGCTCTTGAACGACATCACCGCCGCCAAGCAGATGCAGCTTTCCACTGAAACCTGGAGCCTGTTCCTGGGCGCGACCGACGACACTCTTAAGGAGCCCAAGGCCCGGTTCGCCCGAAACCTGGCCGCCGAGCACGTGGTCTTCGATCTGACTGGCCAGCAGAACGACCGGGATACCTACCAGAAAGAGGTGGTTCGCTTGGCAGAGGCCCTGAAGCAGGACCAACCTGCCAGCGACGGTATCCCAAAGTCAGATATCAGCGTGGACCAACTTTAGTCCGACGCAGCTGATTCGCAGATCAAAGGGCCGTCCTTCCGCGGAAGGACGGCCCTTTTTCGTGTCTCTGCAAGGCGCCGAAAATAACGCAGCCTATAATGGACAAAAGGTGCTCGAACCTGGGCAGGACGATTGATTTCTTGGCGAAAGGCGCACGGAAATGACCCAGCTGTGCTTTCTGGCGGTCTCCATGGATTTCCAGGACTGGTCTGGTAGCAGAGTTGGACCGGCAGCCAAACTTGATCGTGATGGCCGTTTTGGCGTATGTGATCGGAGAGTTTGTGCCTAAAGTTGTTGCTTGCAACGCGGCATTTGTGTGACTGCCGCCTTCTTAGATCACACACAAGTAACAAAAAGGCCGGCCCTGGTTAATCAGGGCCGGCCTTTTTGTTACCTACGTTTAGGTGAATCTGGTTGGCTACTAGATGTAGTCTTCCATCTCCATCATTCCGATGTTGTCACGACTCTGACCTATACCGAGTTCAAGTTGCTCTTTGAACTCCTGCAGCATCTCGTCACTGACAGCACCACCGGCTTGGGTGGCCTGGGCTTTCAAGGTCTCGAAAGCATGGTTCTCCGTATCGCCTTGAGGCATGGAGTTGAAGAACTCGCGCTCGAATATCGGCAGTTCGCCGGGTCCGAAGTAACCCTTCCCCTCAATCTCGTACCCTTCGAGATCGTGGGTGCCCTTGCCTAGAACCTGGCCCGTCTCGGCGTAGTGCGTCATGACTGTGGCCATGCCGTACTTCTGGATGGGGCAGACCTTCATGCAGATGCCGCAACCCAGGTAGCGGGCCATGACGGGTCGGCAGCGCTTGAAGTAAAGCTTGTGCTTTTCGATGCCTCTCCACCACACCTTGTCACGCATCAATGCGCGACCCGGGCAACGGTTTACGCAGACCTGACAGACCTGGCAGAAGGCGTGAATGCCGTAATCTACTGGCGAGTCATGGGTCACGTTGGCGTCGGTTGTGATAATCATGATGCGGCAACGGGAGCCTACGTGGGGAGTCAGCAGGTATCCGCATGCGCCCAAGGAACCAAGACCAGCTGCCACAAACATGGGAATGTACGGGCCGGTGTTGTCATTGGGACTGTGGACCTGGGCGCGGTAGCCCAGACCCTGGACGAACTTGGCGATTTCCAGACCTGCGGCGCCTTCGGTGCGATAGGTGCTGGAGTGCACGATCTCAGCATCAACGCTGGGAATCGTCTGTGTCGGCTCGAAGTCCTGCTCGTAGGCCAAGCAGATGGCATGGGGGAAAAGAACCCAGTCCTTCTTCGATTGGTAGGTATACCGGTGGTCGTAGGCGGTGATGCCTACTTCGATGTAACCGAGCTCGCGTGCCTTGGCCTTGATGGCTTCGGTGACATCTTCACCGGTAGCTGTAGCCGTCGGTTCTTGCTCGCCGGTCAAGCGGGCAGCCATGATCAACGGACGGTTCAGGTTGTCGTGCTCTTTCCGAATCTCACGCATCTCTACGTGGTTATCGCGGATGGTATTGGCCCAGTCACGAGAAGCCCTCTCAGTGATGTTCATGGTTTCCAGAGGATACTCGCGAGCATACCAATCGACTTCGCGGTGGTTCAGCGGAATACCCGGTACGGTTTCCAATTCCTCAGGAACCGGAATCGTGACTTCCGCGTCACCTGAATACATTCCAGGCCTAACGACCTCATGGCCGATCTTTAACATTCCTGTCCCTCCCAAAGTAGTATATCGCTGGGCTCGGGTTATAGCCTTGACCCCAACATTAGCGGCGACCTATTTATTTGTCAACCCTATTTCCTAGCCAATACAGTATTCGATTATTTAATAGACTTCAAAGTATTTTTTGATATTTGCGAGCATCGTAGTAATTTCTACGATGTACCTTCTATACGTGATATGTTTTCAACGAATATCGTTGAAACAACCCTTACCTGCCCCTGCGGCGGGCAATCATCGCATCTGCGAGAGGGCTGGCGCCGGATCGAATCGCAACGTCAACCAATGCAGGACGGCCTGATGCCAAGGCCCTTCCAACGGCGGGGCCAACCTCAGCCGGTTTGTCCACATGTTCGGTATAAGCGCCGATGGCCTCCACAACCTTGTCGTACCGTATCGGCCGCAGGTCGGTACCGACAGCCCGGTTGTAATAGGCCACCTGGAATGTCTTGTCTATTCCCCAGGTGTGGTCGTTGCCCAGCACGGTGGTTATGTTGATGTTGTGCCGGATGGCGGTGTCGTATTCCATGGAGTAGAACCCGAAGGCCCCGTCTCCGGAGAACGCCAACACCTTGCTCTCTGGGTAGGCTAATTTGGCGGCCATTGCATATGGGACAGCGGCGCCTAGGTGGCTGAGCGGGCCCAGCCGTTGGAACCGGCCCGGCTTGCGGGCCTTCAAGAACGAGCGGCCCCACTGCACGTAATCGCCGCCGTCCATCACCAGGACCGTGTCGTCGTCCAGGTGCTGTTCTAAGTTGGTGTACACGTCCAGAGGGTGCATGGGGTTCTGGCCGTCGGCGTGACCCCTCAGCTCCGCGTCCCAAGCCGCCGAATCCTTATTTAGCTGCTCGATCCAGGGGGCGATGTTTTCTTTGGCGGCTCCCGCCTTGCATGCCACGGTGATTTGCTCTACCACCGAACCCAAGTTTCCTTCGATTCCCACGGCCACGCCCCGGTTGCGGCCGATCTCCGCCGCAGAAGGGTCCGCCTGGATAATCTTGGCTGAGTCGGAGAAAGCTCCCCCGTAGCGGTACCGGTGGTCTAGACGTTTGCCCAAAAGCAGTACGACATCGGCCTCCCGGAAGCGCCGCGCCGTTGGGTTCAAAGCGCCGTCAGCGTACCCGAAGCACAGGGGATGCTCGTCGTCCAGTAGGCCCCGGGCTTGCTCCACGGTGAACACAGGGATCCCGGTGGACTCAGCCAGCTCTTGGAGCTGGGCCGAATCCACGGAGTAACGCGCCGGGTTGCCGGCGATAATCACTGGCTTCTTGGCGTTCACCAATAAAGAAGCTGCCTGTTCGATCAGAACTGGGTCGCCCTGGGGCCGGCCTGACGGGCGGTATTCCTGGGGCATGTACTGAGGCAGCTCGTCCTCGGAAATCTCTACTTCTTGCAGATCGATGGGCAATGTCAGGTGCACCGGGCCGGGCCGCCCGGTGGTGGCGGTGCGAAAGGCCGTGGCCACGAACTCGGGTATGCGGGCTTTGTCGTGGATCATCCAAGACCCCTTGGTAACAGGGGTGGTCATGCCAATCTGGTCGATCTCTTGGAAGGCCGCCATTCCCTTTTGGGGCAGTTCGGCGGCTCCGGCAATGAAGATCACCGGGCTTTCCGACGTGTAGATCGCAGGCAGGGCGGAGATGGCGTTGGAGAAGCCGGGCCCGCCGGTAAAGATGCCTACCGCGGGACGGCCTGTGATTCTGGCGTAGCCGTCGGCCATGTGCAGGGCCGCTCCTTCATGCCGTGTATCGATAAACTGGATGCCCTCGTCTTCCGCTGCATCCACCAAGGGCAGAATGGTGTCGCCTACGATGGTGAATACCTTTTCTATGCCCTCCAACTTGAGACACCGGATGAAGAGATGGGCTCCGGTCAGTTTCGCCATGGTCCCTCCAGGGGTTTTTGTTTATTTAAAAAGGCTCTGGGTCCAACCCGAGCTGCCTAAAAGAGCTTACTTTGAGGGCCCGCATCAGGCAAGAGCCGGTGCAATATGGTGCAATATAATGGACACTGCAGAAAATTGGAAACGAGAGAAGTACCTGGTATCAAGCTTATATGCCGACCTTATATATAGTAGGAACCCCCATCGGGAATCTGGAGGATTTGACACCTCGGGCGGCACGGGTTTTGGCTGAAGTCGCCTTGGTGGCAGCCGAAGACACACGAGTGACCCGACGTTTGTTGAGTCATTTGGGCATCCACCCCCGCACCACAAGCTTCCATCAGCATAACTGGCGAGAAAAGCTAGACGGCGTAATAGCGCACCTGGCCGAGGGTGACGTCGCCCTGGTCACCGACGCGGGTATGCCGGGTATTAGCGATCCTGGCAGCGAACTCGTAACCGCCGCAGCGCAGGCAGGCTTTAAGGTTGAGGTCGTGCCGGGCCCTTCCGCTGTGACCGCAGCATTGGCGCTATCCGGCTTTCCTGGTGACGCCTTCCTTTTCTTGGGATTTCTCCCGAGACGTAATAAAGACCGGCAGGCAGCGCTGCGCCGGGCAGCGACTTCAGCCGTGCCTCTGGTTGTGTTCGAAGCTCCCCACCGGCTGCGCGCTATGCTAGCTGATTTAGAAGCCGCCTTTGGCGACCGACCGCTGGTTGTGTGCCGGGAGTTGACTAAATTCCACGAAGAAGTTTTCCGTGGTACAGCAACCCAAGCCCTGGAACATTTCGCATCGCCCAGAGGAGAGGTGGTATTGGTCGTCCAAGGCAGCACCGCGGACGATGGCGTTTCTTTTAATAATCCGACTGGCGCCGAAAAGCAAGCCGACGTTGATGCAGACCTGCGTGTAAAACTGGCTAGTCTGCGTCAGGACGGTGTCGGGGCGAAAGAGGCCGTGGCCCGGGTGGCGGAGATCACCGGACTCGCCAAGAACCGGGTGTACCAGGTGTGGGTTGAGTTGGGAAGGAAGCCGGGATAGCCATTATTAATAATAATGGTCTTATATAAATATCTGTTATTGTGATAAACTTTTCGACAACGCGCCGAGATCGATCGGCCACGTTGGGAGCTATAGGCAATTTCTTCTGAACCTTCCTCAAGAACTCGCGCCACCAGCCGGATGAACGGCGTCTTCTACGGCTGGTGGCTGGTGGGCATCAGCGGGTTCGTTATGGTTATAACAACCGTCCCGTTGTTCCATGCCATGAGCGTTTGGGCCGTGGCGTTGGAGCGCGAATTCGGCTGGAACCGCACGCAGCTGGGCTTCGCCCTTACCTTCACCCGAGTCGAAGGCGGGTTGATGGGACCGATCGAAGGGTATCTCACCGACAAAGTGGGCACCCGACGGATGGTGTTCATCGGGATGATCATCCTTGGCGGGGCGTTCATCTTTTTTGGCCAAGTTGAGAACCTGTGGATGTTCTACTTGGCCTACATCTTCATGGCCTTGGGACAAGGGCTAGGAAGTTGGATCCCCTTGATGACCATGCTTACTCAGTGGTTCCATCGCCGGCGCGCAATGGCCTTAGGTTGGTCAAACATGGGCAGCAGGCTGGGCGCTCTGTTGTTGGTTCCGCTAATTGCCTGGTGTATAGACCCCGATCAAGACCGTCTGGGTTGGCGCATGACCGCCACCATCTTGGGCGTGTTTATGATAGTAGTTGCCGGGCCGATTTCCCGGTTGATCCGCAACCAGCCAGAGGACGTCGGTCTATTGCCCGACGGCGACAAACCGGCCCCGCAGCCTGCGGATAACGCTGGTGAGTCCGACGCTGCCAGTTCATATGAGGCCGACTTTACCGCTTCTGAGGCCTTGCTGACTCCCGCTTTCTGGCTGATAGCCTTCGGCCACGGATTCACCTCTATGGTGATTCTGGCCATCATGGCACATCTTGGTCTGTTGATGGTTGATAAAGGCTACCAGGTACAAGACGCCGCTTTCGTAGTGTCTGTCTACACCGCAGTGGCCATGGGCTTCCAGCTAGTAGGCGGTTATGTGGGCGGGAAGGTGCCTATCAGGCTGGCTTTGGCGTTTTTCACAAGCCTTCAGGCCATGGGCGTGATGGTGCTCGTCTTCGCAGATTCCTTGTCGTCGATCTACGCGTTCGCCGTCTTGTTCGGGGCGGGATTCGGCGGCCGCAACCCGCTGACGGTAGCCATCCGTGGTGACTACTTCGGCTCGGCGTCCTTTGGCAAGATATTAGGGTTTTCCACCGTTCCAATGAACTTGTTGCTTCTTATCGCCGCGCCCCTGGTCGGCTGGATGCGCGACGTCCAGGGCGATTACACCGACGCATTTCTCGTGATGGTGGCAACCAACCTGGCCGGCGCTATCTGTTTCCTGTTGGCCAAGCGTCCCCAAAAGAAAATGGCGTCCTAGACTGCTGCGGCGGGCAAGGGCGCCATTTTCTTTGCGTAGCTCCTGATTTTGAGGGCTTAAGACTCGTGAATTTCTATGCGCTCAATCGTTACCTGATCCGTTGGCCGGTTCCCTGCGCCTTGAGGCACCTTAGAGATGGTATCGGCTATGCCTTGACCCGAGGTCACCTTCCCAAAAATGGTGTGGGCACCGTTCAGATGGGTAGTTGGAGCAACGGTAATGAAGAACTGGCTCCCGTTGGTGCCGGGGCCTGAATTGGCCATCGCCAGGATGCCGGGGCTGTCGAAAACCAAAGATGGGTCGAACTCGTCTTGGAACCTGTAGCCTGGTCCTCCCATACCGGTGCCGTCCGGATCTCCACCCTGAATCATGAAGTCCGGAATGACTCGGTGGAATATCACGTTATTATAGAAGCCGTCCCTTGCTAAAAATACAAAGTTGTTCACCGTCACCGGGGCTTGGGACGCGAATAGATCGATATTGATATCGCCGTGATTGGTCTTAAATATCGCCGAGTAGGATTTGCTCTCATCGATCGTCATTGCGGGCGGTGCTGAATAAGATTGGGGCATCAAATTCCTCCGGTGGTTAAGGCAGTTTTGTGCCTTGGATTGTAGCATCTGATCGTGAGTGGCGACAGTCACCCTAACAAAACAAAAAGACCCAGCCTTCCGGAGAAGGGCGGGTTTCTTGATTAACCATACCCGTTTGCATAGAACGCGGTTTTATCCCCGATTGTGTGTTTTGGTTTCGGCCAAAGCCACGATCTTTGGCAGGCCGGCGTCGATATCCCGTTAGTCAATTGAGCCCGCGATGTCCTCGGCCTCACACCGGATCAGTATAATCGGCAGCCGGTTCCTGATCTTGTCTAAGGTCCAGGCTCGGGAGTCACCCTCGTCTATGAAGTCCAACATAAAGCGTTCGTTCTTCTTCATGGTGGCGTTCCGGTAGCGGTAATGGTGCGCCACCTCGAAGCAGTCGAAGCGTAATAGCTCGTTGTCCTGACCCTTCTTTGGCGCCTTCGGTGGGTGTACGGTATTCCAGGCCAAAAGTGACCGCTCCCGCTTGAATCAGCTATTCCGGCCCTCCCGCCTCACCGCCCACTCGCGCATTCATCGTCTGTTGTCCCATGTCGCGATAGCAATGGCGGGGTTATACTCACATTTTTCGGACGCCCCAAATCGATACAAAGGGAGGATTTTCGGATGGCGTGAGATATAATTATAGGGTGGGGTATGAGTGTCGGAAACGACCAGTGGAAATCCGCCAGCGACCTTCCTGCAACCTGATTATTAGATAGACGGTCTTTCGTCGTCTTACCTGGGCAGGACCGGTAGCAACAGCGAAAAAGGGGGCAAAACTTGGAGTTACTTGAGCAGATGGGGGCCGAGGGCCACGAGCAGTTGGTGGTGGTCTCCGATGCCGGATCAGGGCTGAAGGCCATCATCGCCATCCACGACACAACCTTGGGACCGGCCTGCGGGGGTACCCGCATCTGGCCCTACGAGTCGGAGCAAGCAGCTATCAGGGACGCCCT
>UINC01001780.1_pt1 | contig 17537 bp, 11 predicted proteins | sample 5385821 | NCBI WGS metagenome assembly UINC01 (sample SAMEA4666929, study PRJEB26691) | marine metagenome | isolation source: Pacific Ocean | place: Pacific Ocean | collected 2011-10-13 | reverse complement strand
TATCGTCTCGACCAGTTCGAGAAGCAGCTGATCGCTTTCTTGCCACCTTGAATACCGCTGAGCTCAGTCGAAGCCACTTCGCAATCAATGATCCAGAGTGGCGTGACTGGTCCAATGTTGATGTAGGCATCTTTTCCCGGCGGGGGATCAGCCTGGAGGAAATGTCTGGTGACCAGAAAGCGGCCGCGTGGGCATTACTGGAAGAAGCCTTAAGCGCGGAGGGGGTGGAGCAAGCTCGCAGCATAATGCGCACTGAGCAGAGGTTGCTCGAATTGAATAGCGCACCCATAAGATACGGTGAGGAAAAATACTATCTGACCTTCATGGGGATCCCTTCTGAAGTTGATCCTTGGGGTTTTCAATTAGATGGCCATCACCTGATAATTAACTATTTTGTACTTGGTGATCAGGTAGTCATGACGCCGGCGTTTTGGGGAGGAGAGCCAGTTGTCACAGAATACGGTCGTTATGCAGGAAACGCTATTCTTCAAGAAGAACAAAACCTTGGGCTTGAGCTGATGCAGTCGATGAGTAGCTCACAGCTGTCGGAAGTAACACTTAGCCCAGACAAGGTTCGCAATAATCAAGTAGCAGCAGCCAACCAGGATAACCTGACTCTGGATTATGAAGGGTTGCCTGGTTCGGAGATGGACAGCTCGCAAAAACTTAAATTGCTGAGAGTGATTCGCTCCTACGTCGGTGCTTTGAGAGAACCCCATGCCGAAATCACCATGGATGAAATCGGCCAGCATATAGATGACACTTACTTTGCTTGGATAGGCTCAGATGCGGGCGATGCAGTTTTCTACTATCGAATTCAAAGTCCGGTAATCTTAATCGAATTTGATCATCAGGCACCTGTTGGAACCCTTCAGAAAAATCCTCCAGGTGTTCCATCCAGGGATCACATTCACACCGTTGTTAGAACACCGAATGGCAATGACTACGGAAAAGATTTACTTGCACAACATTTAGCGGCAGAGCACTAAGATAAACGGACAGATTATGAGATATTTACTAACTTTCACCCTGTGGATCAACATTATGGCCTCGACCTTTTTGTCTGCCCAATCACAAAATCCTTTCGGTATACCGTCCGAAGAGGCGCTGGCACCGTCATCCAATATTGTGGCAGCTCCCGGTTCCCGGGCACAAGGCTGGCTGAACCAAGGCCGGTCGGAGGTGATAGCCCGCCATGGAGTTGTAGCAACTAGCGACAGTTTAGCCGCGCAGGCAGGTCTAGAAATTCTGCAGCAGGGTGGTAACGCAATCGATGCTGCAGTGGCCGCAGGTTCGGTACTGGATGTAACTTCGCAAAATGACACCGGTATTGCCGGTGACCTGTTTGCGCTTGTTTATATAGCTGCAGAAAAGAAACTCTACGCACTGAACTCGGCAGGTTGGGCTCCAGCCCGATGGACGCCTGAGTTTTTCAAGAAAGAATTGGGGCTGGAGCGGGTGCCGGTCACGGGAGTGAATGCAGCGACCGTTCCTGGTGCGATCTCAGGTTACGATGCAATGTTGAATCGTTTTGGCACCATGGGGTTTAAGGAAACCTTTGAAAGAGCAGCGCGGATCGCCGATGAGGGTTGGGGGCAGGGAGAGCGTCGTCATCGCGACATCGTCAGTGCTGAACAAAGACTTAGACAAGATGATTATTCCGCTGAGGTCTTCCTGGAAGACGGAAAAGCGCCGCATCTCTACAGCATCATCCGAAACCCTGACCTCGCCGACGCGCTTCGGTTAATGCAGGAAGAAGGTCGTGATGCTTTTTATAAGGGAGCTATTGCGGACGCAATTGTCGCGAAAGTACAGAGTGAAGGAGGTGTGATGACCCATGCTGACCTTGCGGAGTTCGAATCGGAATGGGTTGAACCCATTAACACCAACTATCATGGCTACGATATCTATCAATTACCACCGCCGGGTCAGGGCTTTGCTGCTTTAGAGATGCTAAATATTCTGGAAGTGTGTGCGCCTGAGCATGGTGTAAATCTGGCAGCTCTCGGCCCTTCTCATCCTGACTATTGGCATTTTATGGTGGAAGCGAAGAAACTGGCTTATTCAGACCTGCAAGCGTACAACGGGGATCCATTGTTCAGCGCCGTGCCAGTTACGGAGCTTCTCAACAAAAACTACGCTGCCAGCTTGTGTGACCGTATTGACATGGACAAGGCTTCAGAGCCTTCGGTGAAAGGTGGATTAGATGGCGGTACTATTTATCTTACTACGGCAGACCGCTGGGGGAACATGGTCTCCTTGATCCACAGTGTTTTTTCAGTATACGGCAGTGGTTCAGCCATTCCGCCCTATGGGATGGTTTTGCATAACCGGGGAGTGGCTTTCTCAGTGGATCCGGATAGCCCCAACGTGGTAGCTCCGCGTAAGAGGCCGTTTCATACCATCATAGCCGGGTTCGTAATGCAAAATGGTGAGCCTTTAATGACTTTTGGTAACATGGGCGGAGCTGTGCAACCGGAGACCCATGCCCAGCATATGGTGAATTTGATTGATCATGGAATGAATGTCCAGATGACTACTGATGTGGCGCGTTTCACCCATAGCCAGAACAGCAACGTCCTGTCACTGGAGCATGGCCTCTATAACCTAGTTGGTAGGGCTCTGGAAGCGAAAGGACACTCTGTCCGCCCCGTCAACGGCGGCAGTGTTGGTGGTTATCAGGGTATTATGTTTACCAAGGATCTATCGTTACCTGAACCGGTTTTCACTCCCGAGAGCATTGCACAAGATCACCCGGTAAATGGTATCTATCGTGCCGGATCAGACCATCGTAAAGACGGTCAAGCCGCTGGTTGGTAACCGGACTAGTTTAAGGCAGAACTACACCGGGAATACCAAGGAATAGCTGTTATGGAAATGATTTCTAACAAACGTATTGAAGCTAATACAGAAAAAATATGGAATGCGCTTAACGATACAGAAGTATTAAAAGCTTCGATGCCAGGCTGCGAGAGTTTTGAGGCGACTGGTGAAAACACTTTTCAAGCAAAAATCACTGCCAAGGTTGGGCCGGTCAAAGCCAAGTTCACATTCAAAGTCAATCTAACTGATATCGATGCCCCTAACGGTTACACGATCAATGGTGAAGGGCATGGGGGAGCCGCTGGATTTGCCAGAGGATCTGCCACGGTGAAACTTGCTGAAGACGATGGCGCTACCATGCTTTCCTACAGTGTCAAAGCCAATGTTGGAGGTAAGCTGGCTCAACTTGGTGGCCGCCTAATTGATGGCACAGCCAGGAAAATGGCTGACGAATTCTTTGGTAACTTCATTGAAATCGTTGCTGGAGGGACCCAAGGTCCTGATCAAACTGTTACCACTGACTCCTCAGCGTCACAAGAAGCAGTTGGATTGCCTACCTGGGTGTGGATTATCGGGATAGTGCTAGCTGGGGCTACTGTCTTGCTTGCATTCGCTTGACGTCGCCGACACAATCTCTGAAACTGGCAAGCCCTACTTGTGAAATTCACTCGAATTAACAATGATAATTAGAAAGGTAAAAATGGGAGATCGACCATGCTGACCGTTAATATGAACGTCAATGGCAAACCTGTAAGCGGTGAAATAGAAAACCGTACGTTACTCGTTCAGTTTTTGAGAGAAAATCTCCGGCTCACCGGTACGCACGTGGGTTGCGATACTAGCCAATGCGGTGCTTGTGTTGTGCACGTGGACGGTGTATCCGTCAAATCTTGCACTATTCTGGCTGCTCAGGTGGATGGTGCGGAAGTGCTGACCATAGAGGGGCTGGCCAATAATGGTGAAATGCACCCCATGCAACAAGCCTTCATGGATAATCATGGCCTGCAATGTGGGTTCTGCACGCCTGGTATGGTGATGAGCGCCGTGGACATTGTTAATCGCAATGGCAGTGATTTAGACGAGCCGACCGTACGCAAAGAACTAGAAGGCAACATTTGCCGCTGTACCGGATACCACAATATTGTGAAAGCCGTGCAGGCCGGCGCCAAGAATATGGGAGGCTAACGAAATGACAGAAAACGGAGTAGGCGCCAGTGTGCGTCGCAAAGAAGATAGTCGTTTCCTGATTGGTAAAGGCAACTACACTGATGACATTAACCTCGTCGGTCAGACCCACGCGGTATTTGTTCGCTCTCCTCATGCTCACGCTACTATAAACAGTATTGATACTTCGGATGCGGCCGCTTCCGATGGTGTGATTGCCATCTTTACCGGTGACGATCTTGCAGCCGATGGTATTGGGCCTCTGATATGTGGTGTTACTGTTACTAGCGATGATGGTGATCCGCATCGTGCGCCGGTGCATTCCGCACTTGCTCAGGGGAAGGTCAACTATGTGGGTGACCATGTAGCTATAGTAATCGCGGAAACGCTGGCTCAGGCGCGGGATGCTTCTGAGAAAGTAGAAGTTGATTACGGCGTTTTACCAGCAGTGACTGAAACTTCGCTAGCAGCAGATGACGGGCAGCAACAGATCCATGATGTTGCCCCAAATAATGTTTGTTTCAATTGGCCCTTTGGCGACAAAACCGCTGTGGATGCAGCCTTCGAAGGCGCTCATAAGGTATCTACCTTGGAATTGTTAAATAACCGCATGGTGACCAATCCAATGGAACCCCGAGCGGCTATTGCTGAATACAATTCCGGCACCGAGGAAATCACGCTGCATTTGACTACTCAGAACCCCCATGTGCATCGTTTAGTGCTCTCCGCTTTCAACCAACTTGCGCCGGAACACAAGTTACGGGTGGTCGGACCTGATGTTGGAGGCGGCTTTGGGGCGAAAGTTTTTATTTATGCTGAAGAATTAGTAGTGGGCTGGGCTTGTCGCAAGGTTAACAGGCCGGTTAAATGGACAGCCGATCGCACCGAGGCTTTCCTGTCCGATGCCCATGGCCGCGACCATGTGTCCACCGCCGAGATGGCCATCGATGAGAACGGCAAGTTCCTGGCCTTGCGTGTGTACACTAAGGCCAATCTTGGAGCTTATTTGTCAACCTTTAGTACAATGGTCCCTAGTTATCTTTACGCGTTTTTACTCGCAGGCCAGTACACCACACCGCTCATTTATTCAGAAGTGAAAGCGGTTTTCACTAATACTTCTCCAGTAGATGCCAGTCGAGGAGCTGGGAGACCGGAAGCGACTTTCTTGCTGGAGCGCTTGGTAGATGTTTGTGCTGCTGATTTAGGGCTGGATCCGGCTGAGATACGTCGAAGAAACTTTATTCCAGTCGAAGCCTTTCCGTACCAGACCCCGGTAGTGCAGTGCTATGACAGTGGGGATTATGAGACCGCGCTTGATAAGGCGCTGGCCCTGGCAGATTACGACGGGTTTGCGCTTCGAGCCGAAGAGGCAAAGTCCCGAGGCAAGCGTCGAGGTATCGGGCTTTCCTCATATGTGGAGGCCTGTGGAATTGCTCCATCTGCCGCAGTAGGTCAGCTAGGGGCCGGCGTTGGCCTGTGGGAAAGTGCTCAAGTGCGCTTCAATCCCACCGGTAACGTGCAGGTATTTACCGGCACCCACTCACATGGCCAGGGGCATGAGACTACCTTCGCCCAATTGGTTACTGAACAACTTGGTGTGCCGTTTGAAGATATTGAAGTAATTCATGGCGACACAGCTAAGACCCAGTTCGGGATGGGCACCTACGGATCCCGGTCACTGGCTGTTGGTGGTGTTGCCATAGCCAAGGCCTGCGAGAAGTTGATAGCCAAGGGTAAAAAAATTGCTGCCCATGCGCTAGAAGCGGCAGAAGGTGATATCGAGTTTGCCGACGGCAACTTCACGGTGACTGGAACAGATAAGGCCATGTCTATCGGAGAAGTCGCCTTTAACGCTTATGTTCCTCACAGTTATCCGGAAGACCTGGAACCAGGATTTGACGAAAACGCCTTCTTTGATCCTTTGAATTTTTCTTTCCCAGCTGGCACACACATCTGCGAAGTAGAAGTGGACTTGGAAACAGGTGAAGTGGAGATCGTGAAATATTCCGCCGTTGATGACTTCGGCAAACTTATTAACCCGATGATCGTCGAAGGCCAGGTACATGGGGGCATTGTTCACGGCATCGGACAGGCTTTATTAGAGGAGTGTCGCTACGATAGTGACGGGCAATTGATCACGGCTTCCTATATGGACTATGCCATGCCAAGAGCTGATGATGTACCCAGCTTCGATGTGGACTATGCGCCCACCAATCCACCGCACAACCCCCTGGGAGTTAAAGGGTGCGGAGAGGCTGGAGCTATCGGAGCGCCTCCCGCGATCATCAATGCAATTACAAATGCTCTGAACGTTAAGCATATTGATATGCCAGCCACACCGGAAAATGTCTGGAGAGCAGCTCAGTCTGCCTCTTGACTATAAAAGAATTCTGAGGATTTACTTATGTACGATTTTTCCTATCAAAAAGTAAGCAGTGTGACGGACGCAGTTGCCGCCATCCAGAACGCAGAAGACGGCAAATTCATTGCTGGCGGTCAGACTATGTTGCCAACCATGAAACATCGATTGGCCAGTCCAAGTGACCTCATCGATCTCGGCGGTATCACCGAGCTCAATGGTATCAACATCGATGGCGATACAGTGATAATTGGCGCGATGACTACTCACGCTGCAGTTGCCGCATCGTCAGAAGTCCAGAACACGATTCCAGCTCTCGCAAAACTGGCGGGCAATATCGGCGATCCGGCAGTGCGCAACCGCGGTACTATTGGTGGTTCCATCGCAAATAACGATCCGGCAGCGGATTATCCGGCAGCAGTCATTGCCCTGGATGCTGTCGTAAAAACTAGTAAGCGGGAAATTCCCGGCAATGAGTTTTTCACAGGTATGTTCGAAACTGCTCTGGAAGAGGATGAAATAATTACTGCAGTGATGTTCTCGAAACCAGATGCGGCGTCTTACATGAAGTTTGAAAACCCGGCCTCCCGGTATGCCATTGTCGGAGTGTTTGTCGCTAGAACTGGTGATTCGGTCCGGGTCGGTATTACCGGTGCCACGCCCTGCGCGCACCGCGGCATGAAGTTAGAAGAACCGCTTAACGCAGATTTCTCGGGGGAAGCCATCGAAGGCGTGGAAATTCCAGTTGAAAAAATGAATTCGGATATTCATGCCAGTGCCGAGTACCGGGCCCACCTGGTAAAGGTGATGGCTAAACGTGCTGTGGAAGCCTGTGCGTAGACTGAATGTCCTTAACGCTGCCAAACAATATCGACGACACCCTAGCTCTGTTGAGTCGGGAGAACTATGTTGCGGACCGGTCCCTGGCTACCACTTTGTTTTTGGCTCTAAAGATGGGACGGCCTCTTTTCCTTGAAGGCGAGGCTGGAGTGGGCAAAACTGAAATTGCCAAGGTGCTCTCTGAGGGCCTAGGTTGCAGGTTAGTACGGTTGCAATGCTACGAAGGGCTTGATATTGCCTCTGCTGTCTATGAATGGAACTACTCCCGGCAGATGATCGAAATTCGCCTGGCGGAGGCGGCTGGAGACATGGATAAAAAAGACTTGTCGAGCGATGTGTTCTCCAGTGAATTTCTTATCGAGCGACCGCTATTGCAAGCGCTGCGCGGCAACGAAAATGGTCCTTCGGTGCTTTTGATAGATGAGCTGGATCGCACTGATGAACCTTTCGAAGCCTATCTTTTAGAAATTCTGTCAGATTTCCAGATCACTATTCCTGAGATAGGCACTATAAAGGCTAAGCAGCCACCTATAGTAATTATTACTTCCAACCGTACCCGGGAAATTCATGACGCGTTGAAGCGCCGTTGCCTTTACCATTGGGTGGACTACCCTAATGCAGAACGGGAACTGCAGATAGTTAACGCAAAGTTGCCTGGTATCGATACCAAACTCTCGCAACAGCTGGTGGCGTTCGTTCAGCGTCTGAGAGAGCAGGATTTATTCAAGTCTCCGGGTGTGGCTGAAACCCTGGATTGGGCAGATGCGCTCACCCAGTTAGATAAAGTAGCACTCGACAGTGATGCCATTGATAACACCCTCGGGGCATTACTGAAGTACCAGGACGATATTGCCAGAATCCGCGGCAGCGAGGCCGCGCAATTGCTTGAACAGGTCAAGCTAGAACTGGCGAACGTATAGTCCAATGCAAGCCCCTTCCGGCAATCAAGGCCGCATTGCAGAAAATATCATGTATTTTGCACGCTTGCTGCGTTCAGCGGGGTTACCAGTCGGGCCGGGGAAAGTGCTGGATGCTATTAGTGCCGTAAGACTGGTTGGCATTGGTGAACAGGAAGATCTCTATTGGTGCCTGTTCTCCCAGTTTGTAAATAGAAACGATCAACGCGAACTATTCAATCAAGCTTTCCATATATTCTGGCGTAATCCCCATATTATGGAACGTATGATGGGTGCCATGTTGCCCATAATAAAAGTGGAACAGGAGGAGGAGCTGGAAGAAATGAGTCGCCGCCTGAGCGAAGCAATGAGCAATGGAAGCTCGACTAGTAATTCCGAGGCTGCCTCCAGCAAAGTGGAATTTGATGCCAGCTTTACTTTCTCAGAAAAGGAAGTGCTGCAGGAGAAAGATTTCGAGAAGATGTCAGCTGAAGAAATCGCTGTGGCCAAGCAGGCCATTGCCCAATTGCGGTTGCCAGTAATGGATTTGCCAACACGACGGTTTAAACGCGCTGAACGAGGAACACAAATTGATATGCGAGCGACTTTACGCGCAGCGCTACGCTCACCGGATGTGGTCCCGCTTAAACTCAAGAAGCCAAAACGGCGTCAGCCTCCACTAGTTCTGCTCTGTGATATCTCTGGTTCTATGAACCAATATTCGCGAATGTTCCTACACTTCATGCATGCCATGACCAATGGCCGCCAGAGAGTACACTGTTTCGTATTTGGCACTCGGCTGACCTACATTTCGAGGTATCTAAAACATCGAGATGTGGATGTGGCTTTAGACAAAGCCGCAGTGGTGGTGAAAGACTGGTCAGGTGGGACCCGTATAGGTGCCTGTCTTAAAGAGTTTAACAATCATTGGTCACGGCGTGTTTTGACACAGGGCGCTATTACTCTCATTATCTCCGATGGGCTGGACAGGGATAACGCCGACGGCTTGAAGAAAGAAATGGATCGGTTAAGCAAATCATCTCGACGCCTGGTCTGGTTGAATCCGCTTTTGCGCTTTGAGAGTTTTGAACCCAAGGCCAAAGGCATTCGTGCCATGCTACCCTATGTTGATGACTTCAAGGCGGCACATAATTTAAAGAGTCTCATTGAATTGGCGGATCTATTAAGCAAGCAGTCATCAAAGCAAGCCTATACCCCCCCAGAATTTATGGAACATGTCGCTTGAGCCAAGAGCGATGGATAGACGTTCAGATATGAATAAACGGACACTGGCTACGAAGCAGCGTACAAAATTAGTTGATATAACCACGACGTTATTGTTCGGTTTATTTGCAATTGTACTTATTAGTAATCCCGTTTTTCCTCAATCTGGGCGAATTCAAAAAGTCACTAATATCGAATTCGAAGCCATATCGGAAATGAGTGGGTTGGCTAAGAGTCGGCGGTACGCCGATGTCTACTGGATGCACAACGATAGCGGTGACAGGGCACGACTGTTTGCCGCCGATAGTGAAGGGAAGGTCATCATTCCCAGTTTCATGAGCAGTTTTTACCATGGCGAACGGGAAGAGGCTGGTAAAAATCCTTGGCCAGGGCTAATCATCGAGACGGCCGTTAACATTGACTGGGAAGACATCGCCGTCGATGAAGATTTTCTATACATCGCTGACATGGGCAACAATGGCAACGCTCGTAGGGATTTGGGCGTTTATCTAATAGCAGAACCCAACCCGCGGGCACGACAGCATGCTCGTCCGTTCAAGTTCATACCTGTAAGGTATCCTGACCAGGATGCGTACCCTCCCGAGGAATGGCACTTCGACAGTGAAGCCATGTTTGTGCATCAGGATAAGCTCTATTTTCTGACCAAACACCGGGGATCTGCGATTGGGCTATCAAGTGGCACCAAGCTCTATCGTCTGGATTCAATGGATGCCGACCAGATCAATGTACTCACTCTGGTAGATAGCTTTGCCGATGCATCACTTCTTACAGCTGCTGAATTATCACCTGATGGGTCTCAGCTAGCGGCACTGGGTTATACCGATTTGTGGTTTTTCTCTGATCCCGTGAATGGCGATGAATGGTTATCAGGAACCATCCGCCGTTTGCCAATGGATATTACAGTAACCAAGTTTGCGGAAGCGCTCACCTGGCTCGACAATGAAACACTTCTGATTGGCAATGAATCAGAGGAGTGGTTTAGTGTGGACCTATCTGACTTGCCGGTGTATGACAATACCTCTCCGGCTGAAGAGGGCCTGGAAAAATTCCGCCAGTATTTTCAAAGTTTGCGGCGGTAATTAACATTCTCTTCAGTGATTGCCTTGAGTGGAAACCGCATAGCTCCCGCCATCGTTTTGATTGATTCTCTTGTCGAATGGGAATAGAGTTCGGAGGTTTCTTATTGCGGGACATCACAATGAAATCAAGTGCAATATTTGTAATTTCTTTGTTTGCTATTTTATCTGGATACTCCGTCGCGCAGGCGGGCGATGCTTACAAGGCACCCCGAACTGAGTATGGCCAACCTGATTTTCAGGGTGTCTGGAATTTTAGTTCCAATACCCCCTTTCTACGTCCCGAAGAATTCGGCGATCGGGAATACATGACCCCGGAAGAAACCCGTGAGCGTTTTGAAAGAACTCTTTCCGTGCAGGAAGAAGGGAGCCGGTCAGCAGAAGGTGTAGGTGGCTATAATACATTCTGGTTTGAGATGGCGGGGCGAGGTGATAATTATCGAACTTCCCTGATTACCTATCCCCTCAATGGGCAATTGCCGGAAATTGCTGAGGGTGCCGAGCACCAATTTGGCGGGTTGGGAGATGATATTCCCAGCCAGCGCCCTGTACGTTTCGTGGTTGGTGGCATTGGCAAGGACGGGCCTGAAGACAGGGGACTTTCCGAGCGTTGTATTATCGGTTTTAATTCTGGACCACCGTTCCTTCCCAGTGGTTACAACAACAACCTTCAAATCATCCAGCACAAGGACCACGTCGTTATCATGACTGAAATGGTGCACGATGCGCGTATTGTCCCTCTCGATCGCGATCATTCGTTACATGATGACATTCGCCTCTGGAGCGGAGACTCATTAGGCTATTGGGAAGGCGAAACCCTGGTCGTGGAAACGCGTAACTTTAGCGGTTTTACCCAGAGCCTTCCTCCTTTTCTTGCGGCTGATTATGGCACGGCCTACCACAAGACTCTGACGGAGCGATTTACCCGTGTTGATCCCTTTACCATTAATTATGAATTCACCCTGGTCGATCCTACTACCTTTACTGACAAAATAGAGGCAATGGTACCCATGGCGAAGCTGGATGGATTGATGTACGAGTATGCCTGCCACGAGGGCAACTACGGGCTGCTTAACACGTTGCGCGGTGCGCGGATCGAAGAGCGGGGCGTAGCATCCGGTAATCAATAGTTCAAGATACGTTTAATCAGTCTGGCAATCTAAAAGCAATTAATTGCGGAGCCGGATCGGTCAAGACCGCTATTACAATGTATTGCTTTCCGTCCTGGCTGTACGTCATTGGCGCAGCGCGTGCCGCTGCCGGTATTGGAATGGCAGTCAACTCCTCCCCGGTTGTCTTATCTCTAGCTACCAGCAATGCGCCATCACTGTAGTTTTGTGCATGCACTAACATGTTAGGAGTTACCAGGATTGGATTACGACCACCACCACCCAACGGGGGTAGGTCGATGCCTTGCAACGCCGGGTGATTGTTAACCCGCGGGAAACGGTCACCATTAGGCGCCCGCCAAAGAATATCGCCAGTGTTCATATCGATGGCTGTGATGGTGGCATAGGGAGGTTTTAGGATTGGTAATCCCTGTGGTCCGGGCACTCCAGCATTACTGATGCGCCGGTAAGTGAGAGTGGATTCAGCGGGGTCGGTTTCCACCATAATTGGCACCGTGAGAGAATCCGAAGAGGGGATATAAATAATACCGGTTTCCGGATCGACACCGGCGCCCATCCAGTTGGCTCCACCCCCGGCACTTGGCCTGAGTATAGTACCTCGATTACCACCACGTTCCGTCAGGGTCGTGGGCGTATAAAGCGGGCCATAAGTGTATTCGCTGATGATTTCTATCGCTTCAGCGCGCAACTCGGGTGTGAAATTAATAAGATCGTCGATCGTCAAACCTTGTTCTTCAAACGCCGGCGGCCTGGTTGGTAGAGGCTGGGTCAGTGAGAGCCGCTCACCTGGGATAGTTGGCGACTGCAGTACTTCCCGTTCTTCGATAAGCCAGATTGGTTCGCCGGTTGCCCGATCGAAGGTGTACACAAATCCTTGCTTGGTCACTTGGGCAACAGCTTTTATTTCCCGTCCTTCCACCGTAATGTCGATGAGGTTCGGAGCGCTGGCCGGATCGTAATCCCAGATGCCATGATGAATCATCTGGAAATGCCACTGCCGTTCACCGGTTTGTGCGTCTACCGCAACAATGCTCTGGCTGAATAGGTTGTCTCCCGGGCGATTGCCTCCCCAGAAATCGTCAGTGGGCGCTTCAATTGGGAGATAAACCAGACCCAGTTCAGGATCGGCGCTCATCATCGACCACACACCGTTGTTGCCAGTGCCGCGCCAAGATTCCTCTTCCCAGGTATCCACGCCAAACTCACCGGCCAGAGGTATGGTGTGAAAGGTCCATACTGTTTGGCCGGTGTGTATATCGAAGCCCCGCACCCACATCGGTGGACGGTCGCGCAGCAGCGGACGGGCTTGGGTAATCTGTGAGGTTACAAGTATGTCGCCGATAACGATGGGCGGTGAAACCACGGAAACCGGTTGTGCTCCCAGATAGTCGAGATCATTTCTATTCGCTCGTGGGATACCTAGTGACAAGTCCACCTTGCCTCCATTAAAAGCCGGATCAGGTAAACCGGTTTTAGCGTCAAGGGATACGAGATAACCGTCATTGAGCCCTGCGAGAATACGTTCTTCCTCACCATCGGACCAGTAAGCCACGCCGCGGCTGTGGTATCCAATTATGTTAACCGGAGAGCCGGATAAGTAAACTTCCGGATTATAGGTCCATAGTGTTTCACCCGTAGCTGCATCAAGAGCGGATATCAGGTTCATCGCCGTAATGATATAGAGTTTGTCGCCAACCTTTAGCGGTGTGCCCTGAAAGTTATTGATGTTTACATCAGGGTTAGTTTCCTGCAGAGCCTCGACGTCCAGCTCTGAATCCACAGAGGTCCAGCGCCAGGCAATTTCAAGATCTCCGAAATTCTCTGCTGAGATGTGGGTTAGAGGTGAGTACTTGGTGGACCCGGTGTCTCCACCATAGCTGGGCCAGTCACCGGACTGGGTCCCGTACTGCGCATTGGCTTGCATGCAAGTAATAGTGAGCAGAAAAGCATAGCGAAGTTTTAACTGCATCCATGAACTACAATTTGATTTTGTCATTGCCTTAACAATCATTACATGGGTTGCAATTCAGAGCGATCAAGCTCATTGGCCTGATCAATGATTCTGGCAAATGCGCGGGCGACCGATTCAAGCCCGACTTCAGGCACCCACTCCGGGATATCCATGTGGGTGTGCTTGATCTCCGGTGAACGAATGATTTGCACTGAAGGTAAATCTAACGCCACGCTGCCCATCTCGCCGGCTGCACGATCCTCCATATGGTCCCATACGGACACACCGAATTCCTGGTAAGAGTCCAAAACCAGGTCGATGAGTTGGTTACTGCCATTTACCCACCAACGTCGCGGTGAGGGAATATCAGTCATGCGCATTTCCGGACCCCAGTAGACGGTTTGTTTAACTGATACATGCTCACAATTGATCATGAGAACAGCGTCCTCTAGCGCAGTATCTCGGTTATCGTGCATCCACCGAGAACCGGGCGAGCCCACGTGATGACCGGCGGTGCCGACGAAAACGATGTTACGACGGCGTTGCGATTGAGGAATGGCGGCAAAATGTTCTGCCAGGGTTAACATGACAGAGATGCCTGAGGCATTATCCAGTGCCGCCTCAAAGTAGCCATCAAGGTGCGCCAGCACGTAAATCTCTTCGTCACTGGTGCCAGGCAGGGTGCCGAATATGCTGGCAGTCTTAAGCTCATTGCGGTAATCGATATTCACTTCCATGTTGACGCGAACGTCGAGGCCTTTACCGAACAATTCCTTAATAACATTGCCGTCTTCGTAGCCGAGAAAGGCTCCTGGTGTGTTGATATTGCGACCCAGGCCTTGCCAGATAGTGAAGTTATCCGAGATACCATAGATGACAAAGATAGCCCGTGCTCCGCGTTCTTCGGCTCGTTGTATTGCACCTTCCCAGCTGGAACCCGCGGAATGACCCATTGAACCCGGAGCAGGAATGCTGTGAATGAAAACTGCCTTGCCGTTCAAATCACGCCCAGCGAAGTCAGCCGCAGACCCGGTTCCAACCCACACCGCGTTCATGCTAAGCATACCGTCGGTTGCTGAAGAGCGCAGAGCAGGTACCATGGAATCAAATTGATAAGTTTCGCCACCTGCATCGACGGTAATTTCGTAGCTTTCCGGAAACCACTGAGTAGGCAGGTCGAATTCCTGGGCATGAATATCGTTCAGGCCAAATTCCCTAAACTTGGCTTCGACATATTCTCTGGCCATCTCTTCACCCCTTGTACCTGCAATCCGTCCCCAGTAGTGGGTCCGGTCATCTCGATTAGCCAGGGATATGTCTACAACTTCTTGCACCAGCTGCTTCATTCTAGAGCCATCGATATCAGCATAACGTTGGTTTTCCTCATTCAAGGGAATGCGGATATACGCGTCTTCACGAATGTTGCCATCGGCGTCCAGACGGGATTCTTGGGCGGTAGAAAAAGGAATAAACAAAGCCGCTATCAGTGTTAAAAGCAAGGTATAAAGTCTCGCACTAATTATTTTCATGTTCTTCTCCCGCGGTGTCCCAAGTCTTCTGACACACATTTGCTTTCATAACAACTCTATAATTCTTCTGCCAAAGAGACGACAAACATCAGAGTGTCGATGTCCGATAAGGTAAGTTCTACTTTATATCTGCTCGTTCCTAAGACAACCTCCGGAATTATTAATTTAGAGCCATCAAATACTGTTTGGCCATCTAATTCTGGATCGATTAGCAAGTCAGCAGTAGTAACTTGAAACTCGAGAGTCTCTAGGTTGTAAAGCGTAAGACCTACACGGTAGTAAGTACTCTCTACCGCGACAACTGGAATGGTCAATACTGGATCGGAATAAGTGGCAGGACCGGTAAGCGGTTCAGACTTGCTAAAGATATTCCCCATATCCAGAGGGCGCAATTTTTCCAATAGGGCAAAGGCGAGAATGTTGATGAAAGGGTTATCACCGAAGTTCTTTGCTGGCTTGCGCTGCGCTACGATAAAATCCAGATCCCCGTCCCCATGTGCGTCGATAGGAATAAGAAAGCCCAACTTTCCGAAGACTGCATTGGGGAGTGCCCTGAATCCACCGGCGCAGTCGCTAATCCATACTAACTCAGATTGAAAACCATACGCTTCTGTCGAAAGCAGTATGTCATCACAGCCATTACTGTCAAAATCTAAGCGGTGGGTAGAAATGGCCGGCGCTCCAGTCGTATCTTGAGCAGGTAGCGCCAAGCTTGTAACTTCTAAGAAATTCCTGTTTCCTTCGTTCCTAAATATCTGTAAATAACGCCCTGAATAATTGGGTCCTGTCCTGCCTAGAACTAAATCCAGATCTCCATCGTTATCAATGTCTAAGGCCAACGGTGGAGTCGGGGCCTTTGCAAAGCCTGCTATTGTCGCAATCTCTAGATACTCGGTCGTGTCATAGACCCCAGTGCCATCTCCCCAGAAGATGTAACTCAAACCGAAATCGACGCCTTGATCTGTATTCGTTTTCAGAGCGCCAGAAGTTAGAGTCAGGTCCACGAATCCATCACCGTCAAGGTCCTCAAGCAAAGTTTGCAACTTCGATCGTGAAGCAGTTGACAGATTAAGGGCCCGCTCAGGCGCTTTCTGCCAATCCACTGTAAAACGACCTTCGCCGTCATTGATCAGAAAATAGGCCGAGGTTTGAACTAGGGCACCTGCGACATTACCAACGTAAATGTCGATATCTCCATCGTTGTCTATATCGGCATGGCTCATGGAATGGGTCCAGCCTATGGGTGGAATAACTGGAATGGCAGACACATCCGGATACAGTATTATTTTCGGATCACCAAAATCTTCTTCACCACAGGGTGTCTGGCCTTCATAAGCCGGGGTCGTGTTGACACACGGTGGTCCCAAGATATTCCCAGTAACCCAGGTAAGTTTTCCAGAGGTAGCGCTACTCAGAAGCAGCACATTGGGTTCACCCACTCCTTCATAAGAGTCGTCCAATCCGTGACCAGCACCGAAAACATCGACCAACCCATCGCCATTCAAGTCTTCAACAACAAATTTTGAGTAAGCATGCTGTACGTGAGGAATAGGACCATCGATTACCTCGCTGGTGGATTCGTTGAATACACCGGTTCCATCATTCAGGAAAATCCGATAGGGAACCTCATTTATCTCGGTATAAGATTCGGGGCCGCCATAGATAAAATCTTGAAAGCCGTCCTGATTAAAATCCCCGACCCCCCAAGCAGCAACGATTCCTAATTTTCCCTCTGTTTGATTGAGGGGCTCGACGTCATCGACGGCTGTGTCATTCACCAAATAGTAGGGGTTTGTTAAGGCCCAACTCGGCTCGACACCCGGGACTTCTCTCTGTTCCGATTCGCCCAAAAAAAGCTGGGCGCCAGCAACCTGGTCTGCTTCTACCTGGCCAAAACCTTTGTTAAGAGGCCAATTCGCAACAAGGTTGGCAGAGCTTGCAATAACTTGTGATTGGGATACCTGTTGGATCTCTACCTGGCTCAAGCCCTTGTTCCATATGCGAATTTCGCGGGCAAATCCTCGAAAGCCTTGATTATATACATGACCAATCTGAAATCGGCCGTTAAGCTCGGCCAAATTACCCATTGCCTGACTCTCACCAACTAGCTGACCATCTATATAGACACGATTTAGCTGATTATTGTAACTAAGCGCTAAATGGGTCCAAACCCCGATGGGAATTGGAATATCCGAGGCATCAGTGACCGTCTCTCGAGTACCATCCGCGATTTCGATAATGACTTTGGACCTAAGATGCACCCCATCCTGTGATCCGAGTGAGTGGCTACTGTTATAAAGCTGACCCAAACCCGAATTGATCTCTCCAAAGGCTAACAATGTGTCAATTACTGTATTTTCATCAACCTTAAACCAGCCTTCGAGGGTTAATCCAGCCGAAAAATCCGCATTGGAGATGTCATCGGAGAAAGCCAGGTGACCGTGGTAAAATCGCAATTGGTGGTGTTGTGCCGGCTGCCCTATGGCTGATGTGATAAATGCGCAGGATAGAAGGGCTATAATTG
>UINC01001779.1_pt1 | contig 17555 bp, 20 predicted proteins | sample 5385821 | NCBI WGS metagenome assembly UINC01 (sample SAMEA4666929, study PRJEB26691) | marine metagenome | isolation source: Pacific Ocean | place: Pacific Ocean | collected 2011-10-13 | reverse complement strand
GTTTTTAGAAAATCTCCTGCTAATTCAAATGCTAAAATTCTTCTTCCAATTCCAGGAGGACCAATTAACAATATGCCATGAGCATTTTCATGTTTCTTTACTAGGCTGGATAATTTTTGATAATCCGGAAAAAGCCATGTCAGTGTATCAATCATGATGATTAATTATTTCCTTTAAGTATTTTTTTATTTCAAACTGGACATCTTCTAAAGGTTTTGAAGCATCAATCACTTTTATTCTATCATTATAACGGCGTGCAATTTCAAGGTAGCCGTTTCTAACTTTCTCAAAAAAATCAGTTGTTTCAGATTCAAATCGATCATTTGGATTTAGTTTTTTTCTGCTTCGTATGACCTCTATAGGAGCATCTAATAAGAAAGTGATATCGGGTTCAAAATCTTTTAGGACAATTTCCTTAAAATGTTCAACACGCTGATAACCTAATTCTCTGCCGAATCCTTGATAAGCAATGCTAGCATCGGTAAAGCGATCACAAACGACCCAAGTCCCCTCTTTCAAAGTGGGTTTAATCACTTGTTCGGTATTGGCTTCTCTAGCGGCAAACAGTAGGAGTAACTCGATTAATGGGGTGATATTTTTTTTCTCCTCAAATAATAGTATGTTTCTTATTTTTTCTCCTAAAATCGTACCCCCAGGCTCTCTAGTTTGATAGGTTTTGATTCCACATTCATTGAGATATTGAGCAATGAATTTTGTATTGGTTGTTTTACCAACACACTCTATTCCTTCAATTGTTATAAACAGACCCGACATTTCTTTTATCTTCTTGCGAAACACCTACCAAGATACATCAATCCTATCACACGAATGGACTGGTTATCTGTAGCTTCGTGATTAGTTTTAAGAGTTTTTTAGCCAGACTTAGCCAGACAAGATATAGGATTAGCTGTTGGCACTAACGTAGTCAATTGCAGCTTGAACGGTTGCAATTTTCTCTGCATCGTCGTCAGGTATTTCGATATCAAATTCTTCTTCAAGAGCCATTACAAGCTCGACAGTATCAAGTGAATCTGCACCTAAATCATCTATAAAACTGGACTCATTAGTTATTTCATCCTCACCAGATCCAAGCTGTTCGGCAACGATTTTTTTTACCCTTTCTTCAATGCTCATAATGTTCATTCCTCAAAAATTAAAAATTTGGTGTATTCTATGCTAATCATACAATTTCTTAAACTATTTTTTTAAAAAGAATTCATAACTAAGACATATGCATCCCGCCATTGATGTGGATTGTTTCACCGGTGATGTAAGAGCCTGAGGATGATGCCAGAAAAAGAGCTGCATTTGCTATATCAATGGGTTCACCAAATCTTTCTAATGGTATTTGTTTCAGTAGAGATTTATTTATTTCATCACCAATGTCTTTAGTCATATCGGTGATGATATAACCCGGAGCAATGGTATTGACTGTGATCCCTCTGGAGCCTACTTCTCTGGCTAATGATTTTGTTAAGCCAACAAGTCCTGCTTTAGCGGCACTATAATGTGCGTGACCAATAGCCCCTGTTGTTCCTTGTATTGAGCCAATATTTATAATCCTTCCATGTCTCTTTTTTAGCATAGGACCAATGACGGCTTTGCACAGCAAAAACGCAGAAGATAGATTAGTTGAAATCATTTTCTCCCAATCTTTGTCTTTAATTCTCATTAAAAGATTTTCCAAACTAATTCCAGCATTGTTGATTAGAATGGATGGCATTAAGTTTGATTTCTTAAGTTCTTTTATTTGATTCGATATTTGTTCTGATTGAGAAATATCTAGAACGATCCCGTGGCCTTTTAGGCCAGCATCGGAAAGATTGGCTGTAATTCTTTCCGCACCTTCCTTTGTGGTGGCTGTTCCTATGACTATTGATCCAGCTCTTGCAAACACTTCTGCAATACTATTACCAATTCCTCTTGTGGCACCAGTAATTAAAGAGATTTCACCCTTGAGATTTAGGTTTTTATTAGTATTTATCATAAGTAAGTTAACACTATATCAGTTACCGGTTATCCTCAATCTCCTTGTCATCAATCCTGAGAAGTGAGGAGGAAAGAAAGGCTATTATTAACAATAAACTAATAACGATAAATGGGGTTAAATATCCTTCTGTCTGATCATATAAGTATCCAGTTAAAAATGGTCCTAATCCACCACCAAAGGTATCCACTATATTTATAACACCCATAATCTTACCTAAAGATGCAATTCCAAATAAATCTGCACTGAGTAATTGAATCAACGTATATAAACCACCCCAACCAAAACCATAAAACCCAAGTCCTATCCAAACAAATAAAGGATTACTATAAAGCAGAGCCAAGACAATGAAAATAGAGCCTATTAACATTATGCCTACACCTGAGAGCAGGATCTTTTTTCTACCATAGGTTTCAGCTAATTGACCACTTATTACTTTTCCAATAAAACCACCTAGAAAAATGATTGAAACGCCTGTGGCTGCAACTTGTGGTGCATAATTTTCTTCTCTTAGCATCAAGAAAACATGGCCAGTCATAGCTAGAATTGAGTAAAAAGTACAGAAAGCCATCAAAGATAATAACCAGAAATTCCTAGCCTTTAGTGCTTGTACTAGTGTAAAACTTTTTCCTGTATGACTTTCTGTACTTTCTTGATCAGTTATGTCCTCAGTGGTGGCTTGTAATTCTTCTGGACTATCTTTAATAAAAGTTAGTAACAGAGGAATCAAACATAATGGAATAAAACTCAACCAGATCATTACTTCTCTCCAGTCCCCTAAAGATAGAAGATAGGTATTGATTTGAGGAAACAAACCATTTCCTGTACTAGTTCCTGCTAGTAGAATGCCAATGGCAAGCCCTCTACTGTTATTGAACCATCGTGAGATCAAGATAACATTGACTAACATTCCTGCAATACAAAGCACCAATCCCATAAAAACATGAATGATGTACATTTGATTTAATGAGATTGCTTGACTGTATTGCCAGAAACACAATGAAAGCAAAAGGAGTCCAGAGATCATTAATTTCTTAACGCCGATTTTATCTGCAAGCACACCTGCAAAAAAACCAAAAAAAGCGGTTGACCAAAGGAGAATCGCATCTCTTAATTTGAGATCTGCTCTGAGAACACCCTCCCCTGTGATCTGGCTAAGAGAATTAATAAGTTCTTCTTCAAAAACGTATAGTCCACCAAGTGTGAGTCCATTGGTGATAGTGATAAGTAAAAAAGACATAACCAAAATTATCCAACGGTATTTAAGTGGATCTTTAGGTAAGATACTGCTCATAAATTATTAAATCCTTTTTAACTTTAGTGAAACATACATTATTCTATTATCACAAGGAAATATTTTATACTCTGTGTTTGTAATAATTAGGACGCGTTGATGTTGAAATCAATCATGATGGTTACCATGCTGGTAACCAATTTAGATACTATAGAGGAAGCTTATGATACTTACTTGGGTTACCAAGTAGTCGAGGAAGGTCTAGTAGATCGTTCTTTGGGATCAACATGGGGTGCAAGAGGCATGAATAGACACCCATACATCATCATGCAACCCAGTAGCGGTGAAGAAGTTTATCTTCGGTTTATTGAAGATAAATCGATGACAAATTATACCCCTATGGGTACTCATGGCTGGAATTCTACAGAAATTCTGGTAGAAGACCCTGATGCATTGGCAATGGAATTATCCAATTCAAGCTTTAATATTATTGGCCTACCCTATGATTTGTATCCAACTCCGAATGCCCCTAGAGCAATGCAAGTACTCGGACCATCTAATGAAATTCTTTATTTCACCAGGATTATTCCTGAGGGGTCAGGGTTTAATTTGGGCAGTGCACAATCGTTTGTAGATAGGGTCTTTATCATGGTGGTAGGTGGACCATCCATGAAAGCACTACAAGAATTTTATAAAGAGAAGTTAAACATGCCAGTTGGCGAAGCTTCTGATTGGACAATAGGAGTCATATCAAAACTCAATGACCTTCCAGAAGATACAACCTATCCTCTTGCCATAGCCAGTTTTAAAGAGAATTTTCTAATAGAGTTGGACGAATACCCTCCCGTTGTAGTACCCAGAAAACGTGCAGTCAATCATCTCCCATCATCTACATCGGTTGTCTCTTTTCTGATTGATTCTTTGGATGATTTTGATATCGAGTGGCGTAGACCACCTAGATTGATTCAAAATTTTCCGTACAATGGAAGAAGGGTTGGGGTCACCATAGGACCTGCAGGTGAATGGATCGAGTTAATTGAAGAATAGTTTGGAGGAAAATAAAATGTCAGTAATCGTTATATTAACATTAAAATCAAAACCAGATAGTTATGATCAACTTGGCTCTATGCTCAAGGAGATTTTGTCGGATACAGCCTCATTTGATGGGTGTAAAGGACTCTATGCATGTGGCGATCATAACAGTCAAACTTTTTTACTGTATGAAGAATGGGAATCAGTTGAGCATCAGCAAAAATACTTAGATTGGCGACAACAAAGGGGGGATCTTGATGCATTGGGTGAAATGCTACGTGAACCACCACTTTTTGAAACCAGAGATTTTATATTTTCTAGCTAAGGTTAATGACCACATAAATGAGAATTGATGGAATAATTATTAGTAGAAGCTGATCGTTCTAACCACAATTGAGGAGAATTTTATGACTTACAGTTGTTTTGAATATGAGCTAAAAGATCATATTGCACATATTTCAATGAGCAGAGGAAATAAGTTCAATACAATGACCAAGGCATTTTGGTCTGAATTGCCAGAATTAGTGGATAAAATATCAGATGAAGCTGAAGCGAGAGTCATTGTGCTTTCAGCCCAAGGTAAGCATTTTTGTGCCGGAATGGATCTTGCTAATTTTCAAGACGATGGTGAAATACTTGGCACTGATGCTAAAAAAGTTAGTCAAGGCAGAAGAAGTGAAGCTCAATTTAGAGTGACGCGTGAGTTGCAATACACCATTAGCTGTTTAGAAAAAGCTAGAATACCTGTGATTGCTGCCATCCAAGGTGCTTGCATAGGTGGTGCAGTTGATATGGTTACTGCCTGTGACATTAGGTATGCCACCAAAGATGCCTTTTTTTGTATCCAAGAAATTAATATAGGGATGGCTGCTGATGTAGGAACGCTACAAAGACTTCCCTATTTAATCCCAGAAGGCATTGTCAGGGAGCTCGCCTATACAGGCAGGAAATTCTCCGCAGATGAAGCATTGAGGTATGGGCTTATAAATGCGGTTTTAGATACACATGAAGCAGTCATTGATCACGCACTTGATATAGCTCGTGAAATAGCTGATAAAGCTCCACTGGCAGTAACAGGTGCTAAAGAAATACTTAATTATAATCGTGATCATAGTGTTGAAGAGTCCCTTAATTACACTGCACTTTGGAATTCAGCTATGAATTTCTCAGATGACATGATGGAGGCTTTTAAATCCAAGGTCGAGAAAAAAGATCCAGAATTCCAAGGCTTAGTAAAAAGAAAAAAGTACTTATAAGTCTAAGACTTTTTTGAGCTAAATCTGCGAGCTATCCAATAAACTAGCATTGAAGTTATTAATCCAATTAATGAAGGCGCACCCCAATCTGGAGAGTAAAAGGTGCTAGCTGCACCCACGATGTAAGCAATAAAGGCAGCTGGATTCCATTTTGCTATATTATCAAAATGTCTTGTGTGAAATTTTTCTCGGTCTACAAAGTAGTACTCTACAATTACTGGTCCGATTAAGGGGGGAACGATACTTGCCAATAAACCTATCCACTCCATAAAATTTTGATAAATACCTAGGCCAAAAATTGTACCCAAAGTGCCACAAATGACTGTCATCACATGTTTTGGTCTTTTAAAAATGCTTGATGTCTGAATGACTGGCAGATATAGATTTGCATCCCCCGTGGTCCATAATGCAAGGCTCATTCCAATGATTCCAATCCAAGCAATAATCATGCCTTGATCCATTAAGTAAGTTGTAAACATAAAGTCACCAGAAACAATTCCACCTAGTGCTCCTACTATTTGGAGAAACCATTGAGCAATGATCAGTACGATAAAGGGTATTGCAATAGCTACCCAAGTTTTTTTAGCAAAACGAGTGTATTCAGGCATCACCACCGCACCGACAATCCATGAGCCTATAACCAAGTTAATAGCCTGAACGGTGGTTAATGGATTTTTTGCAGCTAACTCAACTGAGAGAGCTTGGAATGTTGAAAAACCGCCGGCTTGTTGAATATTTAAATAGATAGCATATAGTCCAACAAAAACCAAAACGGCTACTGATGGAATGCTGACTTTTTCCAGTCCCTTCACCCCAAAATAAGTTGTTGCGGTGTATAAAATCCCTGCAAGAATGGCAGAAATATAGAAAGTTTTTGAAGAAAAAATTTCAGAAACTGGAAGCTCTGGATGGAGTGCAGTTGTCCAAGTTGCACCAAAAGCACCCACTACGATTCCCTGCCAACCTATGAGTAGAATTGAGATGAATATAACTGGAATATAGGCACCAGCATTGCCATAGACATATTTGTATAAAAGACCACTATTGCAAGCTGTTTTATAACCAATATAGCCTACGATTGCACCGATGATAAAATTAACTAGATTGCCTAGGAGTGATACCCAGATAATATCTGGCCAAAAAGGCAATCCATTCCCTAGGAGCCCCCCAGTAAATAGACCCGTTACAAGAAAACCCCAACCAAATGCCAAAGCAAGTAATGGGCCAGCATTTCTTCTCTGTTGCTCTGATAGTGCAGTGAGTGGATTATCAGCACTGTTCTTTTCAAGTTCAGTATCTAATTTCCACCAGTTTTTAAATTTTTCAATCATTCTTATATAAGGTATCTGCTTTTATTACTTTAATTTTCACCTAAGATTCCTTAGTTTCATTGATACATATCCGTTTAATCAAAACATCGTTTTCAAACCAATGCCAAACTCGGGATCGGAGGTCGTTTGTTTCATTGATTTGGATCATCTCATAGAAATAACTGTTGGGGATATCCTTGCGGATCCAACTGAGCATGAGTGTTTTAGAATCTATTTCCCAACAAGAACCTTTTATGCGATCGGTATCAAACCATATTCGAGCCTCTTTGCAAGTTGCATGCAACTCAAATTGCTCGGTCTTGCCATCGTTCCATGTGTAAGTGTTTTGTTGATAGTACGGGTATTGTTTCTCATTGGTGATTCTGCATATTAAGTGAGATTTGTGGTGGTCAAGAATTTCACCTTGTGCTGAACAATAAATGTAATCACCCGTCCACTCGCCATTGTGTCGTGTAAGAACTGGCATTGCATGTCTTAAATTCTTTTGCATGGTTTTATATCCTCTTATTGAATTATGAGACCCGAAAGATCCTGCATCAGGACTTACTTAGTTCGACGAGTTCGTAGTAGGTTTGCATGTACCCACCAACCGAGCCTTTTAAGAAGAGATAATCTTCATCATTCGTACACCAAATATCGTAGGGGGGGTGTTCTTGAGGTAATCCAGGTGTTCCAACAAACTGAAAATGTAAGGCATCGAATGTCCCTGCTTTAATTGTAACTGATTCTTCTCCTAGGAAATCTATTGTCGAAGTAATTGAGAATAGCATAGGACCGGTAGCTCCCCTGTGATCGGGTGAAGAAAGGAGCATTTCACCTATGTTTTGTGGGCCCTTTTTGGACCTGTCATACAATCGTAAATGCCAGGCATCGCAAGCAATGGCATGGTTCTGAAACGTTTTCAAACGACCTTTGGTCTGCATTTTTTGACTATTTCTGCCATCGAGCAATGTATTTGCTTCACATTCAGCATAGTCCTCGCCAAAGTTAAACCAACCAGAGCCCATGAACTGATCGTTGACAGAAATTCTGACAAAACAGTCCAAAGGCAACCAATTTTCATCTAGGCTATAGGTAATATCCCTCATTACAGCTGGTCGATCATCAATCTCACAGTGGGCAACAATTTTTCTATGACCGTCAGCATGTTTGTTGATTATGAAATATTCTCTACCTCTCTCTTGGCCTTGACGGTCTTCCTTTTCACTGAGGTAAATAATTTTTCCAGTAACAGTCTGGTGATCTTTCTGCAAGATACTTTCTTTATTCATTGTTGTCATTTTCTTGGTTGTCAGTTTCACTTAATTCTCTTGTAATTTCTGGTGATGTCTCATTGTCAGGTTCAACCACCTCTAATGGATCACCGATGCCGAAACGTAGCAAAAGATTATAATGTGCAATTTCATCCAACTCATTAACGGCAATAATAGAATGCCGTTCTGAAAAAATGCTATCAGGAATAATTAACTCATCACCAGCAAAACCACAAATTCTGTTGGTTCTCGAATTAAAGTAGATGGAATCTGAGCTTCTAATAGATGCTGGTGGAATAATTTGTAAGTGATACGATCTTGATTTAGGTCTTGCATAGATAATCAAATTGGACCGATCAAGCACTCTGTAATCTTGAATGGTGTCTTTGTTAAAACAACTCGACCCTAGTTTTACATTGTATCCAGTGGATCGTTCATTTTTTAATTGCTCTTCTTGTGTACATCCACTGAGTACTAATAGGCATTGTAAAAATGTAATCAAATAGAATTTTCTATTTATAGAAACCATAGATATTTTTTTAAAATAATCTGTATATTATTTTTTATTTAGGTCAGAATAGCACATAAAATTATATATCCCTCGACAACTAAAACACAAAATTACATCCAATGAACCACTATGAATAAGATTCTTGTCTGCATCAAAAGAGTAATTGATTTCAATATTAAAATCAGGATCAACTCCGATGAGTCCGGTGTTGTCACAGAAGGGGTTAAGATGAGTATTAACCCTTTTGATGAAATCGCTCTTGAGGCGGCTTTAAGAATTAAGGAATCTGGAAAGGCCAATGAGATTATCATTGTTTCCATTGGACCAGAAGATTGCCAGCAACAGCTTAGGACCGGGCTTGCCATGGGAGCAGATCGTGCCATATTAATCGAACACCAAGAACAAGCAGAACCTCTAATCGTTGCCAAGTTATTGTATGAAATTGTTCAGCAAGAAAAGCCGGAACTTATTTTACTTGGTAAACAAGCTATTGATGATGACTGCAGTCAAACAGGACAAATGCTTGCTGAACTTTGTTCTTATGCGCAAGCCACTTTCATATCCAAGCTTGATATTGATGGCAATGTCCTCACAGTCACCCGTGAAGTGGATCAAGGTCTTGAAAATTTAGAAATCGACCTCCCTGCGATAGTGACAACTGATCTTAGGTTAAACGAACCAAGGTATGTGAAGTTGCCTGATATTATGAAAGCTAAAAAGAAACCATTGGATGTTATGAACTCATCAGAATTCAATGTTTCTACAGATTCATTTTTTAAAGTCATCAAAGTTTCAGCACCACCACCCAGGCAGAGTGGAATTATGCTAACTAATGCTGATGAAGCGTTTGATGCACTTAAAACCAAAGGTTTTTTTGATTAATTAATGCAGAGATCAATATGAATGTCTTAGTCATAGCCGAACACAACGATGGTTTGATCAATGTAAGTACTTCTAAAACATTGTCCTGTGTGTCTGATTTATCTCCACAACAAACAGATCTGTTGGTGTTGGGGAACAATTCAGAATTAGCAACCCAAGCTGCCTTGTTTCAGAATGTCAATTCTGTTCTGTATCTAGAAGACCAACGTTTTGATCATCAGGTCGCAGCTGTTATGTCTCCGGTCATTGCTCACCTTGCTGCTGAATATGATTGTGTACTGTGTCCTTCGACGACTTTCGGTAAAGATTTAATGCCACGTGTAGCAGCATTGCTTAATGTGGGACAGATGACAGATATCATGGCTGTAACTGGACCATTGACTTTTGAGAGACCTATTTATGCTGGAAACGCCATTCAAACCATAGAAGTAACAGACAAAGAAAAAATTGTTGGAACAGTCAGGCTTGCTTCATACAAAGAAGTAGAGATGAATAATCAAGCCAACATAAAACATATTGAGCTACCAGATATTGAATTGCCACTACATTCCCGTTTCTTAGGAATTCAATCAGAGACAACCGAGCGACCGGATCTTCAAGTTGCCAAAATAGTTATTTCTGGGGGAAGAGGATTAGGCAGTGCTGAGAATTTTAATTTACTGTATGATCTCGCTGATAAATTGGGAGCCGCTGTGGGAGCCTCCCGTGCAGCTGTTGATGCTGGTTATGTTTCGAACGATATGCAGGTGGGTCAAACCGGTAAAATTATTGCCCCTGATCTTTATTTTGCATTTGGAATATCAGGCGCTATTCAACATTTGGCTGGGATCAAAGACGCAGGAACTATTGTTGCTGTAAACAAAGACTCCGATGCTCCTATCTTTGAAATAGCTGATATTGGAATTGTTGCAGACTTGTTTAATTTTATCCCTGAATTCATAGCTAAAATCGATTAAATTTAAATGAAATCAGAAATGCCTCCGATTTTATTGTTGGGCATTGCCAGTGGCATTTCACCCTTTGCCATGGCGATAGTTGTTCCTGCTTTGGAAGTTTTTGCACAAAAATATCAAGCCCCCTACTCAACCGTCCAGTTCATTATTTCTGCCTATTTGTTTGGTTTGGCTGTTGCTCAACCGATCGTAGGTTTTGTGTCTGACAAAATAGGAAGGAGACCGGTACTGATTGCAGGATTTCTCCTATATGTGGTTGCTTCAATAATTTGTGTAACCACTGAGAGCATTAATGCTTTAATAATTTCAAGATTTCTTCAAGGAACAGGGGGTAGTGTCGGTAGTGTTATTTCCAGAGCCATCATCAGGGATACCAGCAGTCCCGAACAATCTGCCAAAGCTTTATCGAGAGTAACCGCAATCATGGGTAGCGCACCAATGATTGCTCCAGTTATAGGTGGTCTTGCATATCAATTTTTTGGCAATCCCAATGATATCTTCATTATTACGGCTCTTTTTGGGATAGTTATACTGGTTCCGATATTTTTTAAAATACCAGAAACAAAGAAAGATGATCTAACACAAACAGATCAAAAAGACACTTGGCTTGAAAAATACAAATATTTACTCAGTTCAAAAATCTTTTTAGGTTCATCATTCATTTATGCATTCACCACCGGTGGTTTTTTCTCATTTCTAGCCGTCGGTTCAACTGTTTTCTCTAAGGAATTGGGAATTGAAGCAACAGGTTTTGGTGTGATGTGGAGCTTGATGACCATTTTATATTCCTTGAGTTCATTCATTAGTGGTAATTTGTCAGAGAAATATGGATTGATGAAAGTTCTCTTGAGCGGTGTAATAATTAATCTGGCCGCAGGTAGTTTATTTTTTTTGCTGTTTTATATCGCCGGCTTCACTTATTTGACAATAATATTACCTCTGGTGTTGATGTTTTTTGGACATGGATTCCTTGTTCCTATGTCTACAGCAAATGCAGTCAGTGGGAAACTTGCTGTAGCTGGGGCCAGCTCAGGTTTATACAGTTCTATTGGTTTAACGATAGGAGGACTCTTTAGTATTTTATCCGGTGCGATTTATGATGGGAATTTTTCACCCATTGCTGCCATCATCATGATTTCAACAATGCTTTGTGCTCTAAGTTATCTACTGGTTCAAAGTGGTGAGAGGTCACGCTTTGATTGATTGACTCACTGCCCGGTTTAATGACGCCGATGGCAGCTTCAACTAATAATATTACCCAGATTGTCAATACAAAAACTCTGCATCTAGATAGACTATCAGCCATGGCTTTATTTTCTTGATCATTAATCGAGCCGCTTGCAATTTTGTGAATACCTTGGGCAAACCCACCTATGTATTTTCGAATCATGATGCCACAAAATATTAAGGTAGCAAACAAGAGTAACTTGGCTCCAATCCATGGTTCTGAGTCCAATCTCCCACTAGTCCAGTCCATCGTTACAGAAATAATAATTGCGAACATCATCACCCATCTAAAAATATAATCGATTCGAGTCATTTTCTTTACCAGATCGGTTCCTTCATTAAAATGAATATAGAGCAAAACACTGAACCAGACAGGACCTAGAAGTATTATTCCTAATCTGAATAAAGGATCGTGTTCTATACCATAACTCTCTGAAAGGATTCCACCGACAGTTAACATCAAACTCAAGCATAGTCTTGGAACCAAGTCCAGATTGATCATAATTTTCCCTGCAATTTGCCTTGCTTCTAATGAATGTTTACTATTAATAGCGAATCCACTGGAATAAAAAACACCGATATCTCCACCCAACCAGTAGGCAAAAAGCAATAAGTGCAATATAAGTGTTATATCTTGTACTGACATTTTTCTAACCCTTCTTTTATTTTAACGTAACAATGGCTTTGCCAAAATTCTCGCCCCTCATCAATCTGCAAAAAAGAAGTGGGTTTCTTTTTAGAATAATTTGCTTATTAGTACTCAAATGGGATTTAAATTTGACCAAGCATAAATTCGCAACTACTCACTCTAAATTCTCCTCCTTCTTCGATATTTAAGGTCTCGATAACACCATTATTGGCAATTAAAGAAAAACGCTGTGATCTTGTTCCCATACCGAATCCTGACGCGTCCAATTCTAGACCAAGTGCTTTAGTGAATTCTCCGTTTCCATCTGCGAGCATTAAAACTTTTTCATCAGCCCCATGACTTTTGCCCCAAGCATTCATCACAAATACGTCATTGACCGACATGCATGCCACAATATCAATACCCTTTTCTTTTAATTGCTGAGCTTGATCTATGAAACCTGGTAAATGCTGTTGTGAACAAGTTGGGGTAAACGCTCCTGGAACAGCAAACAAAGCTACTTTTTTGTTTTCAAATAAATCCTCAAATGCCACCGCAGAGGGTCCTTCCTTATTCATGATTGTGAGTTCAATATTTGGGATCTGGTCTCCTACAGCTATAGTCATAGTATTCTCCTAGTTTTTTTATTCTTAGTTGTGCCTGATATTTTAACTTAATTTGCTATCAACATAATCTTATTCAACCATAAATAAAGCAATTTTTGGAATGAATGAGACCAACATTAAACCGGTTAACATGATAATTAAAAATGGTATTGTTGATTTACAAACGGTCCAGAACTTCTCTTTAAAAACTCCCATTGCCACAATTAAATTTAAACCCAATGGAGGAGTCAGATAACCTATTTCTAAATTCATAACCATGATAATGCCAAAGTGGATGGGGTCAATTCCTTGTGAAATAGCAATGGGCCCAAGCATAGGAGCCAAAATCAGGATGGCAGAACCTATATCAATTAGACAGCCTATAATTAACAAAAAGAAATTGATTGCTAACAATGCAGTAATTGGATTATCAATGCGTTGACTAAGCCAAGACACCAGGTTTTGTGGCACTTCTTCATAGGTTAAAAAGACATTCAAACTCAGTGCAATCATAAGCACGGGGAATAATGATCCGAGAAGTTTTGTGGTTTCAGAAATAACTTCAAATAGAACTCCCCATTTCATTTCTTTATGAATGAATGTTTCAACGATGATCGCATAGACTACCGCAACCGCAGCCGATTCTGTCGCTGTAAAGTACCCAGTATAAATACCTCCCAATATAATAATGGGCATCAATAGTGCCCAAATTCCATTCTTTATGGATTTGAAAATATATCCTATTTTCCAACTGCCTTCTCTATGGCTAAAATTTTGCATCATTGCATAACCCAGCATTAACATAGTGAGCAATAAAGCAGGTCCAATGCCTGCAATAAATAGATCACCAATGGATGTCTGCGTCATAATCCCGTAAAGGATCAGTGGAATACTCGGTGGAACAACAATACCTAAAGTACCTGCAGCGCAAAGTGCACCCAGTGCAAAACTTCTAGGATAACCAGCATCGATCAATGCAGGATACATAAGTGTTCCAATGGCTAACAGGGTGACAGTTCCAGATCCAGAGACGGCAGCAAATGCGGCACAAGAAAGAATGGTTGCAATTGCCAAACCACCTGGAATCGGAGCGGTAAGTGCTTTCATCAAATCTATTAATCTAGATGCCATGCCTCCTTTTGACATGATGTTTCCTGCTAATATAAAAAGAGGGATTGAAAGCAGAATATCTTTGTTCGCAGCATCCCAAGCATCAACCACTATATTGCTTATAACACCATCTCCAAAAGCCCAGTAAGCGTAAGCCGTGGTAATCCCAAGTACGACAATCAAATTTTGCCTTAACATGAATAAGACAATGACAATAATAGGAAGAAAAACAGCACTCATCTTTGTTCACCTTTAAGCTCATTACTGCTCTCAACTGTGGGCCTATTCTTTGGGTCAATGGTGTAGAGAAGATGTCGAATTGAAGTCATGAAAAAAGCCAGAGGGATTACCGCCTGAAATGGCCAAATTACTATTCTTAGTACCACCGATTGAACATCGTCATGAAAGGTTTCTATGACCACTTGGGAAGCAATGATGGCAAAGCATAAGCAAAAAAATGACATGATCCCTTCTTGCACTCTTATCAAAACTGGATCCCAATTTTTTGGCAACCATGTGTCAGCGAATTTGGGTCTCAGGTGGGCACCTTCGGATGAGGCCACTCCTAAGCCAAACATCACCACAAATAAATTAGCATAAACCCCAAGTTGCCTAGACCAATGCAAACCAGCTCCTGTGAGTTCTCTGATAGCAACGTCGGTGAACATAACAATCACTAGTACTGCAAATGCAACAAAAGTAATGCCTTTTTCAAATCGAGTCATTACAGTTAGGGTTTTTTTAATCACGTGGTTTTTATTTTTTATTACTATGGGGATATATCTTATTTCATTGTAAACTATGATTTAACTGAAACTTAAAATGAATCAAAAAAAGGTTTTTATGACAAACAACAAACAGATTTCTATTTCTGAGGAAGTAAAAAGTTTTCTTAAATCAGATCACCAACTTCTCATTGATGGCAAATGGGTTTCTTCATCCTCTGGGGAAAAAATCCCGGTTTTTGATCCAGCCACTGAAGAACAACTAGCCGAAGTAGATTCTGGAAACCAAGCTGATATTGATGCCGCAGTTGCTGCTGCTCGAAAAGCACTTACTGGGGAGTGGTCTAGAATCACCTCTCATGACCGTGCACAGTTGCTTAATAAATTGGCTGATGATATCGAGGCAAATTTTGCTGTTTTGTCAGAAATGGAAGTTTTAGATAATGGTATGCCAATGGCTTTGGCACAATATTCCATCGCCGGCCATGGGGTGACGTTACTACGTTACTATGCCAGCTGGGCCACAAAGATCCATGGGGATACCATTCCCGTTTCTCCAGGCGGTGCTGTTAACGGAGAATCAATTACTTATACAAGAAAAGAGCCGATTGGAGTGGTTGGTGCCATCATTCCTTGGAACTCCCCTTTGATTTTCGCTATTTTAAAAATAGCTCCCGCTTTGGCGACAGGTTGTACGGTAGTTCTCAAGCCAGCTGAATTAACTCCCATAACTGCATTGTATTTAGGCGGTTTGATTCAAAAATCTGGAATTCCAAAAGGGGTTGTGAATATCGTGACAGGGTATGGGGAAACAGCAGGAACTGCCCTAACCCATCATGATGATGTTGATAAGATTGCGTTCACTGGTTCAACTGAGGTGGGTAAGAAAATTGTAGAAGCTTCTGTAGGAAATTTAAAAAAAGTCACGCTTGAATTAGGTGGCAAGAATCCCGTTGTCGTTTTTCCAGATGCTGATTTAGAAAAAGCGATTCCAGGGGCTGCAAGAGCTTGTTTTTTTCTTCAGGGGCAAAACTGCATGGCTGGTACCAGACTATTTGTACACCAAGATATTTATCAACCAGTCATTGATGGTGTAAAAGAAATGGCAGAAGCTTTCACCATTGGCCATGGCTTGATTCCAACAAATGATTTTGGTCCTCTTATTTCTGAGACACAAAGAGAAAGAGTGATGTCTTATATACAACTAGGTCAGGATGAAGGAGCTGAGTTGGTAACGGGAGGTGAAACCATTGGTGACAAGGGTTTTTTTGTTAAACCCACAATTTTCTCTAATGTTAAAGGAGATATGAAGATTGCAAAAGAGGAAATATTTGGTCCAGTTTTATGTGCTCAGCCATTTGAAAATGAGGATTTGGAAACTATAGCCCATCAGGCCAATGACACCTCTTATGGACTATCTGGGAGTGTTTGGACTCAAGATATCTCAATTGCTCACAAAATGGCCATGCTGATTGATGCTGGGCAAGTGAGTATTAATTGTCATGCAGCCGTGGATCCAGCTATCCCATTTGGTGGTAATAAGCAATCAGGTTGGGGAAGGGAATTTGGTAAAGAAGGCCTGGAACCTTATCTTAAAACCAAAGCCACATCAGTTGTTTTCTAGACTTGGTTTAACTACCAAGGTACGTCGTTTCCGAATCGGTCTAAGAATTTTCCATTGTCGGATACAGTCAGAGATTCAAACATTTTTTGTTGTTCTTCAACACTGTCCCCAGGGTCAATTTCTGCTTCTGCTCCACCAAGATGTGTTCGGCACCAGCCTGGTGCAAGTGTAACAACAATGATGTCTTTCCATTCATTAGACATTCCCTTGGAAACGACATTTAACCCAGACTTACTAGCTCGGTAGGAGTATAAGCCGCCAAAAGTATTTTGATATACAGAGCCTAAATCACTAGACATCATAATTAGGATTTTCTTATCACTCATTGAGATTTGTTTACGAAAGGAAGTTGCCACTTTAAAAGGTGCAAGCAAGTTTACCTCTAAAATTTCTCTCCATATCTGATAATCCATATTGTCAATTCTTTGATAGTCCATTGCCGCAGGCATTCCTTTAGGTCCTCCTGTTCCAGCATTGTTGATTAAAATGTCAATTGCAGTGTTGCTATGTTTTTTTGCAAGTTCATCCACTTGTTTGTGATTTGTAACTTCAAGTTCTTCAATGATGAAGTTTGTTCCATATTTGTCTTGAAGTTGCAATAACTCTATCGCTTTTTCTGGTTGTCTCGCACAGGCGATTACATTCCATTTCTTCTGGGCATATTGAGCAACATGTTCGTAGCCTATTCCTCTGTTAGCACCTGTTACCATAACTGTTGGCATCACATCTCTACTCCATTTGTGGCAAAAAAAAATAAACTATATTTTTAAGTCAATATTAAAGATAAATGCATAAATATATATATATATATCAATAAGATATTGATGTATATTAATGTGTATTATCGTATATTACTGTTTTATCAGTATTAATATACACTGAATGAAAGTGATTTTATTCTTCTATTTCAATAAAGAAAGTTGAGAATCCAGCGAATAAGTGCATTAGAATACTAGCATCAAAAACTAATACAATATGGATACCTTGATATGGATACAACTGAAATAATCAACTCGATAACCCAAATTGCTGCAGACTTTGGTTTGCGTCTTCTTTATGCAGTTTTGATCATTTTTGTTGGTAGATGGGTCATTAAACTACTTTTAAAGATCATTAAATCAGCACTTGAGAAGACAACTGTAGAAGAAACGATAAGAATATTTGTTGCCAACCTCCTCAACAGCTTGTTGATGGTGA
>UINC01001776.1_pt1 | contig 17570 bp, 18 predicted proteins | sample 5385821 | NCBI WGS metagenome assembly UINC01 (sample SAMEA4666929, study PRJEB26691) | marine metagenome | isolation source: Pacific Ocean | place: Pacific Ocean | collected 2011-10-13 | reverse complement strand
TACCTTGGCGACGAAGCGGGCCTCCTCCTGGTCCCTGGGGCGGTGGCTCCTTCCCCCATATGTGCCCTCGAGGCAGAGGATGTCGCATTCAACGGGAATGGCCCCGGCGGCGTTCGGGCTGTCCCTGGTGTCCATGTCACCAGACCACAGGATGCGTGCCTCGGGCGTGTCTATTTCGATCATAGCGGCACCGGGTATGTGCCCTGCTCCATGGAGCCTGCAGTTCCAAGAGCCTATAGGGAACCAATCCCCCAAATCATGCGGGCACCAAGCGCCTAGGGCTAGATCCTTGTCGCGCTTGTCCCACCCGAGGGGGTACCCCTCTATGTCAGAGACCTTGTAGGTGTCAGACCACATAATGTCGGAGACGTCAGCCGTCATCGCCGTCCCGTGCAATGTCGTGTCGTAGGCAGCTACCAGCCATGGTGCCATCCCGATGTGGTCAATGTGCGCGTGAGTCATTATCGCCTCCTCCACCCTGGGCGCCTCGGAGGGGTATTTCGGCGGCCTCGTGGGTGCGAGTCCGTAGTCGACGAGGAGTCTTGTGCCAGAATTGTCTTCTATAATGCAGCCCACATTGCCGACTTCGTCGGCTCCACCGAGAAAGTGGAACCTAATTCCTTCGTGAGGGGGCTCGTTTGGGTGAGTTGACGTGTGCCCAGGAGAATAGAGGACCATGGAGGTGGGGCGAGGTGGGGTGTCATCAACACGACCCCACCTACCCTTTTGTTTCCAGTGGAGAGTGGTATTCTTTTTTGGGATTTGGTTAATGACTTTCCAAACTATTATCTTCCGACAGCGTCGAACCTTCCATGGATATCGCTGATATACTCAAATCAAATGTAATAATAAGTTATCCAGCAATATTTTCATCTTCCAATAGAAACAATAGGGTAGGGGGGAAGAATTGAGGGGGCTTCGGCCATCCGGCACCATGGCCAGAGACCCGAAACGCATTTTCGAAGTCGAGGACGATCGGTGCTTTGGCTGTGCTGCCTGCGTGGCATTGTGCCCCGTGGACGCACTACACCTAGACGACCTACTTGCTATAGTGGACGAGCCTACCTGCACGCATTGCAAGCTGTGCATTCCTGCATGCCCTGTCCACGCACTCTCTCTCAAGCCTATGGTTATGGTGACCCAATGACTCGGAGCATTGCCATCATAGGGGGCAATCTCCAGAGCCTTTCCTCGGCGCACTCCATTCTCGACAACTACCCAGACGCAGAGCTCCACATCATGGAGGAGGCGGCTGAAATCGGTCTGATAGGGGAAGGACCGGGGATTTTGCCCCACTGGCCGATTACACCGGCGCACTGGCTCTCCGAACTAGGATCCCAGGAGCCAAACCCATCATCGGGTGCAATCAGGAGATCATGGCTCGAGAAGGCCATGGCAACCTCACTAGCCAACCGGGGGTGCACCTTTCACCTCCGAACCAGAGTCGTGGCCGTCAACGATGGAGGGGAAGTCACTTTTGTCGGAGCGGGCCTCCTAGGCTCCGGAGAACTTCACTTTGACACCGTTCTAGACATGAGGGACTCGACCCATACCAGCACTGAGTGGGAAGGTGGAATATGCCTCCAGGGCCACGCCCCCCCCTTCGGGGTTCAAGGCTCCAGACCCGACGGCACAATCGAAGTCTGGTGGCGCGATTACAACCCAGACCAAGGGAAGTGGGTGCACAGAATGAGCTGGGGTGGGAGCGACCCCGAATCCTCCGTGGAGACCGATATCAACGCTGGCATAGAAACCGCCAGTACCCTCATTGATACAATTATACAGCCATGACCCCCGACAATCTGCGGGGTACTCATGACAGACGCTGAGGGACCCGTGTCAGATTTCCTCTGCGACAGGTCCCAGCCGACAAGGCACGCCATCCTCATCGATCCCGCCGGCCAACCGCCTGAGGTTGCCGCCAAGAGGGCCATCGCCGCTGCTTCGGCTGGTAGCAGGATGATTCTCGTGGGAGGCTCCTCTGGTACCGACATGGAGAACGTCCACGCCACCGTGCTAGCAATCAAAGAAGGGTTGGAATTGGTATCTTGGGCCTCGAGCCAAGACTCCGGGGCGATCGAGAAGGATTGGAGAGCCCCGGTCATCTTGTTTCCCCAGGGCTCCACCGCGCTTTCACCCGCTGCCGACGCAATCACCTTCATGATGCTCATGAACAGCACCGATCCACGCTTCCTCATTGGAGAGCAGACACTCGGTGCCCCTTTCGTGAAGGAGGCAAACCTCGAGCCAATACCGATGGGCTACGTCATTTGTTCACCCGGGGGGAAGGCAGGAGAGGTTGGCAAGGCCGACCTCATCCTCCAAAACGAGACCAATCGCGTAGCCGCTTTCGCCATGGCGGCAGAGTGCTTCGGATTCAGCCTCTTCTACCTCGAAGCGGGCAGTGGCGCCGACACACCCGTCGACCCCGAGCTCATTCGCACCGCCCGAGAATCCTGTGACCTCACGATCGTTGTAGGCGGGGGCATTCGTGACGGAAAGGCCGCAAGGGAAGCCGCCCGGGCAGGGGCCGATTGGATAATCACCGGAAACATAGCGGAGGAGTTCGACGACGCCGACGAGCTCCAAGACACCCTTGCAGCCCTGATTCAGGGGATGGGCGCCTACTGAAATCATGGGCAGACTTGAAACCGCATTCGCATACTGCGAACCGTGGAGCCCAAACCCAGCTGCCCGTGCTGTAACTCCGCGATGGAGATGCACGGGGACGTCGTTGGCGGGCATCTGCACTATTGCGACTATTGCTTTGGGATGCTAACCAGCGACCGTTGGCTAGACACAAACATGGACACCCAAGTTCTGAGGAGACTGAAGACCGCCGTCTTCAACGGTGAAGCGGCCGACTACAGCTGTCCCACATGCGAGGGGGAGATGGTGAAGGGACCAGTACCGACCAGCGTAGCCCCCATCGAGGTAGATGGCTGCCTGAAGTGCGGCTCTCTTTGGTTTGACAACAGGGAACTTGAGCCATTCCTGCCTGATTTCGAAGAATTGACTCCACAACCGATGGAGTCCACTGCATCAAAGGTGACTGCTGGGGTTGCACGACTCTTTCGGATATTCCATTAACAAACCAACTGGCCCAATAACCAGCCCGACTTATCATCATCCGTTGATCAGGCCAACCTGTCGATTTGGGTCTCCATGTCGAGAACGAGAAGCAGCAAATCCTCCTCGTTCCTCAGTAATCTCGCATTCTCCTCCTGAAGATTTTCCATACGACCCGAATCGACCTCACCGGCTTCGCGCCGCACCCTTTCGTTCTCCAATTGGCGCTCGAGCTGAGCAATCCTTGTGCCCGCGACCCTAAGATTCTCCTCCAATTCCCCCTGAAGGGGGCGTTCATGGTCCACAGTGCCCTGAGCCAACAGCTCTGCCTCCCTCAAACGCCTCCGCAGGGCCGCCACGTCCCCTTCTAGGCGAATGATGTCGTTCCACCTCGAGATTACTTCCTCGATTAGTCGATTTCTTGGGATGTCCGCGAGACGCTCCTCTGAACCCGACCCATCGTCCTGGCTAGGGTTGTTCACAGTCATCGGCAGTCACCCCTCATTCTGCGTGGTTCCCACTTGAACCTTGAGGGACTGACACAAACTCTGGTTTAGTTCTACCACCAAAACCCCCTACTCGGAACTAGTCGCGTTTATACCGAGACCCTAGGTCGCCGCTTCATGAAGGCCTTCAGGGCGCAAGGCACCTTCCGCGCCGGCAAGAACGACCAGCCCTTCGCCATCGATCTCGTCGCCGAGGACGAAGACGATGCGAGGCACAGGACCCTCTCAAACTTCGGAAGCCGCCACCGAGTGCCACGCCGCTTCGTCAACATCGAAACCCTCGAGGAAATCAATCCATCAGAGTCAAACTCACCCACCGTAATCGCCCATTTCCGGGGCCAATAGGTGGATCACATGACCCGAGTGGACAATTCTGAAAGCCCAGTCACTAGAGGGGGGGGCACGATGAAGAAGTGGTTCATGCGCCAATACTGGCGTATCCAACAGAGCCAGTCCCTCATCAGCCTCGGCTTTTGGACCTCCACCCTCACTTTGTTGATTTGGCCCTACGTCTCGTGGAGGTTCGACTCGGCCGACACCATCCTGTCTCTCCCAATAACCTACTTCCTACTAGCAGGAATCGCTGCCTCCGTAATCACCATCGTGCTTCTGGTCGGGCTGACCTACGACGTCTCCTTTGGGCTGTGGAGGGACCACATCACAGTCGTGCAGGAACGAAACCCATTCGCGACCTACAAGCTGAACCCCACATGGGGTATCGTCATCGCCCAGACCAACGAAATCCTCCGTCGGATTGCCAGTGATGACGAGGGAGTACAACGGCACTGCAGGTTCATCGACAGAATGCTCGAATGGAACGCCAACGAGGAAATCTGGGCCCGTTCCATGTCCTCTTGGAAGGAAATCCTCCATGACGAGGACCCCTTCCTCTTCTATCTAACCGAGGAAACCAGGCAAAAGCTCGAGGAGGCTGCTGGCAACCTCGAGGATTTCTGACTGGCTGATCGGCATGCAACCCGACTCTGAGAGCGTAATACAAATCGCCCATGACGCAGGTGTGGAGATTCTCAGGATTTACGAAGACCCGACTGACTTGGAAATAACCTCCAAGGCAGACTCCTCCCCCCTAACCAAAGCCGACCTCGCTGCCCACGCTACTATTCAGGAGGGATTGCGAAAACTGGACCCAGCCATTCCCCTCGTGTCCGAGGAGGGCCGTGATGGGGATCCAAGGACGTGCGACCACGCGTGGCTCGTGGACCCGCTTGACGGCACCAAGGAATTCATCAAGCGAAACGGGATGTTCACCGTCAACATCGCGCTAATGAGCCGCAACGAGTCCAGATGGAGACCGATTTTTGGGGTCGTCTATGCTCCTGTCTCCGACACTACTTGGGTTGGCGGGACCGCTCACCCAGCCGAACGAAGGGAGGGAGATCGAACTAGGCGAATCAAGGTAAGCCAGGAGGTCGGCACTCCGGTGCGTTTGGTGGCTAGTGGTAGCCACAGGGGTGAGAAGGACGAGGAATTCGCCTCAAATTTGGGCCCTCACGATCTCGTCCGAATGGGCTCGTCCCTCAAAGCCTGCGTCGTCGCGGAGGGCAGTGCGGACCTCTACCCACGTTTCGGGCCAACGAGCTGCTGGGACATAGCCGCAGCCCACGCCATCGTCGAGGCAGCCGGGGGCATCGTGGTTGGCCCGGAGGGCGAGACCCTTGACTACGACATCGTCGACGACGTCCTCAACCCCTTCTTCCTCATAGCGTGCAGTTCCCAATGGAATGCAACGTGGACGCGTAATCAATGTTAAATGAGGAATTCCGGACGACGGCTCGTCAGGGAGGGGATGGCCATGGCAAACAGGGTAGTGTGGCTATTCGGGCTCTCAGGAGCCGGCAAGACAACCATCGCAGAGGCAGCGGCCAAGCGCTACGGGGCAGAACTGCTCGATGGCGACACCATCCGCGACTTCTTCTCTAACCACGACTTCTCCCGTGAGGGCCGTGAGAGGCACCTGCTCGGCATCGCTAGGATGGCTGCTATGATCTCTAAACACACTGCTGTGTTGTGCTCCTTCATCACCCCCTACGAGGACGTTCGGACGAAGATTCTGGGCATCCTGCCCGAAGACGCAGTGATGGTCCACGTCTCGACCCCCCTGGAGATTTGTGAGGAACGTGACGCAAAGGGCCTCTATGCCAAGGCCCGCTCGGGCGAAATAACCAATTTTACTGGCATCACCGACCCCTTCGACGAATCGAAGTGCGCTCACATGACCCTAAACTCGAGTGGCGGGACCGGTCAGAGCGTAGACGAACTAGTGGATGAACTTGCACACCTCTTCGAGAAGCCCAAGGCAGTACTGCTGCCCGGCCGATGGCAACCGCTGCACGTCGGTCACGAGTGGCTGATTCAGAGGGAGATCGATCAGGGCAAGAGGGTCGTGGTGGGAATCAGGGACACTCCGGTGTCTGACGGGGATCCCTACTCATCAGACGTGCGCAAGCGGATGATAGAGCATCGGTACGAAGGGGAAAACGTCGAGGCGTGGGTGATGCCAGACATCGAAGCAGTCTCCTTCGGGCGCAAGGTCGGATACGAGGTCCGAGAGGCCGACGATATTCCCCCCGAGGTTTTCGAGGTATCTGCCACTGGCGTGCGTGGTGGCAACCGCGCAAACGTCTCCGCCAAGGTCATGGAGTTCATGATTAAGGAAGGAATCTGGGACGGCGAGTAACCAGCAACGCATAAGTCGCATACCGACCATCGGAATCCATGCTCCGAGTGCAACAGGCTCGTGACGGCCGGGCTCTAGATGTACTGGTTGCTGGCGATGCGAACTCATCCTCAGCGCTGGTCTGCCACCATGGTACTCCCAGCGACGCCACTCTCTGGTCAGACTGGCACGAGGACGCGCTGGCCAACAACCTGAGATTGGTAGCTATCTCCCGGCCCGGCTACGGGTTGTCCGACCGCCGGGGAGGAAGGAGCGTGGCGAGCGTGGCCGAGGACGTAGAGGACGTGCTCGACGCTCTGGGCATCTCCGAATTCGTAACCATCGGATGGTCTGGCGGTGGTCCGCACGCCCTCGCTTGCGCCGCTCTGCTACCGAATAGCTGCAAGGCAACCTCATCCCTCGCTGGCGTCGGCCCATACGGTGAGCCGGACCTCGATTTCCTCGAGGGGATGGGCCCCGAGAACGTCGAGGAGTTCGGAATAGTCCTCCAAGGGGAGGAGGCCATACGAACCTGGATGAACGAGCACGCCCGTCCGTACAGGACTATCGCTGACGAGGAACTGGCAGAGGCACTGGGGGGCCTGGTTCCCGAGATTGACGTGTTCGCCCTCAATGAGCAGGGCCTCGCAGCCACATGGGCGGGTAGCATGCGTCGGTGCTTCAAAAACGGGTGGGACGGATGGATTGACGACGACTTAGCCTTCTGCAACCACTGGGGCTTTGGGGTGTCGGAAATCTCCACCCCGGTCACAGTATGGCAGGGGGATCTGGACCTCATGGTCCCCTTAGCGCACGGTGAGTGGCTTCTCAAGCACATTCCTACTGCCACAGCTAGGATGGAGGCGGGCCACGGCCATCTATCCCTCGTTGCTGATAGGAGGCAGGACATCATCGAAGACCTGATCTCACACCTGGATTCAGCGTCTTAATCTGCGACGGCTTCATGACACTCGGCATCGTCGAAGCCTCGATGACCTTGGGCGACAGGGCTGATCTGCAACGCCTAGCCACGCTGGTCGAGGCCAACCGGGAGCGTTTGCAGGCCATCGAGCAGCAGATCGGTAGCCTCGAGAGTCTGAGAGTCGAGCAGACCCACGCCATCGAAGCACTAGAAGCCATCTCGGAGGACGGTGAAGAAGGAGTGATGGTCCCATTGGGAGCGGGGGTCCAGATAATTGCCGACATCCCACCCGAAGCCGGCGCTGTAGTCGACATAGGCAGCAGGGTACAAGCAGAGAAAACGAGGGAGGAAGCCATTGACGTCCTCAAGAGTCGGAACGAGGAACTCATGACTCTCATGGAGGCGGTGAAGAAGGAGTACGACGATTTGGAGAACTACATCGTCACTTTGGCGAACAAATTCAACGACACCGTAGAACACATCCAAGACGAGGAGCAGCAGGAACCGGATCACACCGCAGACGATGAGGAAAAACCCACGCCGACGAAGGCGCGAAGGCGAAGAAAGCGCGGCACCGAACTAACCCTCGATGACTGAGGTATCGACATGGGTTTGTTCGACCGTTTCAAGAGGCGGGTGGAAGAGACCGAAGAGGCTCACGGCATCACCGTTGAGGAAGATACCACCGAGGCCCTCGAAGCCCTCGCAGAACGTGATAGGCTGCAGAAGCTCGAAGCATCACCGGAGCCAAGAACGGAGACTCCAGCCCCAGCAGCGCAGAGCGAGTGGGACGAGATCGAAGACGACGAACTGGACGACCCATTCTCGGCCCCACTCCCAGCCAAGGACCGTAAGAAAGCCATCAGGCAAAGATCAGCCAAGAAGGCAGCGAAGAAGGCTAGGGCCAAGGCAACTAGGGGGCCGATGGAGACCACCACAGGGAGGACTCTAGTGGGAATTACCCCCACAACGTTCGCAATCGATCTCGGAGACGACACGGCGACTAGGGGGGGGCGCATTCTGAAGGGGGGCCCGGAGTTGGAAGAGATTCTCGAGGAACTGGAGACGGACCTGCTTTCCGCTGACATGGGTCACGCCATGGTCACCGACTTGATTTTCAGCTTGCGCGCACACCTCACCGGCGCGCGCGTCACTAGGAAGGCCCAGCTCGATGAGGTAGTGGAAAGGGCCCTCAGGGGCGCACTGAGATCGCTTCTGGTAGCCGGTTACTGGGACTTCGATAGAACCGTGCGCGCCTTCGTTGCCGAAGAGACGCCAGTGACAATCATGATGGTTGGCGTGAATGGCACCGGCAAGACGACCACTGCCGCTAAAATTGCCAAGCGCCTGAAGGATCAGGGTTACGAGGCCGTGCTTGCGGCAGCCGACACCTTCCGCGCCGGTGCTATAGACCAACTCTCCATCCACGCCGAACGCCTCGGTGTCAGGTGCATCAGAAGCCAGAGGGGCGGGGACTCTGCGGCGTTAGCAAGGGACGCGATCGAGAGTGCTACCGCCCGTGGGGAGGACGTCGTTATCATCGACACGGCGGGCAGAATGCAGAACAAGGCCAACCTCATGGAGGAACTACTCAAGGTCCACAGAGTCACCAAGCCCCACCTCGTAGTCTTCGTCGCCGACGCCCTAGCGGGCAATGACGCAGTAACCCAAGCCATGGAGTTCCAGCGCATGCTAACCTTCGATGGTGCGGTCCTGTGCAAGCTCGACACTGACGCTAGGGGAGGGGCTGCGCTCTCGATATCCCACGCCACTGGGAGACCGATAGTCCTCGCCGGCTTGGGTCAGGGCTACGACGACCTCGAGCCGTTCGACCCCGAATGGCTCCTAGACACCATCTTGGCCTGATATCTCTGACCACGCCGTTCATGAGTCATAGCCCATGTGCGATGCCGGGATGACATCGACCAGCAAGCTCACGGCCCTAATCGTATTGAGGAATCGGATTTCCGCGGGGCGGATTCAATCAATCCTCCATCAGAGGGGATGGCTGACGGAACTTTGCGGGGACGGCGACAGGGCCGTTGACCAGTACGTCAACCTCAAGCCAGATCTGGTGTTCATCGGGTTGGACATACCGACATTGGATGGGCACGTCGCGGCGCTGGAGATGAGGGAGAGCGACCACAAGGCCAGAATCGTGTTCGTCACTAGCAGGACACGCCTCGCCAAGGCGGAGGACGCAGCGTTTTCCGCAGGCGCTGTGGCGGTGCTCACATCACCACTGACCCAGGCTGACTTCGACCAGAACTGGGACGCCATCAACGGACCCATTCCAGAGGCCCCCGGGCTGGCCGACCTCGATGAGCTATACCCGGAAATCGACGAATCGAAACCTCCCGCACCAGGACACCCTATGGATTTCCCGTCCTTGGGCGTGGATGGGGGGATGCCCCCTGTCCCAATGCCACCTACCACCGACCCCTCACCCGAACCCAGGAGAAGCCGACTCCCCCTCACCGTGGCCCTGCTCGTCCTCGCTGCCATAGGAGTCGGCGCCGCGTACGCGTATTACCTCGGATGGCATTGGCATTTTTGGGACTTCTATCCTAGCGCCCCTCATCGTCGGTAATCAGGACCGCGGGCACCTGGCCGGCTATGACTTGGCTGCCCGGTGGCGCATCGGTAATCGTCTCTACCGATACCCCATCGTCCTCTAGCAGCCCCTCGTCGAGCGATGCCAGCCTGAGACCCACCCTCCATCGTTTGAGGACTTCGAAAATCACCTTTCCGACAAGTGCGATGAGAACCAGAGCGGAGCAGACCCAAGCGACGATACTCTGGTCGACCATCCCCTACCTCTCCAGCAAGGCGTCCCAAGACGCCTCTGCGTAGGCCCGGGCCGCCGCACCCGGGTCCTCTGCCCCGTGGATTCCGGAGCCAACAATAATCGCATCCGAGCCAGCGCGCACAGCATCACCCGGATGCCCGTAGCGCTGCCCAAGGACGCCTTCGGCTGCAGAGAGGTTCACCCCCGGCGTCCAAATCATCCTCCCCTCGCCCGCCTTGGCACGCAGCCCCTCAATCTCCACCGGCGAGCTGCCATTCCCAATGTAGCCAATCACGTGGGGGGAGGAGGAACCGACCTCTATGGTGCGGTCAGTGTAGTCATCTGAGAGCAGGTTCTCCCTACTGGACATCTGGGCGAGCAGGAGGACAGCCCCAATGCGTCGTACCCCTTCCCAGGCCGCCGCAATCCCATCGACGACATCAGGTCCGCTGACGCTGTGCGCGGTGACTAAATCAGCCCAAGAGCGTATGTCATACAACCCGCCCATTTGTGTTTGGGCGACCCTTCCGATGTCAGCGAACTTCCGATCCTCGAAAAGCATGAGATCGTGCGATTGGGCTGCCGCGATTACGCTCTGCCATTCCCTCATGCTGAACTCCTCGACCATGTCGACATGGGTCTTGAGGGCCGTCACGTGCGGGCCTACTTGCCCAATCAAATCGACCAGACCACCCACACTCGGTAGGTCTGCAGCCAGCACCACCAGGGACCGCTTCTCGCAAGCCGCCTCCATGAACTGGTGGGCAAGCGGATGGGCGCACGCCCGCCAACGCTCCCCCCACGCCTCGTACGGTTGCATCACCCAACCCCGCCTCAGGACCCCGTTCAAGCCTTTCGATGAAGCCGGTTTGTTCATGGACGGAGAACGCCACCTATCTTCGAGGGGCTCTTCCATGTCCGTTGAAACTGGGACCCACCTCTTCGAAGTCACCAACAGGGACCTCGATGGCCTGCCCGATGCGCGCGGAGAAAGCGTACGGGCAATGCTAGCCGCCGACCACGGGATTGAGGTTGTAGCGGTCCGGGTCATACTGGGGTACCAGGTACAAACTAATCTCGCCGAGGCGGAGGCCGATAGCATGGTCCAAGACTTGTTTGTTGACCCCATTATCGAATGCGGCGCTAGGCTCACGCGCCTCCTCGACGACTTCCCCGAGGCACCCGAGGTCGCCATCCAGATCGGCTACAAGCCGGGCGTAACGGACAACCCCGGCCAAGCCGGGCTCGACGGCCTTCTGACCTTATTCCCGCACCACTCTGAGGCGAAGGTAGCGACCTACAGGACATACGCCTTTTGGGGCGTGCCAGAAAACATCGACCCGAAGCACTTGGCTTCCACCCTGCACAACCCTATGATTGAGCGAGCATCGGTCGCCGGGCCAGCGGAGTGCGCTGAAGGAAGATGGCCGGCTCTCGGCTTCCCAGAGCAGCCACCAGCAACCTACTCGGAGCCTGCAATCATCGACTTGGAGGTCAGCGACGAGCAGCTGTTGGAAATCAGCGAGACTGGCCTGCTCGCACTCAACCTAGAGGAGATGAGGACGATTCAGCAGCACTACAGGGACCCGGATATCAGGCTAGTGAGAGAGCAATTGGGACTCCCCGCGAAAGCACCCACCGATGCCGAGCTGGAGTGCCTGGCGCAGACTTGGTCTGAGCACTGCTCACACAAGATATTCGCAGCTAGCATCCACCACGTGGACACCGAGACCGGCGAGGACAGCGTGATCGACTCACTGTTCAAGACCCACATCATGCAGCCGACGCTCGACATCCAGAAGCAGGTCGACTGGCTTCTCAGCATCTTCCACGATAATTCAGGTGTCATTTCCTGGAATGACGACTGGAGTCTGTGCATCAAGGCCGAGACGCACAACACCCCAAGCGCGCTGGACCCCTATGGTGGAGCCATCACTGGGATAGTCGGGGTGAACCGCGACATCCTAGGCACGGGCCTCGGCGCTCGCCCGATTGCCAACACCGACGTCTTCTGCTTCGGCCCACCAGACTACGACGGGAGCCTCCCCGAAGGGTTGTTCCACCCCTCTCGGGTGTTCCGAGGGGTGCACGCGGGCGTGCGCTCCGGGGGCAACGAGTCAGGGATTCCGACTGTTAACGGCGCTATGGTGTTCGACGAGCGCTACATCGGCAAGCCACTGGTCTTCTGCGGGACCGTGGGCCTGTTGCCACGACGCCTCGCAGACGGGAGAGAGAGCCACGTCAAGACGCCCGAGCCCGGCCACGTCGTGTACATGATCGGTGGGCGCGTGGGCAGCGACGGCATCCACGGAGCGACCTTCTCGAGCATCGAGCTGACTGAGGAGAGCCCTAGCTCGGCGGTGCAGATTGGCGACCCAATCACGCAGAAGAAGATGCTGGACATGACACTCGAGGCGCGCGATGCCGGCCTGATACAGGTGATTACGGACAATGGTGCAGGGGGCCTCTCTAGCAGCGTCGGGGAGATGGCTGAGCTGACCGGAGGAGCCGAACTTGATCTCGGTGTCGTCCCCCTCAAGCAGGCCGGCCTCTCGTCCTGGGAGATACTCGTCTCCGAGTCCCAGGAGCGCATGACAGTTGGGGTAAGACCCGAGGACTGCGCTACATTCGAGGCCTTGGCCGCCCTTCACGAGGTAGAGGCGACTGCTGTTGGCACTTTCACCGACTCTGGCGCGTTCGTCGTGCGTCATGGCGAGATTCCGGTCGCGCACCTTCCAATCGACTTCCTCTTCGAAGGCTGCCCGCAATTGCACCTCGAGTCCGAGTGGGTGCCGCCCCTCCACCTGCCAGTACAGACTCCCGTAGTCGATGCGACTGGAATGGGCGAGGTCCTGAGCCGCCTGATAGCCAGGCCGAACATCGCCAGCAAGGAGTGGTGGGTTCGCTCGTACGACCACGAGGTCATCGCGCAGACGGTAATCAAGCCGTTCTGCGGCGCCAACCACGACTCGCCGGGCGACGCCGCTGTGATTGCGCCGATACAAGGCGGCACACAAGGCGCTGTCATCTCCAATGGCATCGCCCCGCGATACTCGGACATCGATGCCTATGCTATGGCAGCAGCAGCCGTCGACGAGGCGTTGCGAAACGCGGTCTGCGTGGGCGTCGACCTCGACAAGATTGCGGGCCTCGACAACTTCTGCTGGCCAGATCCGGTAGAGTCGACGAAGACCCCAGACGGGCGCTTCAAGCTCGCGCAGCTGGTGAGGGCCAACCGAGCGATCGACGACGTCTGCAGGGCTTACCGACTGCCTTGCATCAGCGGCAAGGACTCGATGAAGAACGACGTCATGCTGGGCGGCGAGAAGATCAGCGTCCCACCCACCATCCTGTTCAGCCTCATCGGCAACCACCTGGACGTCCGGAAGGCGGTGTCCTCTGATTTCAAACGCCCCGGGGACATGATTTACCTACTCGGCCAGACTCATCAGGAGTTGGGTGCGAGCGAACTCTCCTACATGCTGCGTGAAGAGGGGCGAGGAGGCATTGGCGGCGCAATACCCCAAATCGACGCCAAGAGGAACCTAGCGGCCTACCGCGAGCTTTCCACTGCGATGAGTGGCGGGCTAGTCGCAAGCGCCCACGACTGCAGTGACGGCGGCCTCGCCGTTGCACTCGTAGAGTGCTGCTTCGGTGCGGACGCTGGCGCGTCCGTGACCATCAATGGCCTATGGTCTGACTGCGAGCACCTAGACACGTGGGGTGCGCTGTTTGGTGAGAGCCTAGGACGCATCCTCGTGAGCATAAGACCGGAGGATTGCGAGGCATTCGAGGCAACGATGGCCGACCACTCTTGCCATCTCCTTGGGGCGGTCACCCCAGGGGACGCAATCACGTTCTTCCACAACGGCGAGACCGCCCTCGTGGCGTCGATGAGCTCCCTGCGGGACGCTTGGAAGGGAACATTGGACGGGGGCGCAAGCTGATGTCGGACACACCCCGAGTCGCTGTGCTCTCTGGCTTCGGGATCAACTGCGAGACGGAGACGATGGCGGTCTTCGAGATGGTGGGCGCCGCCGCTGACAGGATTCACGTCAACCGGCTGGTCGGCGGCGAGGCAACCCTGTCCGACTATCACATCATGGCCATCCCCGGCGGATTCTCCTTCGGCGATCACCTCGGCAGCGGCCGACTGTTGGGCAATCGCCTGCGGTTCGGCCTGCGCGAGCAGGTGTTGGAGTTCGTCAAGTCCGGCAAGCCAATCATAGGAATCTGCAACGGCTTCCAGGTTCTCGTGAAGATGGGCCTGCTCCCGGGTGACGACGAGGTCAGTCTGACTCAAACGGCATCGCTCGCGCTCAACGACAGCGGCCACTACGAGAACCGCTGGGTCACGCTCGAGTTCGACCCCAGCAGCCCATGCATCTGGACCAAGGGAATGCAGCGCATCCGAGTGCCGGTGCGCCACGGGGAGGGCAAGTTCGTCACCGACGAGCGCGCGCTTCTCGACAAGTGGGCAGAATCGGGCCAACTCGTCGTGCGCTACGTCGATCCAGACACCCCATACCCCTCGCCCTCGGACGAGCCTCTGCCGTACCCCACATCGCCCAATCAGAGTTGGCGCAACATCGCAGGAGTCTGTGACCCTACCGGCCTAGTCTTCGGGCTCATGCCGCATCCCGAGGCCAATCACTCGACTTGGTTGGGGGCCACGTGGACGCGCGAGGAGGCAGAGCACGGCGAGGGCGAGGGCATGGAGATCTTCCGAAACGCGGTCAACCACGTGAGGGACTCAGCGTCTTAGGGCCAGAGCCCTGCGAGCCCCAGCACCCTTCGTGCCGCGGCAACGCACAGAACCACCACCAGCAACCTGCGAACTCCGGTCTGCGAGGCCACTTCCGAGCCATATCTCGAACCCACTAACCCCCCGAGCAAGACCACTGCTGCGAACGGACCGAGCACCCCGACCTCCAAGTCGAGTTGATTCGACAAGCCAGCACCGACAAGCCCTGCCAATGAGTTGAACCAGATGAAAAGTGCCGCCGTTGCAGCCGTCGCCTTCGGGGGAGCCCACTTCTTGAGCATGATAACAGGTGACAGGAAGATCCCTCCACCCACGCCCACGACCCCACTGGCCAGACCGATTGCACCTCCCACCGGTGCCGCCCCGCTGAACCCGGGCGGCTCGTTCTCAGCCTCGCCCCACTCCTTCACCGCGAGCAGCCTCCATGCCGCCCAGATTAGCGCGATGGACAGGAGAACATCGTAGACTCCCCCCTCGACGCGCATGTAGCCTCCGACCACGGCGAACGGCACGCTGGCGGCTACGAACGGCAAGGTCAGCTTCGCATCGTGGTGCCCGGCTCGGTGGTAGTGCCAGAAGGCGATGCCCGCGACAATCAGGTTGAGCGACCAGGCGTGCTGCTTCAGCCACCCTGCTTCCATCGTGCCGTAGGAGGTCAGTGACAGAACCGCGAGGTAGCCCGAGCCGCCCCCATGGCCCACCGAGGAATACAGTATCGCAACTAGGAACAAGCCGACGAGAATCAGGGCTAATTCCGTGGAAACCACGTCTTGCCCAGAAGGAAGAACACTTCAACTCAACCGGCGCTCAGGTGCCATGGAGACCAGCGTCACCCTAGAGCGAGCCATTGAACTGGCTTGTGAAGCCCCCCTCACTAGGGACACCGAGAGGGTGAGTCTGGCCGATGCCGCTGACAGGGTCTTGGCCACGGACTTGGCCTCCAAGGTCGACGACCCTCGCTTTGACAACTCCGCTATGGACGGCTGGGCGGTCAGGGCAGACGACTGCGCAAGCCCCGGTGCATCTCTGCGCATCGTCGGAACCAGCCAAGCAGGAACCGACCAATCCCTCAGAGTCGGTGAGGGGGAGGCGTGCCGGATAATGACGGGCGCGCCGGTTCCGGAGGGAGCAGACGCGATCGTGATGATCGAGGACTCGACCACAGATGATGGAAACGCCATCGTCAACGGCCCAGCCAGGCCAGGCTACATCCGAAGGAGGGGAGAGAACCTCCGAGAGGGAGACACCGCACTCCTGTCGGGAACGCAGCTCACCCCCGCAGCGCTTTCCCTCGCCGCCACCATGGGGTACGGCGAGGTCGAAGTCGTCGTCAAGCCGAACGTCGCGGTCATCAGCGTCGGCGACGAGCTAGTGCCGCCTGGCGAGCCTTTGGGTGATGGGGCGATCTACGAGTCCAACACCTTCGGCGTCGCCTCTCTGGTCGAGCGTATGGGCGGCCGGGCCCAGCGATTCGAAGCCATCCAGGACAGCATGGACGACCTGCGCACGGCCTTGGACGAGGCAGCAGCAACCTGCGATGCCATCCTCACCAGCGGGGGAGTCAGCATGGGGCAGTGGGACTTCGTTCGCCGAATCATGGAGGAGGAGGGGGAACCCCTCTTCTGGAGGGTCAGGATGAGACCGGGAGGCCCGCCCCTATTCGGGCGGTGGAAGGGGACGCCGCTGTTCGGACTCCCTGGGAACCCGGTGAGCAGCCACGTGGTGTTCACTGTCCTCGTCTCCCCTTGGATGTCAAGCTGCATGGGTGCGCACGAGGAGCTTGGCCCGCGACTCGCCTCTCGTGTGAGGGTGGTCTTGGAGAGCCCTCTCAAGGGAGCACCGGGCAAACTCTGCCTCCGCCGGATATCGATTCGCTCCGAAGGGGACAGCCTTCTGGCCTCCACGCACACCCACCAGGGCAGCGGCAACATCCACAGCATGGTCGCGCACAACGGGCTGTCCCTGCTCGCCCCCGACACCGACGCCAACGAGGGCGAGGCGATCGACGCGCTGTGGCTCAGATGAGCCAGTATCGCTAAGAGCGTTCGATTTCGATTCATCATCGATGTTTCCCGAATGCATCGAGTGCAGGGGGACCAAGGGAATGTGCGGGATCGACCCATGCCCCCTGCTGGCGGAGGTCAGAGGAAGGCTGCCCCAACTGGAGCCCACCTCGGTCGGGGAGATGTCCGGCCCGAGCCCCCCCGCCCTCTTCGTAGGCCGCTACGGCTACCCCGATGTCAGGGCCGGACCTAGCGCCTCTTGGGTCCCTGAGACCGTCCAAAGCGACGCCGCAACGGCAAGCGGCGACCCCGCGGAGCTCTTCGGCAGGCCACTGGAGGAGGTCGCCGCCCGGCACGCTAACCTCATCACCGGTGGCCGGAGGATGACGGTGAGCAGCACAGCCTCGCCAGACGATGTCCTCGAAGCCACCCAGGTCATTGCGATGTCCTCTGGAAGCGTGGACGTAGAGATGGACTTCGAGCGCCCCATACCGATAGGGGGCAACCCGACCTTCGACAGCATGAGCACACCACTGGGCCCGTCGGGTGACGTACTGAGGGCCGAGGTAGTCGGCCATGCCAACATTCCCCGCAAGGTGGATTCCGTGATTGGGGAGACCGACTTGCCCGCGTCCGAGGCCGCAGGCGAACTGACCAACTCAGGCATAGGCGAGGCACAAATCTCACGCCTGCTCTCCTCGGGGCTGCTGGGGAAGAAGAAGCGGAGGAAGTTAGTCCCTACCAGATGGGGAATCACCGACACCGATGACATGCTCTCGAAACGACTCTGGAGCGATGTCAGGTACCACCCACCCATCGACAAGGTCTTGGTGTTCGAGG
>UINC01001772.1_pt1 | contig 17622 bp, 16 predicted proteins | sample 5385821 | NCBI WGS metagenome assembly UINC01 (sample SAMEA4666929, study PRJEB26691) | marine metagenome | isolation source: Pacific Ocean | place: Pacific Ocean | collected 2011-10-13 | reverse complement strand
AGATGATAAGAGTCTAACGGTAAATTCAACTAAAGTAGCAGCACCATCTTCAAGGGAAAGACTCCTAACGAAAGATATATCAAAATCTTTTATGTCTAAAGAAAATCTAGTTTCATCTTTTACCTGAGGAGATTTTTCAATGAGTTGTCTAAAAATAGTTTCATTCTTTTTTCCTGATTGTGCTATTAAACCATCTTGATCATATTGTTTTTTAGAATTTTCTCTAATCCATTTATCAATTAAACAATTTCCAGGTCCAATATCATAACTACGCATAGCTTCACGTTCATGAGATAATACTGCAGTTATATTTGCTATACCTCCCAAATTTAGGACGCAAACAGGTAGATCGATTTTATTTTGGATTACCATTTGTTGATGAAAAATTGGTGTTAATGGAGCTCCTTGTCCATTATTTTTTAAATCATTTTGTCTAAAATCATAAATAACAGTTTTTTTTGTAAGTTGTGACAAAAGTTTTCCATCTCCCAATTGCCTAGAAATCTTTTCTTTTGCATTATGAAAAATAGTCTGTCCATGAAAGCCTATTAGATCTATATTAAAGCCTCCTATTTCTGAACCATTTATAATTTCTTTTATTACTTTAGCATGAAATAGGGTAATTTCTTTTTCTAGTGATTCTAGTTCTTTTGATAAATTCTCTAAATCTTTAGAATTGTTTATTTTATCTTTTAAGTTATGAATATTTTTATAAACATCCTGATTGTACTTAAAATACTTATCCAAAATCACTTTATATTTAGTTTCGCCATCAGATCGAATAATTGATGCATCTACACCATCTCCAGATGTTCCGCTCATTAGTCCCAAAGATGTATATTCTTTTGTCATATTTATATTTATTTATAGCAATTTTTGTATAATAGTAGCTTTAGCACACAAAGCTCTATGAAAAATGCTCTTTTATCGGAAATGAATTTAAGAGGTTTTCTGAATCAATGTACCGATTTAGAAAAACTGGATAAAGTTTGTAGTGAAAAATCAATAAGTGCCTATATAGGATTCGACTGTACTGCTAGCAGCCTCCACGTTGGAAGCTTATTGCAAATCATGGTTTTAAGACTTCTGCAAAAACATGGTCATCAACCAATAGTCCTGTTAGGTGGTGGAACCACTTTGATTGGTGATCCGTCAGGTAAAGATTCGACAAGACAAATTTTAAAACAAAAAAATATAAAAAAAAATATTTTAAGTATAAAAAAAATTTTTGAAAAACTTTTAAATTCTAAAAATAAAAAAACTAAACCTATTTTTGTAGATAATTATAGCTGGCTAGGAAAATTGAAGTATATCGATTTTTTGAGAGATGTTGGAAGACATTTTACAATTAACAAGATGCTTACATTCGACAGTGTAAAACTTCGATTGGAAAGAAAACAATCTTTAAGTTATATGGAGTTTAATTATATGATTTTACAGGCTTATGATTTTTATCAGTTATTTAAAAAAAATAATTGCATTTTACAAATGGGTGGTTCTGACCAATGGGGAAATATTGTCAATGGCGTTGAATTAATCAGAAGAATTTTACAAAAAGAAGCTTTTGGCCTCACAACTCCTTTAATAACTCTTTCTTCGGGAGATAAAATGGGTAAATCTGAAAAAGGTGCGGTATGGTTAGATCAAAAATTATTTTCTGCATATGACTACTGGCAGTTCTGGAGAAACACTGCTGATGAAGATGTTAAAAAATTTTTAAAATACTTCACTGAAATAGATATAAATGAAATATCTAAAAAAATTGAGAGTGAGAAAGACATCAACAAATTAAAAATATTGTTAGCAAATGAAGCAACCAATATATTGCATGGTTCAAAAGCTGCCAAAGACAGTGAGGAAACCGCAAAAGAAACTTTTATTCGAGGTGGTATTGGAAAAGAAATACCTGAAAAAAAAATTTCTAGAAAATTAATTTCAAAAGGGATTAACATTATAGACTTAGTTTTTCAGAATGGTCTTTCTTCTTCAAAAAGTGATGCGAGAAGAATGTTAAAAAATAAAGGTATTAAAATAGATGATCAAATTATCAGTGATGAAAAAAAAATAATTGGCTTAGAAGAATTTTCAGAAAAAAACCATATTAAATTATCTATCGGAAAAAAAACACACCTAAAGGTTACAGTTATTTAGAATTTCTTTTTTTTATATTTTCCAATGCTCGAGTAATAAACCTTGGTGTAAGAGTTTTGACAGGATTAACGGTCGTTTTTAAATCATCTGGTAAACCTTTAATTTTAAAACTTAATCCAAAAAGACCTTCTCCAGCTTTTTTACCAATCAAAATATCACCTACTACTGGAATCTTTGAGACTAAAGTATTTAAGGTTTTAGCGGGTACCAATGTTCCCCTTAAACTAATTAATCCACTTCCTCTTTCCACGTATCCATCCATTAAAATTGAAATGGATGGACCAATCATAAATATTTCTTTTATATTCATGGTGGTTGGGTCAGTCTCATATTTTATAATCAGAGTATCAAAAGTTATACCTTCGCCTTTTAATGTATCGGTAAGACCTTGTAAATCTGCCAAACTCAGTAATTTTGCAAAAGCAGGAGCTTTAATTAATTTAAAATTATCTACTGTTAGAACTGCAGAAGAATTTTTATCATCAAATTTTGATACATAAAGTAAATTTCCATCCTTCAAACCGTCAAAAAATTTGTAACTATTCACTATTGGTCTGGCTATATCTGAATAAATTTCCAAAATTTTTCTGTTAGAATTTTTTTCTTTTTTTAAAGAAACATCTAAGTATTTACCATTTGTAAATTCACTTTTTCCAGAAAGTTTTTCAAAATTACCCTTATTAATAAATCCGATAAGTCTAAACTTCTCTAGTGGAAACTCAGTGTTTGTCGACACTCTATCAAAATCAATCTCAACATTTTTTGATATATTTTTCAAAAAATTACTTTTATTTGCTTTGCTAAGTTCTTTTGCCAGTAATTTTGCATCAAAATTTGTACCTTTAATTTTAATTTTTTTCTTATTTTCAATTGTAAAATCGTTGTTAAATTCAGCGTTTAGTTTGGTTTTCACATAAATTTTGTCAAAATCTAATAAATAATAATCTTTACTTAATTTTAAATTTTCTATCTGAAATAAATCTTGATCACTTGAAAAATAAATTTTATTAAAAAAAAGATTGTCCTTTTTTTCAATAAAAAATTCGCATGAAAGACTGGATGACTTAAGATCATTAGAATTCGAAGAATAATTTATTAATGGAATTTTTATTGGATGTTTTCCTGTAAAAATGACATTTAATTTATTAATTTTATTTTTTTTATTGTAAGTAAAGTTGTGAAATTCTTCGTTAGTTTTGATTTGTCCAAAAATTGAAAATTTATCTATTTTTTGGTTCTTGTAATCTAAATTAAAATTCAAATCTTTTAGATGAACTTTTTCTATTTTTTTTTTTAAAAGCCTATTATTTATTTTTTCTTTTAGATCAGTCGTTAAATGAGTTAGTGAGCCCGTTCCATTAACATCAAATTTTTTTATTGCTAGTGTTTTATCTAACTTTAAATTAAATGTTTTTGTAAAAGATCCTTTTAAAGATAAATTTGAAAAATTATTAGTATTAAATCCAATCATAGAAAATATTTTCTTACTATTTGGCCCTGAAGAATTAATTTTATTTTTCAATACTGCGGTAATATTATGGTCTTCTTGATCTTTATTATAATCTATTTTGCCTTCATAAATTTGAAGACCATCCAATTTACCAGATAAGTCTTCTAAATTTAATGACTGCTTTTCATAAAAAAAATTAAAATTTATGTCCTTAATTAAATATTCATTTTTAATGTTAATCACTGTTTCTTTTACAAGGCCACTTACATTAAAGTTGTCTTTTGGTTTAAAACTTTCATCAAATTCTATTTCAGAATAGATTTTAAATTTTGAGCGCTTAACATTATTTAATAAAATTTTCCTAAAGTTGCCTGGCTTGATCCTCACAATTATCGGTTTTATTGAATTAAAGTCTATATAATTGGTGTTTATACTTACTTTCTTAATACTATTTTTATTTTGTAATAGGGAAAGTAAATTTATATCTGCTCTGAGAGTATTTAAAGGAATTGGTTTTTTTAAATAACTAACCTGTGGATTAATAAATTTTGTAAAAATACTAATTTTTTTTACATCTAATAAAATTGAAATTTTTTCAAAATTTAGATCCAAATTTTGATCATTTTTTTTAATTTGAGAAATTATGATATTATTAAATTTTTTTGTTTCATAACCAAAATAAGATAAATAAAATAAAACAATTATTAATGAGATAAAAAGTACAGAAAATATTAAAAAAACAGCTTTTTTCATTTATTTTTTTGCTCTGAAAATTGACCCTTCAATAAACTTATCAATATTACCGTTTAGCACTTGGTCAGGATTTGTATTTTCAATATTATATCTTAGATCCTTTACAAGCCTGTAAGGTTGCAATACATACGACCTTATTTGATGTCCCCAGCCAATATCTGTTTTAGAATCGATTTCACTTTGATTTTTATCTTCCTTTTTTTGAAGTTCATGTTCGTAAAGTCTGGCTTTTAACATTTTGTAACACGTTTCTTTATTTTTATGTTGAGACCTTTCGTTTTGACATTGAACCACAATTTTAGTTGGTAAGTGTGTAATCCTAACAGCGCTGTCAGTAGTATTAACATGCTGTCCTCCTGCACCGCTAGATCTATATGTATCAATTCTCAAATCTTTTTCATCAATAATTATATCGATATTATCGTCAACACAGGGGTAAACCCAAATACTTGCAAAGCTTGTGTGTCTTCTGGCACCTGAATCAAATGGCGAAATTCTTACCAATCTATGAACTCCGGACTCTCTTTTCATAAGCCCATAAAGGTTTTCACCAGTAACTTTAAGGGTAGAGGATTTTATCCCAGCCTCTTCACCTCTATGTTCGCTAATCATTTGGTATTTGAAATTTTTTTTATCAAACCATTTTAAATACATCCTTCTCAACATTTCTGCCCAATCTTGACCCTCTGTACCTCCAGCGCCAGCATGAATTTCGATATAAATATCTAGGTTGTCGTTTTCACCAGACAAAAAACACTTAATCTCAAATTTTTTTATTTCTTGTAAAATATCAAATATTTTTTTTGAACAATCGTTGAGTGTGGCTGAATCATTTTCGTCTAGTGCTAATTTATTAAGATCTTTAAGATTATTTAATTCTTTTTCTGTATTAAGATAAAAATTTAAAATATTCTCTAAAAAATTCTTTTCCTTTACTATTTTTTTCGATTGATTACCGTCTTTCCAAAAATCCTTTTTTAAAATTTCAGAATTTAGAAATAATATTCTATCCTTAACTTTATTATCATCAAAGATACCCCCTTATATTTAAAAGAGAATTTTCTGATAGCTCAATATTTTTCTGAAAATTATTCATTAATAAAATCTTCTAAATTTTTTAAACTTATCATAATTTTTTCCTAAACCTAAATTTTTTAAGTTTATTTCTTTTAAGCTATTTTCTTTAAAAGATTCGGATATCGCTTTGGCTTCGGAAAAACTAGTAATTTCGCCCGTATCGTAATCAACAGGAAAAAAATAAATGTTTTCAGGAATCTTAAAAGGTTTCATATCTTCCTTGTATATAGCACTTTCAACAAATTTTTTAAATATTGGTAATGCAGTTTTTGAACCAGTTTCAAATTTACCAAGAGATTTTGGCGTATCATATCCTATATACACACCTATTGCTAAGTCAGATGTAAAACCTATAAACCAGGCATCAAGATATTCATTTGTTGTTCCAGTTTTGCCTGCCAAGGGCACATTTAAATTTTTTAATTTTTTACCGGTGCCTCTTTTAATAACACCCTCAAGCATTGATGTGATTTGATACGCTGTTTGTTCACTAATCACTTGCTTATATTTATCTAAAATTATTGGAAAAAAATCTTCATCGTCTTTGATAACACTACATCCTTCACAAATTCTAGTTTCTGAATTATAAATTGTTTTCCCTCTTCTGTTTTGAATCCGATTGATTAAAATAGGTGTTATCTTTTTGCCTCCATTTGCAAATGTACAATAAGCATTTGTTAATTTTAAAAGAGTTGTTTCGTTAGATCCTAAAGACACTGATAAAAGTTCAGGAACATTTTCATAAACACCTAAGTCTACTGATGTTTTAGAAATTTTATCAAAACCTAGCTTTTGTGCTATTCTCACTGTCATTAAATTTCTAGATTTCTCTATCCCTTTTCTTAAGGTAGAGGGTCCATAAAATTTTTTTCCATAGTTTTCCGGTTTCCAATCTTTTAATCCCACTCCCTGTTCGCTTACAAAAGGCGCATCTAGAATTAGAGAATTTGGTAAAAAACCATTTTCTAAAGCAGAAGCATAAACAATTGGTTTAAAAGCAGATCCGGGCTGTCTTTTTGCTTGGGTAACTCGATTAAATTCACTAGACTTAAAACTATAACCTCCAACTAAAGCTTTTACCTTACCATTATGGGGATCCATTACTACTATACCGCCATTAACTAATGGCAATTGTTTAAGTGTCCAAATGTTACTCTTAGTCTTTTTAACAAATATTAAATCCCCAATTTCAAATAAGTCGATGAAATCTTTTTTTCTTGTCCATTCTAAATTTTCAAAAGGCATTTTGGCTATTTTGTTTGTGTCAATAAATTTAATTTCAGATATATAATTATCAACTTTAAGGATTTGAACAATTTCCCAATTTAATGTTTCGTCAATTTTAATATCGTTTATTACATTTTTCCAATTTTTGTCTTTAAAAATATTAGAAATTGGTCCTCTCCATCCGTGACGCTTGTCATATTTTTCTATACCAAATCTTAAAGAATTAAGTGCTGCTATTTGATATTTTCCGTCCAAAGGAGTGCTGATTGATAAGCCTTCTGAGTAAAGCTTTTCAAAACCATAATCTGTTTTAACAATTCTTCTTACTTCTTCTGTATATGATTTTGCCTCCTTTATAAGAAAAACTTTTCTTTTTTTTAAATTTATCTTTTGTTTTAAAAATTTTTGAAGCTCATTATTAGAAATATATCCATTGTCGTTTAAATTTTTTAAAACCATATTTCTTCTAACTGTTGCTTTTTCAATTGAATTGTAAGGATTGTATTTACTCGGCGCTTTAGGAAGAGCGGCTAAAAGAGCCGCTTCATTATAATTAAGTTCTTTGACCGACTTATTAAAGTATTCTAAACTTGCTGATGCAACTCCATATGTGCCTTTACCAAGATAAATTTCATTAAGATAAAGTTCTAAAATTCTTTTTTTGGAATATGCTTTTTCTATTCTAAAAGCTAATATGGCTTCTTTAATTTTTCTTTTTAAAGAAACTTCATTTGTTAGAAGAAAATTTTTTGCTACTTGTTGTGTTATAGTTGAGGCTCCCTCTAATCTTTTATTTGAAAGTATATTATCGATATTTTTTATAACGGCCCTAGTTACACCTTTTGCATCAATGCCTGGATGGTCAAAAAAATTTTTATCTTCTGCTGATAGGAAAGAATTAATTACCTTGTCTGGAATAGAGTTGAATGGAATAAACAGCCTTTTTTCTATTGCAAACTCTCCTATTAATTCCCCGCTTTCAGCATATACTCTACTTAAAACCGATGGTTCATAGTTTGACAATTTTTTATAGTCGGGAAGACCATATGAGAAATACCAAAAGGCTGAAAAAATTAAAAAAGTACTAAAAAGAAATATCGAAATACACACCTTGATTGCATAATTAAAAACTTTTTTCATGACCGTCTTTCTCTAGATAAATGCCCAATTTTGGCTATCTTAAGGCAATATTAAATCTATAAAATTGTCATTTTTAAAAAAAAATGTATAATAGTTAAAATGAGTTTAGGTTTAAAAAATATTTTATCAAAGTCGACTTTTATCAACAGGTTTTATTTACCATGGAAAAAAATTTATATATTGATGCTTCGCATCCAGAAGAAACTAGAATCGTACTTAAATCAAAATCAAATATTGAAGAATACGAATCTGAGAACACAAACAGCTTAAATATAAAAAGCAACATCTATTTAGGTAAGGTAAGTAGAGTTGAGCCGTCTCTCCAGGCTGCATTTATAAATTACGGGAGGGAAAGACATGGTTTTTTAGCATTTAATGACATTCAATCTGATTATTATCAAATTCCAACTGAAGACAAAAAAGAATTACAAAAGACAGAGGAAAAAATTAGAGAAGATTTAAAAGAAAAGACTGAAGATAATGAAATAAAAACTCCAGAAAATTTTAAAGATGACCAAAGCGCAAATAACAATGTAAACGAAAGCATTGCTGAAGACAAAGATTCAAATACTAATCGATCAGAAGAAATTAGAGAAAAATTAAAAAATAGATATGGTGTAAGAAAATACAGAATTCAGGAAGTAATTAAACCTGGTCAAGTTATCTTGGTTCAGGTAATAAAAGAAGAAAGAGGTCAAAAGGGAGCTGCTCTCACTACATTTATATCCTTAGCTGGAAAATATATTGTTTTGATGCCAAATACTGCAAAAGGAGGTGGGATATCAAGAAAAATTTTTAACTATGAAGATAGAAATAAAATCAGAAAAATACTCAAAGACATAGAGATTCCTGGAAATATGGGTCTGATAGTAAGAACGGCAGGATCAAGAAAAACCAAAAATGAAATAAATAATGACCTACAAAATACAATTGCTGTTTGGGAAGAAATTAAAAATAATACGATAAATTCAACTGCACCAATTCTGATTCATGAAGAGGGTGACGTTATTAAGAGAGCTCTTAGAGATATATACGACAACGATACAAAATATGTCCACGTAGAAGGTAATGAAGGTTATAAAAAAGCAAAATTTTTTATGAATCAGTTTATGCCAAGAAACACAAAATATGTTAAAAAATATAGAGGTAAGATTCCTCTGTTTCATAAGGAGGATATTGAAAAAGATTTAAATAAAATTTTTGAACCGGTAGTAAAGTTAAAATCTGGTGGTTATTTAGTAATAAACCCAACTGAAGCTTTGGTGGCTATTGATGTAAACTCTGGACAATCTATAAAGCAGATAAATATTGAAAAAACTGCACTAAATACAAATCTCGAAGCAGCTGAAGAGATTGCAAGACAGATTAAAATTAGAGATTTGTCTGGACTAATTGTCATAGACTTTATTGATATGATGAATTTTTATAACAAAAGAATAGTTGAGAGAAAAATAAGAGAAAAACTTAAATTAGATAGAGCCAGAATTCAAATTGGTCGAATTAGTAATTTTGGACTTTTAGAAATGACTCGTCAAAGACTTAAGGAAAGTTCTATAAAGTGGGAAATAAATTTATCTCTAGAATCTTTCGCTCAAAAAATTTTAAAAAAAATTGAAACATTGGTATTCTCAAACAAAACAAAAATAATCTCTGCGTTTATTCCGAATAAAGTTAGTTCTTTTTTAAATCACTATTTTAAAAAAGAGATACTTTTTTTCGAAAAAAAATATAAATTTAAAATAAACATAATTCCTGATAATGACTTAATTATCCCAGAATATAAAATACATCTGCTCAATAGAAACAAAAAAATAATAAAAAAAATAGAAAATTTTAAAACAATTGCAGCAAAAAATAATAATATTACAGGTATAAATAAAGGCAAAACAAATAAAAAAAAAATCATCAGTGAAGGCTTGGGTAAAATCTTATGGACAAAAAGAAAAGCTAGATCAAATTAATCCTTCGTTGGGACTGCTGGCTAAACCGAATTTTTGCAGTCCAATTCTTCCTGCTAAATAAGACTTTCTTCCAGCTAACACGGCATGCTTCATTGAAGTTGCCATCATAATTGGGTCTTTGGCTTTAGCGATTGCTGTATTGATTAATACCCCATCACACCCAAGTTCCATAGCGATCGTTGCATCGGAAGCCGTTCCTATACCTGCATCAACAATAACAGGAACTTTTGCATTACTAACAATAATTGATAAATTTAGTTTATTTTTAATTCCTCTACCCGAACCTATTGGAGATGCCAAAGGCATGATTGCTGATGCACCTAGATCTTCCAATTTTTTTGCAATTATAGGATCATCTGAAGAATAAACCATTACCTCAAAACCTTCTCTAACAAGTACCTCTGTTGATTTCAAAGTTTCAATCATATTTGGATACAAAGTTTTTTTGTCACCAAGAACTTCTAATTTTACGAGTTTCCAACCTCCCATTTCTCTTGCCAGTCTTAAAGTTCTAAGAGCGTCTTTTGATGTAAAGCATCCTGCGGTATTTGGTAAATAAATAATTTTTTTCGGATCTAAGTAATCCATTAAAATAGGTTTTTTTTTATCTAGAATATTAACTCTTCTTACCGCAACGGTAACCATGTCTGCTCCTGAAGCTTTAACAGCATCTGCGGTTTGTTTAAAATTCTTATACTTGCCTGTTCCCACAATTAAACGGGATTTAATAATACGTTTTCCTATTTTGAAATCATCTTTTTTCATTTACCCGCCACCAATAAATTGAACAATTTCAATTTTATCATTGTTTTTGACCTTTTTATTTTTGTAATGATCCTTAGGTAAAATTGTACCATTAAGTTCGATTGCTATTTTATTCTCCTTTAGTCTATATTTTTTTATAAGATCTTTAATGCTTAAATTTCTTTGAATTTTTACTTTTTTTCCATTTAATTGTATTTTTGCCATAATTGAGATATTTTAAAATTTTACTATATCAAAATGAATCAAAAAATTCTTGTTATTAATGGACCAAATCTGAACTTGCTTGGAACAAGAGAAAAAGAAAAGTACGGAAAATCTTCACTTGAGGATATAAAAAATAAATGTGAATCATATTCTAAAAAGATTGGTTTAGAAGTCGAGTTTAGACAGTCAAATGTTGAAGGTGAAATAGTAAATTTTATCCAAGATAGTAGTAAAAACTATGAGGGCATTATCATTAATGCTGGTGGATACACCCACACATCTGTAGCAATACTTGATGCGTTACTTGCGGTTAAAAAACCAACTATTGAGTTACATATAACAAATATTTACAAAAGAGAAGATTTCAGGCATAAATCACTAATTAGCAAAGCTGCTGATGGAATAATTTGTGGTTTGGGTGTTGACGGATATGTTATGGCGCTCGATGGAATTAAGAAGATCATAGATAATGAAAATTGATAAAAAATTAATAAAAGAACTTAAGGATTATTTAGAAGAATTTGATTTATCAGAGATTGAATATCAAGACGGTGATAGAAAAATAAAAGTAGCCAGAAATAAAATTGCTGACAGTAGTCTAACCGCTCATAAACCAAGCTTAACTTCGGTTAAAGAGGAATCTGGAACAAAAATTACCTCTCCGATTATTGGTACTGCATATTTATCGCCTGAGCCGGGTGCAAAAAAATTTGTTGAAGTGGGAAGTCAGATAAAAAAAGGCCAAACCGTAATAATTGTGGAGGCGATGAAAACAATGAATCATGTACCTTCAACTGCTGATGGTGTTGTTAAAAAAATTTTGGTACAAGATGGTCAAGCGGTAGAATTTGGACAAACTTTGCTTATCCTTAAATAATTAATGTTCAAAAAAGTTTTAATTGCAAGTCGAGGGGAAATTGCCGTTAGAATAATAAGAGCCTGTAAAGAATGGGGTATTGCAACTGTTGCGGTACATTCAGATGTTGATTACGATTCAATGCATGTTCGCTTAGCTGATGAAAGTGTTTGTATAGGATCTCACCAACCGCAAAATAGTTATTTAAATATTCCTGCAATAATGTCGGCTGTCGATGTTACTGGTGCAGAAGCAATTCATCCCGGTTATGGTTTTTTATCTGAAAACCACAAATTTGCAGAAATTGTTGAAAAGCATGGAATTAAATTTATTGGTCCCAAAGCAGATATTATAAAAAAAATGGGGAACAAAATTGAAGCAAGGAAAATTGCTAAACAAAATGGCTTACCAGTAATAGAAGGTTCAGATGGCAGTGTTAAAAATGCAAGCGATGCAAAATCTATTTGCAAAAAAATCGGTTATCCTGTTTTGATTAAAGCTTCAGGTGGAGGTGGAGGTAAAGGAATGAAAGTTGTTGAGAGGGAAGAAAAATTAGAAGAATTATTTTCATTGGCACGTTTAGAAGCAAGAAAATATTTTGGAAATGATGAGGTCTATATTGAAAAATATTTCAAGAACCCAAGACATATTGAGGTACAAATTTTATCTGGAAAAAATAGAACCGTTCACCTTTATGAAAGAGACTGCAGTATTCAAAGAAACCATCAAAAATTAATAGAAGAATCTCCAAGTCCAGTATTGGATGAAAAAATGAGATCAGATTTGCTTAATAAAACTGTAAAAATGGTTGAACCATTAGGATATGAAGGTTCTGGAACGGTTGAATATATCTATGAATCTGGAAAATTCTATTTTTTAGAAATGAACACAAGAGTACAAGTTGAACACCCTGTGACTGAAGTTGCCACAGGAATAGATATTGTCAAAGAACAAATATGGATTGCATACTCTGGTAATACCGCTCTAACTCAAGAAGATATCGAGCCAAGAGGACATGCTATTGAATGTAGAATAAATGCTGAAGATCCATCTAAAAATTTCCAACCTAGCCCAGGAATAATTTCGGTATGTCACCAACCTTCGGGTTTTAGAACTAGAGTGGATGGAGCTATTTTTCAGGGGTGCAAAATCACACCTTATTATGACAGTTTAATTTGCAAATTAATTTGCCATGGAAGAAATAGAACAGAGGCTATACAAAGAACTTTGAGATCTTTAGATGAGTTTGTAATAGAAGGTGTCACAACTACCATTGAATTGCACAAAAAAATACTTTCTCATGAAAAGTTCATTTCGTCAGAATTCGATACAAATTGGCTAGATAAAGAAAAATTTTATTAGGCCAATTATTTAAATTGATAATGAATATTTTAAGTGATATGAAAACTTAATTATGGGATACCCAAAAAAGCATCGAGGAAGAAGAAAAATCGGCTCAAAAAAAAGAAGGGCTAGAAAAAGAAATAAGAAGAAATAATCTAATTTAAAATGGAGCTAAGAACTCAGATTAAAAAATTGAGTTTGTGGATATTTCTTATTCCTTTTATTTCTATAAATTTATGTTTATTCGTCTCTGTTAATTTTCATATTTTTGAAGGCACATTTTTAAGCGTTGATCAGATTGGTCGTTCGACTTTCACGTTTCCTTATATCGATGGTGAAGTTTCCATAAGTAGAGTTGCTAGAACATATCCTACATATTTAATATTTAAACCAGGAATGATTGTTACTTCGGTTTTACTTATGGTTTACTGGACAAAAACAAATAAAATTATAAATCTTTACTTAAATAAAGAGAATAAAAATAATATTTTTAAAACTTTTGGAATATTGTCTGCAGTATTTCTCATAATGCACTCTATATTTTTAGGTATAAAATTTGATTATGATCTGTATAAATTTTTTAGAAGATTTATTTTATTAGCTTTTATTGTTTTTGAAGTTGTTGCCCAATCTATCTTGGTTTACAGACTCTTCAAACTAAAAAAAATAATATATCGAGATATTAATGGTCACGTTTTAATACTTAAAATAATTTTAGTTAGTATCTTAACAATGGTCGCTATTGCAAGTGTGCCTATAATAACAACAACCGGCAACGTGCATTTTAAACATATGCTTGAATGGAATTACTTTGTTGGAGTGCTGTCCTTCTACGTGCTAACTTTTCTCTTCTGGAAAAAAAACTAAAACCTTTGTCTACATCGACCTTTTGATTTTTTTGCCATTATTAAGCTAAGTGAGTTTAGAAAGAGATAATGGTTGAATGGGTAACTCTAAAAAAACCAAAAGATCCAGTCACTTTCGTGACCGAACCTTCAAGTTTGAGACGCTGTTGAAGTACTACCTTCGTCTCAGCCACGAGGAATGTTTAGTACTGCTGTCCCCCGTTTTCTGCCCGTTGAGCTTAAACCTCTCGGCCTTTCCTCAACTGGCCAGTTAAGAGTTGCCTCTCAATTAGTATCCATTAAATCATGCTGGAAAAAAAATAACTATCACTTTTTGGTTGTTTTTTTAATGCTCTGTTAGTTGTGTGGATAAATTTTCATTTACAGTTTTATCAATCCAGCCTCCTCCAAGAACTCTTTCTCCAAAATTATCTTTGTAATAAAACACGCAAGCTTGTCCTGGGGATATACCTTTTTCGTCTTGTAAGATTTCAATTACTGCTGAGTCTGTTTTAATTATGGATTTGGCTTTAAGCAATCTTCCAGTAGATCTTACTTTAATAAAAATTTCTTTATCAAATATTTTTTTATCAGATAGAAAATTCATATTTCTTAAATATAATTTTTTTATATTTAAATATTCCTGCGGACCTACAATAATAGAATTTTCTTTAGTTTTTATATCAACAACATAAAGTGGTTCTTGATTTGAAATCTTAATGCCTCTTCTTTGCCCAATCGTATAGTTTATAATTCCATCATGGGAACCCAATTTTTTTCCTTTTAGATCAAAGATATCGCCACTTTTGAAAGATTCTGGTCTATATCTTTTTATTACAGAACTATAATCCCCATTAGGAACAAAACAAATATCTTGACTGTCTGGTTTTGTAGCCACATTAAGATTAAGTTTTTCCGCTATATTTCTAGTCTCAGACTTACTGATTGATCCGAGTGGAAATCTTAAATAATCTAGTTGCTCTTGCGTTGTACTAAATAAAAAATAACTTTGATCCCGATCTTTATCTTCTGCACGATACATTGAACCTTTGCCATTATCTTCACGCCTTAGTACATAATGACCTGTTACCAAAGCATCTGCTTTCATTTCTTTCGAAAATTGAAATAAATCTCTAAACTTAACTGTTTGATTACATTGAATACAGGGTATAGGAGTCTCTCCGGCTACATAGCTATCAATAAAAGAGTCTATTACTTCTGCTTTAAATTTTTTTTGGTAGTATAAAATTCTATGTTGAATATTTAATTGCTCACACACTCTTTTAGCGTCAACAATATCTTGTCCAGCACAGCACTGTCTTCTATTGCTCGGGGATTTGGCATCATCGTATAATTTAAGCGTTATTCCAGTTACATTATATCCTTGCTCTTTCATTAAGCCTGCAACAACGGACGAATCGACTCCACCTGACATAGCCACGACTATTTTTGTGTCTTTAGGTAATTTTTTTATACCTAGTGAGTTAATCATAACCTGTTATATATTATAAAAAAATAAAACTTTCCATTATGCAATACGATCTAGAACCAGGAAATTTTGTTAGCCACCCAAAAGAAAGAAGTTGGGGAATCGGTCAAGTTCAATCAATCATAAGAAATAGGGTAACTGTTAATTTTCAACACTCTGGCAAAAAAGTAATTAATTCGGACAATATAGATTAGAAAAAGTGAATAATGAATAATAAAGATTTAAAAATTATAGTTGAAGGTCTTATCGCGACTGTGGAAAGCGCTGGGAATAAATCTATTAAAATTCAAAACGAAGGTTTAAAAACTACCATTAAAAAAGATGGATCTCCAGTTACCAATGGTGATTTGGAAGTTAATAAAATTCTTACAGAAAAAATTATTCAGTTAACACCTGATATTCCTATTATATCTGAAGAGACAGTTGATTTAAAAAAGAAAAATAAATTAAATACATTTTGGCTCATAGATCCTATCGATGGAACCAAAGAATATATTGCAGGTAAAGATGAGTACACTTTAAATGCTGGATTAATAATTGATAATTTGCCAGCTATTGGTTTGGTTGGTGTGCCTAAAAAAAAAAGATTATTTTACTCTTATGGGAAAAGTAATTCATATTTAATTGACCAAGGTAAGACTGTAAGGTTGAACTGTGAAAAAAAAACTTCAAAAGGGAAAGTGGTGGCAGTAGTAAATGGTATGAGTCAGCCACCAAAAATTATAAATTTATTACAAAAATATGGTGTAACCAATTGGTATAAATTAAGTAGCTCATATAAATTTTGTGTCATTGCTGCAGGAGAGGTTGACCTTTATGCTTCCATGGAAAGAGCTCATGAGTGGGATTATGCTGCTGGTCATGCAATAGCTGAACATGCTGGGGCGATTATTACTACTCTCGAAAATAAAGAATTCAAATACGGAAAAGAAGATTATAAGAATTTAAGTCTTCTCATTAGACGTAGTAAAGTATTAAAAGATAAATATCATGATCCCAATAATGTACTTTCAGGCCGTTTATTAGATGACGCTTTGTATCTGAAGAGAAATGATTAAAACAATATCTATAATCATTCTTTCGGTATCCTTATTTGGTTTAATTTTTTTTATCATCGTAAAAAATTCTATGAAAAAAAGAATTGATTATTATCTGAAACTAAATAAAAAAAAGAGAAAATCTAAATAAGTTTCAAGAATTGATTAAATTCCTTGTTGCTCATAGCCAAAATTTTCTTTGAGATATCGTAGCCAAATCCAGATCTAGCTAAAATTCCCATATCCTTTTTATAAAAAAGCTCCCTATTACTTTCAGGTCGCATAGGTCCTATTCTTTTTTTTTTACAAGTTTTAACTGCTGATACAAAATCAGGATCTGATTTTTCATTTTTTATTTTTTCTATACTAAGTTTAATATTTTTTTGATCTATCCCTTTGCTCTTTAAAGAATAAATAATTTTCCTCAAAGAATAACCTCTGCGGAGAAACATTCTGGCTTTAGAATCGGAATACAGACTGTCGTTTAAAAAACGATTTTTTTCTAAATTCGATATAATATTATCTATTATTTTTGATATTTCTTTTTTTGCTTTAGAGCCTTGGAATTTTTTTAAATATTTTTTTAACAGATAGATTTTTATTTGTTGTTTTGATGGATTATATTTTTCAATATATGAGTAAGCTAAATCCCTGAGATTAGCGGTTAAATCCTCAAATTCTTTTTTGTTTGATATTGGATCCATTGCTTTTATATTATACAAGTTTTTTATGATTAATGACCTGCTACAATTTTTAACTTATGAAAATATCTACTATATAGCAAATATAGGTGTTGTTCCTTGTTGGTTGTTATTAATTATTTTTCCAAATCACATAATTACTAAATTTTTTGTCAAATCTGTAATAATTCCTCTTTTGCTATCCACAGCTTATATTTTTATAGTTTATCAGATTTATATAACTGAAAATATTTTTGAAATTTTTAACCTTTATTTAGGTTTGGATGAACTTTATGCTCTATTTTCTAATGAGGCATTTCTTTTAATCTTCTGGTTACATTTTTTATCAATAGGTCTTTTTGTGGGTAACTGGATTGCTAGTGATTCACAAATATACTCGATTTCAAAAATCTTTGTAATTATCTCATTAACTGTTACCTATTTTACCGGACCTGTAGGACTTGTTTTTTATTGGTTGATCAGAATTTTTTATTCAAAAAAAATTAATTATTATGAGTAAATCTGTAGAATTTTATTTCGACTTCGTTAGTCCATATTCTTATATAGCTCACAAACAAATCCAAAAAGTAGAAAAAAAAAATACATTCAAAATTAAATATATGCCTATCTGTTTAGGTGGATT
>UINC01001763.1_pt1 | contig 17736 bp, 15 predicted proteins | sample 5385821 | NCBI WGS metagenome assembly UINC01 (sample SAMEA4666929, study PRJEB26691) | marine metagenome | isolation source: Pacific Ocean | place: Pacific Ocean | collected 2011-10-13 | reverse complement strand
ACTTTTAACACATTATATTTAAATAAACAATCCAAAATCTGTTCCTTTGGCGAGTCAATGATCAAGAATTACCGATTGTGGAGACTTTTAGAGGGGGGAGGGTATAATGGAAAAACTGGTTGTGCGGATTTCGTAAATAACCGGAAGATTGTAAATTGTTGTTCAACTTTCGATTCTAATTGGACCCTAGTAAATTTCATCGTTAAGGCCTAAATTAAGAATTGTATCCATCATTCCGGGCATTGATACAACAGCACCGGAGCGGACGGAAACCAGCAGCGGATTTTGAGGGTCACCAAACTTTTTGCTTTGGTGAATCTCAATTTCGGTAATTGCGCATAACCTGGTTTATAACACCATCAGGAAGTTTCCCTCCCAAACGGTTATATTCAATACAAGTCTTAGTGGTGAGAATGAATCCAAAAGGCACAGGCAGGTCAAGAGCCTTCATTTCACAGAGATTTGCACCTTTGTTGCCCAATAAAGCATTGTCTTTTGCCTTACCTTCTGTGAACAGCCAAACTGATTTTTGCATGATCCCTCACTGAAATTTTGTGTATTAATTACCTGACCAGAAGATTCAATTACTTTACTCATTTTCTTAAGAAGTACTTTAAGGATAAACTTCAGAAAGGATTCTGATAATTCGTAATCTTACTTACGCAAATTTGCTAAGATTGACTTAACAGCTGAGTTAGATCTATGCAGCTCTGAATTAAGCTACTGGGCGTTTGGGATCGGTGATCCAGTCACTCCAGGAACCGCAATAGAGACGGGAGTCTCCCAGACCGGCATGGTACATGGCAAGGATGTTATGACAGGCGGTGATTCCGGAACCGCAATAAGAAACGGCTTGTTCTGCCGGAGAACCGGAAAGTAACTTTTCATACATCAGGCGGAGTACGGATTTAGATTTCCAGTTTCCATCTTCATCCAAATTCTCGACAAATGGTGCAGATACAGCCCCCGGAATATGTCCGGCAACAGGGTCCAGGGTTTCGTTTCTACCATGGAATCTGTCAGAGTTTCTTGCATCAAGGATTCGGACTTCATAATTATCTAAATCTGCTACGATATCTTCAGCTGTGACTAACCAATTATCCCGCGGAGAAGCTTTGAATTTTTTTGGTTCCGAAACAGTTAAAGCTGCGGTTACTTGTCGGCCTTCCTGAATCCATCTGGGCCATCCACCATCCATCACAGCAACAGCATCATGTCCGAGCCAGCGCAACATCCACCAGAGCCGAACCGCGTGTGCTCCTCTTGTATCGTCATAAACAACAACTTGAACAGAATTATCAATGCCCCAAGTTGAAAATAATTTTATTAGCCTCTCTTTTTCCGGTAAAGGATGTCGTCCAGTTTTTCCGGGTATATGAGGTACGGCAAGATCACGGTTGACATGTGCATATGTAGCACCGGGAAGATGAGAAAGAGCAAACTCGGCTTGTTTTTTCTCTGGTTCTGTTAATACAAAGCGGCAATCGAGAAAACGCCAGTTTGAGTCGTCAAGATGTTCGTTTGCAATTTTGGGAGTGATTAGTGAACTGTACATGTTAATCTCTTAATAGAAGGATGGTGGAAACTTATGCGTTTGTTGATCTAAAGATCCGCTTATTACTTGCGTCCCAAATAAACACCAGAAAGAATCAGTACAACTGCGCCCATGGTATTTACAGAAATAGTTTCGCCTAAAAACAATATTCCAAACAATATTCCGAACATGGGAATTATAAAGGCCACATAGGACAAAAAGACAGCACCTGCTCTGAGTATGATGTAGTAGCGCATCAAAAAAGCCATTCCGGTTGAAACGAGGCCCAGGTGAGTCAGGGCCAACAGACTTTCTGTTTCAAAGTGGAGGCTCCATGGCTGTTCAAGAATCATCCACAGCGGAAACACGATCACAGATGAGCAGATAAAAATTGAGGCGCTGACCGAGTCGGCTGAAGCACCACGAACACGAGATACAATTACTCCGGAAATAGTATAACAGAATCCGGCACCGATTACCGCTAATTGTGCCCAGATATTTCCATTTATTGAGGAAATAGCATTTTCACCGAATACCAGCAAAATACCAGAAAATCCAACCAGCATTGCCAGTAATTGGCGTAAAGTAAAACTCTCATGGTCGCTAAAAAAATGTCCCAGTGTAAGTGCGAATAAAGGGTTGACGGCCATAAGAATTGCAGCCAGACTGCTGTCAATCTGCAGTTGCCCCCAGGGTACAAGAAAAAAAGGGATCAATGTTCCGAAAAGAGCCATCCAGCCAATTTTGATCCAGTTTTGTATTCCACGTGGGAAAGGAGTTTTACGCACTAGAATAAGTAGCAACAAAGCTGCACCGGCCAGCAAAATTCTCACACTCATTACTGTCAGAGGAGTAACTCCGTGCAGAGCAATTTTAATTGCGCCAAAGGAAGAACCCCACAAGGCACCAAGGGCAAACAGCACAATGTAGTCGGTACGGGTTGGTTGTCGTGGCATGAAGGTAATTTAACAAAAAAATAGTATTTCAGTACTTAAGATTTCCTGTAATTATTTCTTACTTTTTGAGTCTTTTGCTCAGCCAATCTAGACACAGTACATTGTAAAAATAAATTTATCTGCGCAGAAAAGAAATTCGGCAGGGAAAAAGTTTGACGCATCAAGAGATTTGGAACGAGCTTTATGTTTAAGCTGATCGAAGTTCCCAAATTCCGGATCCATTGTTTATTCCCGGAGGTATTGTATTTCACTATATAAAAGTCGGTTAGACCAGCTGATATGACTGATTTAAATCATAAAGTCCCGTGTATTAGAAACTCATGTTCCAGCGTAAAACCGTTTTTGTCCCGTAAGGATATGTTTGATATGCCAACCGGGGAATGAATGGAAATTGAATAGTTCCGGAATTCACAGCACTGGAACCGGATTCATCACTCATCAGCAAATAGGCTTCCCAGCCTAAACCGAGCAAAGTTAAAAAATCCCAAGTTTGCATACTGCTTTTATAGGATTTCATTTTACTGGCGTTGCTGTCATATTCACTTTTGTAACTAGCTTGTTCACTACTGCTGCTGGAGTTTGCATATTGTGTTGCCAGCGTGCTGTTTTTTGCTGAGAGATCGTTGTAGGACTTGGCGGCATTATAGGACATCAAAGCCGAAACGAGGGTGACGGAAACGGCAGCATAATGCCAGGTATATTCCGAGGATGAACTTTTTTCGGATTGCGCTTCCGTTTCCGCGGACATCTCTTTTTCCTGAGCCTGGGCCGTTCCCAAAAACAGCATAAAATAGAATATGGTAATCGTGACTGCCCTGAAAAAACGAAGTTGCCATATTTTTTCCCAATACATCTTAGTGCTCTAGTAGTTTCTTGCGGATTTCAGCGAGAATTATGGAATCAATTCCTGAATATCGGAAAAGCTGGCTCAAATTGTGAAGTCATATAATTGTGGGAAATGCATACCGGCCACCGGCAAAAAATACGGTCTCAGTGGACTGAAAAATTAAGCTTCCCGACAAAACTATGAAAATCAGAAAAACTATATCTACGTTAACGGTGACAAAACCATTTTCACCTACTTTCGGTGAATATTTGTATTTTGTCAAGAAGTAAAATCTCACAAAAAATACTATTCCTGAAGAAAAATTATATAAAAACAGATGGTTGAAAAGATTATTTCTATATCGACATTACTAATAGGTCAACATCATTCTTTCACCAGTTTCATAATATTGATCAACACAATTGAACACATCCCGTTACTCAAACCACATTAATATTATTGTTTCTATGCCGGATTGACAGGTTCAGGTCTTGAGGTTAGCTATCGAAGTTTTACTGCAAGCGATAATATGAGCGCCCAATCGACACCTGCAAACATTCAATAATATTGTATTTGCCTTGAAACAAAATTTATTTTGAAACACTTTCGCTTCTTATTTGCAGTTCAGGAAGTTTTTTGTTAAAATTAAGTAACTTGTTTCTGTCTTCTTTATTTATTTTCACAAACAATTTCACCATAATTTTCAGGACCACAAATGTCTTCAGTGAAGGCACCTCTTCGCGCTAAATCCGTATCATCTCAAGCTAAACTTCCCAAAACAGAACTAGAGAAAGCCACCATCCGTTTTGCAGGAGATTCAGGTGACGGCATGCAGTTGACTGGAACCCGGTTTTCTGCAACTTCAGTCATGGCAGGAAATGATGTTATTACCTTTCCTGATTATCCGGCAGAAATTCGTGCTCCTGCAGGAACATTGGCAGGAGTGTCAAGTTTTGATCTCAGTATTTCCAGCAATGAAATCTATGCCACTGCAGATTATCTGAGTGTGTTGGTGACAATGAATCCTGCAGCACTAAAATTGAATTTGCAGGATTTGAAAAAAGGAGGAATCCTGATTGTAAATTCAGACAATTTTGCAGAAAATGATTTGCGTAAGGCTGAATATTCAGAGAATCCTCTGGAGAGCGGAGAACTGAATGATTATCGTGTAGTGCAAATTCCGATTACAAAGCTCACTCTGAGAGCTGTTGAGGAAACCGGTCTTTCCCATCGTGATGGAGTCCGCTGCAAAAACTTCTTTTCGCTTGGAGTTGTCCAATGGCTGTTTGTCAGGTCTTTAGACCAGACCAGGGATTGGATTGAGGACAAGTTCAAAAACAAACCTGAAATAGCGAAAGCCAATGTACTTGCGCTGCAGGCGGGATACAACTATGCAATCACAACCGAGTTATTTCAGGCACGTTATAATGTTCCACCTGCAGTTTTGCCTTCCGGGGAGTATCGACAAATCACCGGGAACCAGGCATTTTCATTAGGTTGCGTAGCCGCCTCTTTACGTTCCGGGCTTTCCCTGCTATATTCAAGTTATCCGATCACGCCTGCTTCTGACATTCTTCACGAGTTGGCACAGTACAAAAATTTTGGCGTAAAAACCATACAGGCAGAAGACGAAATCGCGGCAATGTCTTCCACCATCGGTTCTGCATTTGGCGGTGTTTTAGCAGTAACCGGAACCAGCGGTCCGGGGTTTGATTTGAAAAGTGAGGCTATCGGTTATGCCGTGATGGCAGAACTGCCTGTGGTGGTACTGAATGTCCAGCGCGGCGGACCTTCAACCGGATTACCGACAAAAGCTGAACAAACAGATTTACTCGCAGCACTGTACGGCCGCCATGGTGAAGCTCCTGTTCCGGTGCTTGCTCCTGCAACTCCCGGCGATTGTTTTTACATGGTGCTTGAAGCCTTTCGCCTTGCTCTGAAATATATGACTCCCGTGATTGTCCTCAGTGACGGAGGACTGGCCAATGCTTCGGAACCATGGAAAATTCCTGATGTTGATCAATTACCTGAACTCACTCCAAATTTTCACACTGATCCAGAAAACTTTTCTCCATCTACTCGCAATCCAGAAACGCTGGGACGCCTCTGGGCCATTCCAGGAACACCCGGTCTGGAACATCGACTTGGTGGATTGGAAAAAGACGCTGTTACTGGAGAAATCAATTATGAACCGGAAAACCATGAAAAAATGGTTCTGCTCCGTGATGAAAAAATTAGGCGTATTGCCAAAGATTCGCCGCAGTTGGAATTAATTGGACCTGAAAAAAATAAGCTCCTGGTTGTCACTTGGGGTAGTGTTTTTGGCCCTGCATTTTCCGTGATTAGTGATTTGCAAACAGAAGGATATCCAGTTTCCATGCTGCATCTCAGACAATTGTATCCTTTTCAGGAAAAGCTGGGTGAGGTACTGCTAAATTTTGAAAAGGTAATGGTACCGGAAATGAATTTAGGGCAGTTGTCACGCCTGCTGAGAGCTGAATATTTGGTGGATGCAATTTCATTTTCAAAACTGCAGGGTCGCCCTTTTTTGATTTCTGAAATCCGTAATAGAGTTCTTGAATTGATTAAATAAGGCAGTATTGCCAGTCGCTGAATTAATCTTTAATTGGATTGTTAATTAGAAATAATCTTAATAAGAATTATGAATACACAAGTAAAACCTGTTCGTACTGTAGAACTTAGAAAGGCGGATTTTGTTTCAAAACAAACCGTACGCTGGTGTCCCGGCTGTGGAGATTATTCAATTCTGGCCAATGTTCAAAAAGTGATGCCCGAACTGAATATACCCAGAGAAAATATCGTTTTTGTTTCCGGAATAGGCTGCTCCAGCCGCTTCCCATATTATATGAATACTTATGGATTGCATACCATTCATGGACGGGCGCCTGCATTCGCGACGGGACTTAAGGTGGCACGTCCGGATCTTTCGGTGTGGATTGTCACTGGAGACGGAGACGGGCTGAGCATCGGTGGGAATCAACTGCTGCACATGCTTCGGCGCAACCTTGATGTCAATGTTTTGTTGTTCAATAATCGGATCTACGGCCTGACGAAAGGGCAATATTCACCGACTTCTGAGCAGGGTAAAGTTACTAAAAGTACACCCTTCGGCTCACCGGATATGCCGCTAAATCCAATGCTTTTCGCTCTCTCTGCCGGTGCAACTTTCATTGCACGTACCTTTGATTTGGACGCAAAAGGAATGCAGGAAATCTTTAAAGAGGCTGCAAAACACAAAGGTACTTCGTTTGTTGAAATCTATCAGAATTGCAATATATTTAACGATGGTACTTTTTCAGCTATCTATGAGCGTTCTGTACGTGAAGATCGTATTTTGCGTCTCAAACATGGAGAAGTACTTGTATTCGGAAAAGATAAAAACAAGGGAATTCGTATGAGAGGATTGAAACCCGTAATTGTGGATCTGGACAAGGACTTTAACGAAAAAGATTTGCTGATACACGACCAATTTTGTGAAGACAGTACTCTGGCAAATTTGTTGAGTGGTTTTGATTATCCGGATTTCCCGGTGCCTATGGGAATTATTCGTCAAGTGGAGAGTCCTACTTACGGAGAGAAAATAGAAGAACAAATCAAATCACAAATAGAAAAAAAGGGAATTGGTAATTTGGAAAAACTTCTTCGCGGGAACCATGCCTGGACAAACTGAAATAATTATTAAGAATTAAAAAACAACTTGCACTCCGTTTGATTATTAAATATCATTACAAGTTTAGTTGGGCGATTAGCTCAGCTGGGAGAGCAACGGCCTTACAAGCCGTAGGTCACAAGTTCGAACCTTGTATCGCCCACCATTATACCCGGATACCGGGGTCGTAGTTCAGTTGGTTAGAACGCCTGCCTGTCACGCAGGAGGCCGCGAGTTCAAGTCTCGTCGACCCCGCCAGCTTTTCTGGCATTATAAAATTAATAAAATCAGTAACTAAAAGCACTGGTTACTGATTCTATTTTACAGGTAAAAATCCTTCCCCCACAGTATCCCTCACCAACTTTAGCAGTTTTATATCTTCTGTAGCCAAAGTTTGAATTATTAATTTTATTAAAATACTCACTCTATTTCAGCCTCATCTCAGTTGAAAGAAGGTATTTTCAAAGTAAAATAAAATAGTATTACCATGATATCATTTTTCATAAATGATCAGATAGCCAATCATCAATAAGCCTTCTGGATATGGACAATTTACGAGGCAGAAACTTTTTCTGAGCCTCAAAATTATGTATCTCTTCTCTTGTAAACCATTGAGCATCATCAATTTCATCATCATTAATATTGATGATTTTTGTACATGCCTCTGCAGTAAATCCAAGCATCAGAGAAGAAGGGAATGGCCATGGCTGAGAATGCTGATAGGTGATATTTTTAACAATGATTCCAGCTTCTTCATATACCTCGCGTGCAACAGCATGCTCAATCGTTTCGCCAGGCTCGACAAATCCTGCTAGTGTTGAATACACTCCATCGGACCAAATTTTCTGGCGTCCCAGGAGTGCTCGATCTCCATCATGAACAAGCATTATCACCGCAGGGTCGGTGCGTGGAAAGTGTAGGCTATTGCATCCTTTTTTTGTACAATTACGCTGATGTCCTCCTTTTATTGCTATAGTTGCTGCACCGCAAACACTGCAAAATTTATTTCTGCTATGCCAAAACATCATTCCCCTCGCATAGGCAAGGATTGAGCCGTCTACCCCCCCAATAAGAGGCCCAATTTCCCGTAAATCGGCAAACTTACCCCATGACGCTAATTTTTTTGTAGCTTTATCCTTGTCTAATATCGAGATGTCTATAGCCAGATATGAGATAATAATATCATCACGATTTTGTTTGCCCAGATAAACCATATCCTTGGCAATGTCAGTTAATGCTGCTGCTTCTTCAGGTGACAAATATACAGGTATTGGTGTTGCTCCAGTTTCACCTGTTACGGAAAATAGGTTGTGAGAGCGCCAAACAGGAACTATGCGTGTCTCAGGAAGTCTTAAAATAAAATCAAGACAGTCTTCACGTTCACGAACAATAACATCTCGGTCAAGCCCGCCAAAACTGAAATGATTTGGGGGGATGAGCGTTAATTCAAAAGGGTCAAAAATAGTCATGTCTAGTTTACTAAAAAAATGTAGTTTAGTTCTAAATGCCCATAGAAAAGTAACTAGAATTAATTTTGAACCTCATCGGCAAAACTAAAATCTTTATAATTCAGTTTATAGTTATAACCGTTTTAACATCTAAAAATTTGTTTTACAAGAAATTGGGAACTTAGTGGAAGAAATATGCATAAGACTTAACGGACGTCTAATTGGGGATAAAATTTGTGTTGATTGTCTGATTGTGAAGAATTAGTTGGGACTTATGTTAAAAGGACTTTGAGGAAAACTTGACATACTATTGCAAAACCTGATATTAAAGTCAGTTAGTAAAATATTTTTACATGCATGAGTGCATTTCTTTTAATATTAATTTCTCATTAATGAGGTGTGTATGGCTAGATATTATGTGATGGGCAATTTCAGTCAAAAAGGTGTAAAGGGTTTTTTGACCGGTGATTCAAACAGGGAAAGTGTCGTAAAGTCGGCTTGTGAAGCGATGGGATGCAAGTTCATTTCTTATGATATCACTGAAGGCGAATATGATTTTATTTTGGTCCTAGAAGGTGATTCAGAACAAATAATCGCCGCTAAGGGAGGAGCAATGATGTCAGATGATTTTGATGGAATGATTTCAATTAAAGCTGTTTCGGTTGATTCAATAAGAAAAAACCTGAAGCAAATGCAATCAGCTTATACTCCTCCTTCAGCAAGCTGATTATATTCTCTAGTTATCATTTAATTTGTCCTATCCGCAACCCTCTCAAGCTCGTCCGGAGTTTCTCTTGAATTAAAATTCCGGACTGGTTTTTCTTATAGGCCTTTCTATATCAATACTCTTTGACAGGGAGGACTGTAGTGAAAGGGCAGAAGAAAGAGCCAGTACAGGACCGAAACAAATCCTTGTAGGTGAGAATGGGGCTGTGATGCTAATAAGTGCTTTCAAAAGCAGGAAAAGCATCTAAGGTCCCATGTCCCATACTGGCTGGGTAAATTTTGAGAACGTATAGAAGTTTATTCGCTGCTCTTCCAGACAGCGTAATCTTTACCTGAATTGTTGAACTCATATCCTATAACCTCTTCATCTCCGACGACCCAAGCATCATGCCCTGGAGCAAAAGAATAGGCATCGCCAGCTGAAACTGTGATTTCTGACCCATCATCATGAACAACTGTGAGGGTTCCTTGTAAAATCATACCAACGTGCCCCGCTTGGCAGCTGTCAGTTCCTACCACGGGCTTGATGCACTCAGACCATTTCCACCCAGGTTGAAGAATTACTCGTGAAGCAGCAACTGTCCCAAAATTTACAACCGCTGCATTCGTCTTTTCTGGAGCTTTCAGTTCATCAGGATTATCGAAAGACTTTTTTTCAAGATTTGCCATAACACATTACCTTTCTTAATTTGTTTATTAGCTAATAATTAGAAAAACGTATGTAGTTTTTCATCTTTAACTCAATCAAATAAGTTGTGGAAAAACACTTACTGAAAAAACATATTATGTTTTGGTTCAAAATACAATCTTTATTTGTTATATTTTGTCCCGTTACTTCGTTTCCCATTTTTCCATTCCCCTTCATACTTTTTCCCATTAGACCAAGTGAATGTTCCTTGGCCATTTTGTTTCCCAAATTATTCCCCATCTATATCCAATGTGAACAGGTATCAAGCCCAATAGATTATTGATTTTTGAAGCTGATTAGCGTTCTTGAATCCCTTCCAAGTTTTAGGGAATCAACTTAAGTAGCGATCAAGTAAATGGTAATATAGAATAGAAGGGGCCAGAAACCATGGATTACCTGAGTAGAATGGGCGGGTTTGAAACTTGATATCTGTCAACACAGTATTTCCTTCAGGGAGTCCTGCCAGCCTTTGACCAAGTTTTGTTCCAAAGTAACTTGACAGAGAAACACCTGAGCCGCAGTATCCCATGGCATAGTGAACACCATCTTGATTACCTGTATGCGGCATGTGGTCAAAGGTATAACCTACGAATCCCATCCATGAGTGACTGATCTTTGTTTCTGCTAATTGAGGAAATATTTTTGTGAGTTGTATGTGCAGAGGTTTTACTGATTTTACAGGATCAGTCTCATTCAGAGATACTCTGCCGCCAAACAAAATACGCTTTCGGTCAGGCGAAGCCCGGTAATAAACTACCAGTTTTCTTGTATCAGAAATTACCCTGTCCTTTGGAATCAACTCGTCGACTAATCCTTCCTCAAGAGATTCTGTAGCAATAATGTAACTCCCAATTGGAATAACTCTCCTTCTGTGCCAGGGTGTAGCAGCACCTGTATATCCGCTGGTGGCGACAACAACTTGACGGGCAGTCATTGTCCCTGCTTCAGTCTGAAGCAGAAAAACTTCGCCTTTCTTCTCAATCTTCTTCACCGCACATTTTGTCTTTATCTGCGTACCTCCGGTGAGTGCTCTTTCAAGTAATCCGCGATGGAATCTTGCAGGATCAAGAGAAGCATGATAAGGATGTACTATCCCGCCGTGGTAAAAATCACTGCCGATTTCTGTATGCTGTTGAGATTTTGAGACAAGATCTACATCCATCTGCAGACCTTCTGGTTGTTCTCTAATTCGTTTTTCTAACTGTTTAAATTGAGCTTGAGAATGAGCACCATAGAAACGTCCGGCACGTTTAAAATCACAGTCAATTTTTTCTTCCTGAATAAAATCTCCAATCCATTTCAGGGCGTTTATCCCTTCTTTCAAAAGTTCACGTGCTCTTTCTTCACCATACTTACGGGAAAGCTCTTGAAAACTGGGCTTAAGGCTGGTGCTGACTTGTCCTCCATTACGTGAACTACCGCCCCAGCCTGCATCTTGAGCATCTAAAACAACAGTGTCCAGACCATTTCTACTGGTTTGGATGGCTGTGCATAATCCTGTATATCCTGATCCAATGACTGCGACTTCGGTTTCTTCTGGCAGGTCAATTTCTTTGATAATGGGCCGGGGCGTTTTTTCCCACCAGTAAGGAGTGTTTTTGTAGTTTGCTGTTAAAATAGATTCATTCATTTTGTGATTTTTAGCTGAATCATAATAGTAATCAAGTTGTGCCTTTTTTAAAATGAGTTGTGCAAGCAAAATATTTTGAAATTATTTCCAATTCGAGGTGTGAGACTTTCAAAGTTAAATTAACTTCTATTTTTCTGCATTGCCGCAATTGTTGCCACATTAACAATATCTGCTGAAGAACACCCCCTTGACAAATCGTAGATTGGTTTTTTCAAACCTTGTAAAAGGGGACCCCACGCTGTATATCCCGCCAGGCGTTCAGTTAATTTATAAGCAATATTTCCGGCTTCCAGAGAAGGAAAAATCAGTACAGAAGAATTTCCTGAGAGCGGTGAATCTTTTGCTTTAGCGGCAGCTACAGCCGGTACCAAAGCTGAATCAACCTGAAGCTCACCGTCATGTAATATGTCTGGATGGCTTTCTGCAAAAATGCTGATTGCTTCCCGAACATGGCTAACGCGGCGATGATTAGCGCTTCCTTTTGTGGAAAAAGAAAGAAATGCTACACGCGGTTCCTTGCCGGTCAGCAAGTAATGCAGGGCGGCAGACTCGCCGGCGATGGAAGCCAGCTGATCACTTGTTGGTTCCGGAATAACCGCGCAATCCGCAAAAGTATAAGCCGTATCCGCATTCGGAGAAATCATGAAGAAACTGCTCGAAACCCATTTTGATTTTGGTTTTACTCCTACAATCCGGATTGCAGCATGAAGCACATTGCTGGTTGAAGTAATGGAACCAGCAACCAAGCCGTCGGCATCTCCATTGCTGACCATCATCATGCTGAAATTCAGCGTGTCTTTCATGTATTCATTTTTTGCTTCATCTGTCATTTTATTGAAGTAGCGTTCTTGTTCTAAAACTTCCTGGTATTGAGTTCTTTTGCTTCGAAAATCTTCTGGTTCCAAAAGCTCATAACCCAGGTCACGCAGATGTCTTTTTGCAAGGGATACGCGTGGGTCATCTCTTTCAGGAAGTACAAGTTTTGCTGATTTTGTTTTTCCGATCTCGATAATGCGTTCCTGGTACTTGTTAAGTTGCATTACGGTTGCCCTTAAATAATTAATTTAGAAATAAGTTATTAGCCTTTTGATTTGAACGTCATTCTATTGGACTCTTTAAAAAACAGCAACATGCATTACAATGTCTGCACCGGAAAAAGATTTAAGTTGACAGTAAAAAATGTTAGCCTAACATCCCACATGTAAAGAACCTGAAAAGCATAGTCAACTTTCTTGTATAACTAAAGAACCATGATAGCAAAAAAAATCCAGATCGTCGAAGTAGGACCGAGAGATGGTTTGCAAAATGAAAAGATGTGGGTCGAGACTGAGACTAAAATTGCTTTGATTGAGAAACTTGCTGATGCAGGACTTACAAAAATTGAGGCCGCAAGTTTTGTCAGTCCAAAATGGGTTCCGCAAATGAAGGATGCATTTGAGGTGCTTTCGGGAATTGAGCGCCGTCCCGGAGTAACCTATCCGGTGCTGACTCCAAACCTGAAAGGTTTTGAAAGGGCATTGGAGGCAGGTGTGACTGAGGTTGCGGTCTTTGGTGCGGCTTCTGAGGCATTCTCTCAAAAAAATATCAATTGCTCCATTTCTGAATCAGTCGAACGGTTCCGGCCTGTTTTAGAAGCAGCACAAAAAAATAGTGTTCGTGTCCGCGGATATATTTCCTGTGTTTTGGGTTGTCCCTATCAAGGAGAGGTCCCCCTTGAAAACGTGGTAAATTTAGCGGAAAAAATGTCGGAAATGGGCTGCTACGAAATTTCGCTTGGTGACACAATTGGAATCGGAACACCACTGCAGGCTAAAAAAATGGTTGAAACAGTTGCAGAAAAAGTCCCTGTCTCAAACCTTGCCCTGCATTTTCATGATACCCGCGGACAGGCATTGGCAAATATTTATGCCTGTCTGGAACTTGGCGTGTCTGTTATCGACGCATCTGTTTCCGGTTTGGGCGGATGTCCCTATGCACAGGGAGCAAGCGGGAACGTGGCCACTGAAGACGTGGTTTATATGCTTCATGGAATAGGTATTAAGACGGGTGTTGATATAGAAAAACTGATCGAAACAGGGCGCTTCATCAGTGACGTTTTCGGTCGACTTCCTCAAAGTCGTGTCTCCTGTGCGTAAATAATATGCAAGATTTCTCTCTCCGCTCGAAATGACACGGATTTAGGACTTTTTTTTCGACGGCATCAAAGAAAGCATGAACACAATGAATCCAAATTTTGGAAAAAGCGGACAACCAATGCGACGTCTTGAAGATGATCGTTTGCTTCGTGGGCAAGGCAGATTTGTGGATAACCTGAACTTTTCAAAACAGGCATATTTGCACGTTGTACGCTCCTATCTGGGCCATGCGAAAATTCAAAATATTATAATAGATTCCATCAGTGGGATGTCCGGAGTGCTGGCAGTTTTTACCGGAGAAGATTTAGCCCGTGATGGGATCCTTCCCATCCCGATAACCCTGCCTTACAAACGGCCTGGAGGCGAACCTGCTCTTTCCGCTCCGTATCACGCTTTGGCTCAGGAAAGGGTACGTTTTGTGGGGCAACCTGTGGCAGTCGTGGTTGCGGAATCCAAAGCAGAAGCACTGGAAGCAGGTGAGTGTCTGGAAATTGAATATGAAGAAATTCCTGCAGTTACGGATTTACAGCAAGCTGCAGTTCCGGATGCACCCAGACTCTGCGATGAACTTCCGGACAATATTGGAGCGGCGCAAACTGAAGGTGATGCGGAAGAAGTGGAGCAGGCTTTTGCTCAGGCAGAACATGTTACCCGAATGGAATTAGTTAACAACCGCGTGGTGGGAAGTCCGCTTGAACCCAGGGGTCTGCTTTGTGAGGCTTACCAAAACACAGAGAAACTGATTCTGCACTCAATGCATCAAAGCGTGACACGACTTCACTCAGTTTTATGTGCAGTTTTTCAACTTGAGCCCGAACAACTGCAAATTATTGTCCGGGATATCGGTGGAGGGTTTGGAACTAAAGTAGCCGTTCATCCGGAAGATATTTTGGTTGTTTATGCAGCAAAAAAATTAAAGCGACCTGTAAAATGGACGGCAACACGGACTGAGGAATTTCAAGCTTCTGTGCATGGACGCGATCACTGGAATTATGCTGAAATGGCCTTTGATGCAACAGGAAAAATTTTGGCTCTGAGAGTTCATACACTGGCCAATACCGGCGCCTATCTCACTAATCCAGCTTTGCTGATTCCACTTGGTTTAATGTCCAAGGTGATTACCTCAGTCTATCATATTCCGGCAATGTATCTGGATACTCAGTGTGTTCTCACAAACACAGCTCCAATTGGCGCTTACAGAGGTGCCGGACGTCCGGAAGGCATTTACCCGATGGAACGTTTGATGGACATGGCGGCCCGTGAAATGGGTATTGATCCTGTTTCATTACGTGAACGCAACATGATTCGAACCGAAAGTCTGCCATATACAACACTTGCCGGGGATGTTATTGACAGCGGAAACTTTAAGGAGGTCATCAAAAGGGCTGTCAGACAAATGGACTGGGTTGGTTTTGAAGATCGAAAATCTGAATCTGAAAGCCGTGGACTGCTCCGCGGGAGGGGATTGGCTTGTTATGTTGAATGGACCGGTGGTGAATTAACTGAAACTGTGCGGATTCAAGCTGAGGCAGACGGGACGATTAGCCTTTATTCCGGAACCCAGGGCATGGGTCAAGGTTTGGAAACCGTCTTCAGCCAACTGCTTTCAGAGCAATTGGAGATCCCATTGGAAGCAATCAGAATTGTACAGGGAGATACAGACCAGGTTAAAGGTCTGGGAAGTTTTGGATCACGCTCGTTGTTTGTCGGCGGAAGCGCTTTGCTGGACGGGGCCAGGGATTTCCTGGAAAAAGGAAAGGAACTGGCTGCAGAGGAACTGGAAGCGGCAGTTGAAGATATTTCCTACCAGAACGGTCGATTCGAGGTGGTTGGAACTTCTATCGGGCTTGGTATTTTTGAATTGGCTGCAAGGCAGGCGGAGCTTAGTTTTTCAACTGAAACCGTGAAGAATCTGGAGGAACGAAGTTGGCCAAACGGCTGCCATATAGCAGAAGTTGAAATTGATCCGGAAACCGGAAGCGTACGATTGATCAGGCACGGAACTGTTGATGATACCGGAAATCCGATTAATCCAATGATTGTTGAAGGGCAGCTTCACGGAGGGATAGCACAAGGTGCTGGTCAGGTTTTGCTGGAACAGGCTGTTTACGATTCAGAGGGACAGATTTTGACCGGATCTTTTATGGATTATGCAATGCCCAGGGCTGATGATCTTCCTTTTTTTGAATCATCAACATACACAGACGCACCTTGTCTAACCAATCCTCTGGGTGCAAAAGGAGTCGGAGAAATTGGAGTTGTAGGTTCAATTCCAGCAATTGCCAATGCAATTTTAGACGCATTGTGGGAGCAAGGTGTGCGTACTTTTGACATGCCTGCATATCCTCAAAAAATATGGAAACTACTTCAAAAACAAAGCCGGAAGACAATTTAATATGTTGACTCTCTGAGCAGCTATTAAGTATCATGTTCCCGGACGAAAATATTTAAAATTTAAGAAAGGATTCGATGGAAACACATTTTATTGCACATGATGCCGCAGACACTGTTGGAGTGGTGGTTGTGGAGAAAGTTTTAGCAGGACAGGAAGCCACAGGTTGGATTATGGAAACTGATGAAACAGTAACCATAAAAGCACTTGTAGAGGTTCCGTTAGGGCACAAACTTGCCCTGGCAGATATAAAAAATGAAGACACTATAATTAAATATGGAAACGACATTGGACGTGCAGTGTCGGACATTCCCAAAGGCGGTTATGTGCATGTCCATAACGTAAAAACAAAGAGGTGGTAATGGGAAATTGGCAGCAATCTTTTTTTGGTTTTCGACGCGAAAATGGACGAGTGGGTGTTCGTAATCACGTTCTCATACTTCCAGTAGACGACATTTCAAATGCAGCTGTTGAAATGGTCGGACACAATATCAAAGGCACACTTTCAATTCCGCACAGTTACGGACGTTTGCAATTTGGTGCTGATCTGGAACTGTTTTTCCGCACAATTATTGGTACAGGACGCAACCCAAATGTTGCGGCAGTGGTTGTGATTGGAATCGAGCCCGGATGGACTCAGCGTGTGGTTGATGGAATTGCCCAGACTGGAAAGCCGGTGTCAGGATTTAGTATTGAAGGAGAAGGTGACCTCAAAACTGTTGCCAAAGCTTCCCGAAAGGCTCAGGAGTATGTCCAGTGGGCTACAGAACTTCAGCGTGAAGAATGTCCGCTTTCTGATCTTTGGATTTCTGTTAAATGCGGAGAATCTGATACCACTTCCGGACTTGGATCAAACCCTGCAGTCGGCAATTTAATGGACAAGCTTGATCCGCTTGGTGTCCACCTCTGCTTCGGTGAAACTTCAGAATTAACCGGGGCTGAGCAGGTCTGCGCCAAGCGTTCGTCAACTCCGGAAGCTGAAGAAAAGTTTCTCAACACCTGGAATGCCTATAATGACTTTATCCTTGAAAACAAGACCAGTGACCTTTCTGAGTCTCAACCGACTAAGGGTAATATAGCTGGTGGGTTGACAACCATTGAGGAAAAAGCGTTTGGCAATTTACAGAAGATAGGAAAGACGACTAATTTTATTGATGTTTTAGAACCCGCAGAAGAACCAACTAAAGGGCCTGGGTTGTATTTCATGGATACTTCCTCTGCAGCTGCAGAGTGCGTAACGTTACAAGCAGCGGCTGGCTTCACGGTACATCTCTTCCCTACCGGTCAGGGCAATGTGATCGGTAATCCTATTGAGCCCGTGATTAAACTTACTGCAAACCCTAATACTGCGGCGACTATGAGTGAGCATATCGATCTTGATGTATCAGGAATTCTAAAACGCGAAATGAACCTCGATCAAGCTGGCAGTGAACTGGTAAATATTACTGTACGTACAGCAAATGGACGCCACACCCGTGCGGAGTCGCTCGGGCACCGAGAGTTTGTACTGACAAAACTTTTTCGAAGCGCTTGATCCATTTTAGTGATTTCATTACTACCAGATGTTTAAAACTCCAGAATTTATTAGCTGACTTCACCACTGAAGAGGTGCATAAACTACAAAATGAATTCTAATTCGATTCAATCCCGTATAGGTTCGGCCACTATTTCCCGTACTGAATCAGTGGTTGCGGGTGAGTTAATCAATTTTACTATCACATACACTGCGGG
>UINC01001755.1_pt1 | contig 17793 bp, 17 predicted proteins | sample 5385821 | NCBI WGS metagenome assembly UINC01 (sample SAMEA4666929, study PRJEB26691) | marine metagenome | isolation source: Pacific Ocean | place: Pacific Ocean | collected 2011-10-13 | reverse complement strand
ACCCGTTTCTGTCCGGGTGATGCCATCAAGACAGACAAGCAGGAAGTAAACGGCGTTGTTCGGTGGCACGTTGACACGCCAGCGTGTAAACCCTGGTTTCTTAAGATGCATGGGTGCAAGATCTGTCTGATGGTCTGTCCGCTCAACACGCGGGGAAAGCTTAAGACTGCATTTCAGGCTGTTGCCGAAGACATCCGTCAAGTTAAGGATGCCACTGGAATGGTCGAGTTGATCGAGCAGCGAACAGGTGAGGATTACGCAAACGTTGATGTCAAAGACGAGTAGCCCCCATGTATAACGCATACGATCGACCACATCGAGATTTACGTGAACTACTGAAGCGTGCGGAAGTGGCAAACGAACTTCTCACGATAGACGGCGTTAATTGGAACCTTGAGATGGGTGCATTAACGGAAGTTATTCACCATGCAGGAACGAACCCCCCAGCGATTCTCTTCCAGCGTATTCCGGGTTTCCCTGAAGGCTTTCGCGTGTTGTCGGGTGCCTCTAATTCAAGTCGGCGACTTGCCATTACCCTTGGCTTTCCGGAACCGAAGGCGCCCATGGACGTTGTGCATGCCTATCGGAACCGGATGAAGACGCATACGCCGCTCTCACCGGAGGTCGTCGATCAGGGTCCGATCCTCCAGAATATCGACCGTGATGATGAAGTGGACTTGCTGAAATTTCCTGTGCCGTTGCTGCATGAACGAGACGGCGGACGGTACATTGGAACAGACGATCTAGTCATCATGCACGACCCCGAAGACGATTGGGTGAATGTGGGCACCTATCGGTCGATGGTTCATGATCGCCGAACGGTAGGACTTTGGATGTCCCCTGGTAAGCAGGGCCGGCAGATTCGGGAGAAATATTTTCGCCAAGGAAAACCGTGTCCGGTTTTAATTAGCTGTGGTCACGACCCGCTTCTGTCTCTCGGAGCGGGTAATGAACTGCGTTTTGGTCTGTCCGAGTTCAGCTGGGCTGGTGGTCATCGGGGACTCCCGGTGCAAACGATCCGGTCTGAGCGGTATGGGCTGCCGATGCCGGCGCATAGTGAGATTGTTCTCGAGGGCGCGATGCATCCCGATGACACGAAGGCAGAAGGCCCTTTCGGTGAGTTCACCGGCTACTACGCTAGTGAGGTTAGCGATGAGCCGGTTGTTCGCATTGAACGGGTCTATTACCGTGACGACCCGATTCTGACGATGGCGAGCCCGATGCAACCTCCTTCGGACTTCTCGTTTAGTAAATGCGTTATGAAGTCTGGCATGATTTGGGACGAGATCGAGCACGCTGGCTTGAATGGTGTGCAAGGCGTTTGGTGCCATGAAGCGGGTTCCGCTAGGCTCTTCAATGTCGTGTCGATTCGGCAGGCCTACGCCGGCCATGCGAGACAGGCCGGGTTACTGGTATTGTCCTGTCAATCAGGCAACTATCTCGGTAGGTATGTTGTCGTCGTCGATGAGGACATCGATCCAACTAATATGTTTGAAGTGCTTTGGGCAATGTCCACACGGAGTAACCCGGCGGAGGATATCGAGCTATTACATCGGGCCTGGAGTGGGCCACTTGACCCGATGCTTCGGCCAGGTGAACGAATGAACTCAAGAGCGGTCATTGATGCGTGCCGCCCGTTCGAGTGGCGGGATGAATTTCCGCCGGTGGCGCGAGCTAGTCCCGAGTTACGGGAAGCAGTGCGCAAGAAATATAAAGCAGTTCTTTCCAAATTCGACACCTAGTTAGGTGCTGAGGGTTCGGAAAGATTCGGATTATGAACGGAGTACTTAACATGCACGAAGCGACGGCATCGCAACGCAATATTCCAGCTATGGATACCACTAAAGGCTCAGGTGCGCTCGATGGCAAGCGGTACCTGGAGAGCCTGCGTGATGGTCGCGAAGTCTGGTATCGGGGTCAGCGAATTGACGATGTGACGAGTCACCCTGAGTTTGCCCAGATGGCAAAGAGCATCGCACGTATCTACGATATGCAGCATGCTCAAGAGACGCGGGATGTGATGACCTATGAGCAGGATAATGGCCTTCGCGCGTCATACTCCTACTTTCTACCGACTAAACCAGAACATCTATTGCTTCGACGGCGGAACACCGAAGTGTGGGTCCGCGAAGTGTTTGGCATGTGCGGGCGACTGCCTGATTTTTGCGCGTCGATGGTGATTGGCTACTACGATATTCGCCATGAGCTCGCTAAACTCAATCCAGACCTCGCTCGGAATACCGAAACCTATTTGAAGTATGCGCGGGACCATGATCTGTGCCTGTCGCATGGTCTCCATGATCCTTGTATGGACAAATCGCTGCGGCCGTCTCAGGACCCCGACCGGTGTGTGCGTGTTGTCAAGGAGCGGGACGATGGGATCGTGGTACGTGGAGCCAGGTTCAATACCTTCGGCGTGTTCTCGAACGAAATCCTAATCTCTCCAACCTACATGTTCACTGAGGACGAGCCTGAGTTTGCTCTTTGGTTCACCATTCCGTGCAATGCCCCAGGTCTCAAACAGGTGGCTCGCGAGGTGTTTTCAGGGCGGAATCCGTTAGATCATCCGGTGTCTGCACGTTTTGACGAGGTCGACTCGCTGGCAATCTTCGACGACGTTTTCGTACCTTGGGAGCGTGTATTCCTTTACAGGGAACCATTGGCTGCCAACCGCCTGTTCCGTGGCAATGTCATGTCGTGGGCGAGTTATGCGGGATCGGTGCTGACGCAACTCAGGATGGAAGTACTGGTGGCTGTGGCACACCTGTTGGCTACGACCTCTGGGGTGGATAAGCGACCGAATGTCTTATCCACCCTCGGCGAGATGTGCACCTACCTGTCGTTAGCCCGCACGAACCTCCGCGCAGGCGAGATTGACTGTGAACGCACCCCTGGTGGACATTACCGCACGGCATCGGCACCAGAGCGTCGTGCGTTGGTGACTATGGTCTCGGAGCGGTTCGTCGAACTGGTCGAGCACATCGGGACAAGCTCGCTTATCTTCCTGCCGACGGCCGAGGACTGGACGGCGCCAGAATTGAAGAAGCACCTTGATGTGTACATGCGAGGTAAGGGCACGTCGCCGCTTGATCGCTACAAGCTCTGCAGATTAGCTTGGGACCTTACTGGAGACGGCTATGGTGGTCGTCAGCAACTCTACGAGAGACTGCATTCTGGTGACCCAACCATGGTAGTCCAGAATGCGTACCGGCGATTCGACTTGTCGGCCGGTATTGACTTGGTCGCAAGATTTCTTGAGCTAGAACAGCCTGTAGAGGGCGCGTCAAAGTAGTCGTGTTCGCTTGTGGAGTATGAGTTAGGATAGGACCAGTGTCGAAATTTATTATCGTGCCGCACATGCGGCTTCAGGAATGGGTAGCCGAGGAGCACGGTTATTTTGAGGCTGAAGGGTTGGACTACGAGTTCCGCCCAGGGCGAGACCAGGTGGCCAGTGTCAAGACGGCTGAGGAGTTACCGCCTGACCAGTGGAGCGGGGCGTACCAGACGTTTGAGGGACAGGGGCGTGGCTGCTCGGTTAGTTCGGCCTGCCACTGGACGGTGAATATGGCGGCCTCCTCGGGTCGTGGGCGTTTATGGGGAGAGGCTTATTCGGTAAGTCCTTCGGGCATTTACGTACCGCCTGATTCGCCAATCAAGCGACCAGAGGACCTCGCTAACGTTCCGATCACTGTGGGCTACCAGTCCGGAAGTCACTATTCGACGATTCAAGGTCTTGAGCCGTTTTTGGACCGTTCCGAGATCAAACTGCACTTCGGCGGGATGTTGTTTCAGCGGCTTGAGTTGCTCGTCGATGGTGCTGTGCCCGCGGGTAATGCGTTTGGTGGACCGTCCTATCTAGTTGAGCAGCTCGGCTTCCGGAAGATTGTCGATACGACGTTCATGGTTGCGGCAATGGTGGCTGATGATGCGAACCTTGAGGATGTACGCAAGTGCTATCGAGCTTTGAAGAAGGCGCAGGTTGATTTAGACCTGCACCCTGAATTGTACACTCACTACTATAAGAAAGACTTTCCTGAACGGTTCCACGAAATTATGGATACTCGGCTCTTCGGGCCTGGAGAGCGGGTCGTCTTTGAACCGTATACTGAGGAGATGTTCAACGCCACTCGAGAGTGGGTTAAGGATTGGCAGATCTTTCCTGAGGGTAAAGGTGGCGACGCTGACTATGAGGCGTCAGTCCTCAGGGTCAGTTAATTACTTGGAGGTTGTTCGCAAATGGCAAAGATCACATTCGCCCTAGGAACGTCACACGGTCCGTTGCTTTCGACTCCACCAGAACAATGGGACCAACGTGTGGAGGCGGATCGACAGAATCCTAAGCATCCATTTCGTGGAGGAACTTATACCTTTGATGAACTTGTTGCTCTGCGTGCGAAAGAGGACCTCGGGGCACAGGCAGCGCTTGATGTGCGGACTGAGCGTCATGCATCATGCCAACGGGCAATCGGGGAACTTGCGGAGCAATTTTCAGCGGCTGCAGTCGATATGCTTGTAATCATTGGTAATGATCAACGTGAGATTTTTAAGGACGAACTTACGCCAGCTTTCAGTGTGTTCCACGGTGAGTCAGTGGACAACGTCCCGCCCTCGAAGGAGAGGCTAGCCAAAATGCCACCCGGACTTGGCGCGTCGCACTGGGCGAACAGTCCGCCTGAGGGAGCCACCTACCCCTGCGTACCTGAACTAGGCGAGCACATTCTCAGGTCGACCGCAGATGCAGGCTTTGACGCTGCGGCGATGAAGGTCCTGCCGGAAGGGCCCCGTGGCCGAAAAGGGGTCCCGCATGCGTTTGGGTTTGTCTACCGCCGTATCATGAACGATCAAGCGGTACCCGCGGTTCCGGTTGTGCAGAACACATTCTTTCCGCCCAATCAGCCTACGGTTGGTCGCTGTTTTGACTTCGGTCGTGCGATCGGCCGCGCTGTGGCGTCCTGGGACCGCGATGCGCGGGTTGGCGTCATTGCCTCCGGTGGTCTCAGCCATTTCGTAATTGACGAAGAGTTCGATGCTGAGTTGCTGAAGGCGATGAAGGATGGTGGTCGCGACCAACTCACTGGCATTCCAGCCGATCGATTCCGCTCGGGTACTTCGGAGAGCAAGAATTGGATTACTGTGGCTGGGTTACTGGCCGATAGCGGACTTCAGATGCGCGTTGTTGACTATGTTCCATGCTACCGTTCCGATGCTGGCACTGGGAATGCGATGGGCTTTGCGGTCTGGGAGTGACCGTAGGGAAGAAGGTATTCAAGTTCAACTGAAAGTTTGAGCTTTGGCTCGCGGACCGGTTATTGCTGTCGTGAGTCAGCAAGGCTACGCAAGGTAACAACTCTTTCAGACCAGAGCGCCGGGGAAGTCTAGGGCTTCTCTCAGTTGGTGATGACCAAGCCACTGGCGGTGTGGTTAGGTAGCCAACTTCACAAAATGTGCTACCCGTCCATCCTAAACAGGACAACCTTTGACGAAACGCTATACTGAACCGTATGGCTTACTCGCGACCTTCTCTACTATTTGGATTGGCAGCGCTCGCTATCATTATCTTTGTCCCGTGGTTTCTAGTATCCCGTGAAGCTGATCGGCAAGGGCGTTCGACCAATGAACTGATCGGTCTGATCGTGGGATTGCGCGACGATCGGGACGTTTCGATTCCAGTTAGTGGGAGGGCAGAACGTCGTTTTTTTGAACGCCGTCCGATCGGGCGGTCCCTCGAAGGTTCGCAGCCATGGATTAGCCATGTCAACGTCGTCGATCTTGATCAGGATGGTTTCACCGATGTGGTGTTGTGTGATGCCACGATGAATCAGGTTACGTGGATCCGTCAGGAGGTGGGTGGGTCCTTCACTGAGACACCTCTCGGCGACGAAATTTTGGCACCAGCTCATGTGACGCCAAGCGATGTTGACTTGGATGGTGACATTGATCTCCTTGTTGCGAAGATGGGAGCGATTCTTCCGAATAACGACAGGATTGGTAGTGTCGTTGTGCTTGAGAACGATGGTCAAGAGGAATTTACGACACGCATTCTACTCGACGGGTTAGCACGTGTTACAGATATTGAGCCTGGGGATTTTGATGGAGATGGTGACATCGATCTTGTGGTTGGCCAGTTTGGTTATGACGATGGTGAAATTCGGTGGATGGAAAATCTTGGAGGGTGGAATTTCGAGAGCCACGGTTTACTAGAACTTTCGGGAACCATCCATACGCCGGTCGGTGATCTCGACGGTGACGGGGATTTGGACATCGCAGCTGTCGTTTCTCAGGAATGGGAAGAAATCTATGTATTTGAGAATGATGGCCAAGGTATGTTCGATCGACACTTGATTTATGGTGCGACGAATGATGACTTCGGCAGTAGTGGTATCTCTTTAGTCGACTTGGACCTTGATGGTGATCTGGACGTGCTCTACTCGAATGGTGACGCCTTTGACTATATTCCGCCTGGACCACGTCCGTGGCACGGAGTGCAATGGCTGGAAAACGAAGGCGACTTAAGCTTTACCTACCATCGGATTGGTGACTTTCCGGGAGCTTATTTTGCGAACGCAGTTGACGGTGACCTCGATGGTGATTTGGATGTGTTCGTCGTTAGTGCCTTTAACGACTGGAACTCTCCAGAAGCCGCATCGCTTGCATGGTTTGAAAACGATGGTGAAATGGAATTTATTCGTCGGATTTTGGCCACAGAACCAACCCATTTACTAGCACTCGCTAGCGCTGACATGGACGGTGATGGACTCGTCGACCTAGTTACAGGCGCAATGCACGTTTCGCCGCCCTACGATCGGATGAGCCGGGTGACACTCTGGCGAAACACCTGGAGAGATCCGTAACGGGGAGGAAAGATCGCAACCACGAGCAATATGGTTAAAGTTGCAAAACGACGGACACACGGTGGTCGTCAAGCCGGACCGGCGGCGACGCGTCTGGCGAGACGAGATGCTAGGTTGCCGTTAAGGGTGTTGCTAATTGCCCTTGTCTTCATCGTTATGGCCGGGACCGTGGCGTGGTTCACCTCAAGACTCCTGATGAGGGTTGAGCCACCTGGCCGGCTTGCTGAGCCGGCATTGCTCACGACGGTTCCGGACCTGCCTGACACAGTAGGAGCGCTGCCAGCTTTTGAGCGTGCTGTTACTGAGGGCGACCGACTTTTGCGTCAAGCTATCCGCTCTGGTGCGTCACCCGACACAGTGGGAGAGATGGCGGGCCGCCTTGGTAACCTGTATCAGGCCAACGCCCACGGTGAGCTTGCAGAAGCATGCTACGGGCTGGCGACCGATCTCACCACGGACAATCCACGGTGGCCGTATCTACTAGCATACAAGCTACAAGAGCGCGGAGAAGCCGAGACAGTTACTCCACTTTTAGAGCGTACGGTCGAGCTTGAGCCGAATTATTCCCCAGCCTGGTTGAAGCTTGCCGAGAACCGCTTTAAACAAGGCAAGTTTGACGAAGCTAGGGCTTCCTATGAGCGGCGGCTTGCGCTGACGGCAGGTGACCCGTGGGCACTTTTGGGTCTCGCCCGTTTGGCTATTGAAATCGGTGAGTGGAGCCAGGCTGAATCCCATCTACTGGTTGCTATTGAGGCGGCGCCTCAGTTTGCTGCCCTTCACCGATTGCTGGCCACGGTACATGAACATTACGGGCACACGGCAGCCGGGGACGCTTCACGCCAGCGGGCGAACGAGTTAGGTCGCTTCTATGCTGCGCCTGACCCATGGGTTGATGGCCTGATTGCTCAATCGTTTGATGTCGATTGGCTATTGCTCAACGTTTCGCGCTATGCCTTGCTAGACCCCGACCTCTCACGTCTGCTCTTCGAGCGGGCTCGTAGCTTGGCGCCAGAGGATCCAGATGTCTATGTCGTTCTTCACGAGTATGTGGAAACGTTAGAGGAGGCACGCCGGGCACTCGAAACAGCCATTTCACTGGACAACTCGCACCCTTTGGCGCACATGCGGCTCGGCGAACTTCTTTATCGGCAAGGGGAGCATGACCAAGCGGTCGAACTTCTAGATCGTTCTATACACCTTGGTACTGATACAGCTGACGCGCACCGGTATTTGGGACTTGCGTTGACTGCGCTGGGAAGGCTCGATGACGCGGTGGTGGCTCTGGAACAAGCAGTCGCTCGAGCCCCTGGGGATGCCGACATTCATTACAGCTTTGCCTATGTTCTTCAGCGGGCCGGTCGTCAGTCCGACTCAACACGCGAGCTACGGAGGGTCCTAGAACTTGATCCTGGACACGAACTTGCGGAGCGTGCTCTCGCGATCGGTAATGCTAGCAACGAGCGCTGACCCGAAGGTGAGGGCTAAGGTGTAGCTGAACTGACTTCACGGTCGGCAAGGTATGCAACTATGCTGGCCGCTTGTTCGTCGCTCAACCATGCCCATCCGGCCTCCCGCTGCATGCGACGCACAGTTTGTGCCCACCAGTACCGGTCTCGATGTGTTCCCTCGATGCGTGTGCTTGTATGGCAACGCGTGCACTTTATCTGCATCAGATCAAGCGCACCCAGGGGTTTACCACCATTCACTATTGGGCCTACTGACAATTCGTGTAACTCGCGCATTAACGGTGTCTCGATTCCAGAGCCGTAGTCACTCAGAGATAGATGGTGCTCTGCCTTATCAGGAAGACCAAGGTTGACGTAGGCGCGTGCCAAATACTTATGGCATAGCGAGAGTCGTGGGTGTGTATCTAGGATCGGAATTAGTAACGCGAGAGCCTCTTCCCACCTTTCAGCGATGAGTGCCAGGCGTGCTTGGCCTAGTGCGGCCAAGGGTTGTAGCCGTTCAAGGGTGAGTGCCCTGGTGAAGTGTGTGGCGGCATCGTCAGGCCGGTTCCACTTGAGGTACAGGTCGCCTAACTCGGCCAACACTTCTGCGCTATCCGACTTAAATTCGAGAGCTTGATGAAAGAAGGATTCAGCCTTCTGGAAATCAAAAACGGATTTTTCCAAGAAAGCTTGGTAATAGACCCATCGGTATTCATTGGGCGCAATGTTTCTAGCCAGTGTATAGGTTTGCCGCGCCTCATCCGTGAATCGGTAAGCGTGGTAGGTCATGCCAAGGCGACCGATCCGCTCAGCTGACAGCGGTTCCTGTCGCGCGAGCCGGTCAGCCTCGTGAAACAATTCAATTGATGATCTGTTCTGATAGACAAATTTAGGAAGTAGGGGCAGTTGAGAAATTAGGGGTTCGCGTTCACGCTGACAAGCTGCGCTAAAAGGTAGCACTACAAGTAATAGCAGGGCGATGAGACTAGTGCACCGTCGAGGCATTGTATTGGAGCAAGTGTATAACCGTTTCATCGTAACATCGCTGTTCGATGAAACGCCGGTGACATTCTAGCGACACCATCGAATGGTGGCCGGTCTCAATTGGGTCTCCGGGTAATTTCAATCGTTTCACCAACGAGGAAGAGGACCTCCCCGGGCACGATGAGACCCATCTCTCCCCGTGCCACACCTTCGATTGCCCTGGAATCACGGCGTAAGCGATCCTCTATTCCTGACAGTCTTCGGTTTTCGAGCTTTACCGCTGTAACAGCGTCGGTGAGTGCACGACGCTCACGTGATGCTTGCAACATGTCAGTTAAACCGCCGTCTCCAATGAACGTTTGCGTGGCGAAAAACGCAGTAGCGAACCAGAGCACCAAGCGAATAAGTTTCCAGGCTCCGATTGATTCTGCTTGATCGACTTTAGCCTGAGCACCAGGTTCCATGACGATTCTCACTCCGCACGACCTGCGTCGACAATGAGTTCCTCGAGTGTTGAAGTGATTCTTTTAATGCCACGTATGTCTGCGCTAACCGATCGGCGGACGATTTTGTTTTCGAGGTTGTGTAATGCCGTGCGGATAGCTTTAGCTGGAATGGTCCCAGCCAGCGTCAGACCAATGTCAAATGATCGCCGGTCGGTCCGGCTTGTCTCACGGGTTATAAAGCCACGAGCAACTAATCTATCGAGAATACTGGTCAGGGTAGACGGCTTGTGGCCCAAGGTCTGGTGGAGGTTGCGAATTGAGGTTTCTCCACGTACGTGGAGTACAGCCAGTACATGCGCCTCAGGCTGGGTGATGCCGTAGTCCCTTCGAAACTTGCCCAGGTAAAGCGTCACAAGCTGTGAAGACCTTTGCAGGTTTAAAGTTAAATCGAGCATGGATCGTCACCAATTGGCACCTAAAATAATCCGATAACAGATAATACAATATCGTAATATATAAAAACAACTGGAACAAGTGGCGTTTGTAGGACTTCTATTGCAGCAGGATGCCAGGGGTGGTTAAGGGTAGAGTCCAACGATTCTTTGCAGGAACCAGTAGAGGCCGACCAGGGCTATTGCAAGTGAACAAGGCAGGCTGACGCGTGTTCGATACCACCTTCGATGTCGGGTCCAGCCAATTAGTAGGAACACTGCGAGTAGGACGGTCAGTTGTCCGATTTCTACGCCGGTGTTGAAGGCGAGTAGGCCGATCAGAAATTGGTTACCAGGCAAGGCTAATTCACTCAATGCACCGGCGAATCCCAGACCGTGTAGCAAGCCGAAACAGAAGACGATTATAGGGCGCCAACCGGTCATGCGATCCGTTATGAGATTCTCGACAGCCACGTAAATGATTGATAGTGCAATCAACGATTCGACGACGGCAGGCGATAATGTGATGATTCCTGCAGCTGCTAAGGCCAGCGTTATGGTGTGGGCAGCCGTGAACGCCGATATCTGCCAGAGTAGTGCCCTGAGTCTGGTGCTCAATAAGAAGAGCCCGAAAACGAATAGCGCGTGGTCGAAACCATCAGGTACGATGTGCGATATTCCGAGTTGCAGGTAGCGACTAGCGACCGGCCAAGTCCTTTCAGCTTCATCGTTGTTGAGGGAGTTGACTGTGTGCCGTCCGCTTTCTTCTCCACGTAACAGGAGCTGTTGGGCGTCACGACCGCCCGCCAGGTCAAGGACCGTCAGATATACAGGCGGAAACTGCCGGTCGGCTTGGAAGGTAAACGTCCTTGCGCGTTCAGGAATCACACCAGTGAACCTGGCAGTGAGGCCAATGTAGCTCGGAACCTCGGCATTCATCATCGAGCCGAACTCTGGGAATTCTAGGTCCATTTTGGCAGCCTCACCGTCGAACCTCATGACTAATTGTTCGGTGAGTGTCTGCCGAAGATCGGTCAGTCGTTCATCGAGGGATGCTTTTGGCATGGTGGCTAAATTACGTGCCAACGTAGCTGAATTCGCGCCCAGACCAACGCCTAGTGCGAGCGCGTCCAGGTCAGTTGTGACATCGATTTGATACTTACCATCCGCTCTTATCACGAGAACAGTGAAGGTGAACTCAAGGTTGTGGGTTCGCACGACCGTTGGCCATGCCGTCAGGATTGCCGAAACGGCAAGAATCACGCATCCAAGTCGCTGTAGCGAATACCTCATAACTCGCCCCACCCAGTAAAGCTATTGTCTGTGATTCGATGCCGAGCGCGACACATCCATTACCCCGTAAATCAGTTTGACAAGCCCTTCAACAGGAGGTAAAGTGCCTCGATTCTGCTTGTTAGGAGAATTTTCTGGCAGTCTGTTGGCCCTGGTGTGGGTCGGAGGAGTGTTCAGTGAAAGCGATTAAGGGTTTATCGTTCGTCGTGCTATTCAGCATCTTCACTGTCCTCGGTGGTGGTGTTGTAGTCCGCGCGGATGGAACGGCGAAGGCCGTGCCGACCTTTGCTAAGGATATAGCGCCAATTCTCTACGAGAACTGCACAAGCTGTCACCGCCCTGGGGATATTGCACCGATGTCTCTAATAACATATCGGGATACACGGCCTTGGGCACGCGCCATAAAAGACACTGTGCTCGCTGGTGAAATGCCGCCATGGTTAGCTGACCCACACAATAGCAGTGGCACATTCCGTGACGAACGCATCCTCGACCAAGCGACCATCGACACCCTTGTGGCGTGGGTCGACGGAGGAGCACCCCGAGGTGAGGGCGATCTACCAGCCCTGCCAGATTTTCCAGAAAATTGGACCTATAAAGATGGCGAACCGGACTATGTGTTCGAATTGCCCGTTGAATATGAAATCGCTGCAGAAGGCCAAGAAGAATATTTAGATTTTTATGTTGCCATTCCTTGGGAGGAAGACCGCTTCGCCGAGGTGATTGAGTTGCGCCCCTCGAACCGAAGCGTGGTGCATCATGCCGGTGCCTACGTCGTGGATTTGCCGCCAGGAACACGGGTTGGCGAACACGGCATTCTTGAAACATTTGACGGTGAAGTGCTCGACCGGGACGCGGCCTCGAAATTAAGCCGCAAGAATTCTACGAGAATCGAACAGCAGGTCTTTAATCAATTCAACCTAGCTGGAAGCAGCAAGCTCATCTCATATGTGCCGGGACGCGGCGTCGAACGTTTCATGCCGGGCACGGGCAAACGCGTCACAGCTGGAAAATACGTTCGATTCACCATGCACTATAACGCCGTCGGGCAAGTTGAAACGGATCAATCGAAACTTGGACTCTGGTTCAATACGAAACCAGTGCACCATGAAGTTCTCACGCGCCAAGCTGGAAATCCGGTCCCAACGAGTGCCTTCGGCCATGATATTTATATCGTGCAAGGTGAAGAAATCGTACCAACTCTGGACGAGAACGGCGAGCGGGTCCGACCAAAGATTCCCAATATTCCCCCCTATGAAGGAAATTGGAAAATTACGGGCATTACTCCGATTACTGAACCGATCACTCTTTACGGCTTGTCTCCCCACATGCACCTTCGAGGCAAAAGCCTGAGGTGGGTTGTGACGTTTCCCGATGGTCGTGAAGAAACGATTCTCGATGTGCCCAAGTTCGATTTCAACTGGCAAATTCATTACGAGTTAGCCGAGCCGATGCATATTCCGGCTGGGAGCAAGATTACCGGTATCGGTGTCTACGACAACTCGTTGGCTAACCGGTGGAATCCTGGTCCGCAACTTGAAGTCTACTGGGGTGATCAGAGTTGGGACGAAATGTACCAGGCGTTCACTGAGTACACCATCGACAGCCAAGATTTGACCCGGTTAATCGAAACGACGGACGGGGCGCAGGAATAGGCCACTTTTCTCCATGCGCCATCGTGGATGTTTGACTGAAGCCGAGCCACTGTAGCTCGGCTTCAGTTGTTTCGGGCTAAGGTTATCAAGTTATGCTGAGGCGTCTGTTTCTATTCGTGTCGTTGTTCGTTGTGCTTGCCGTGACTTCGTCGCTGGCGGGTCGGGTGACGACCTCTCAGCAACGTCAATTACCTCGGGGCCAGATTGCCGACCTTGGGCGGCCGACCGAAAAGAGCGACGAGGTGCCTGTTTTTGATTACGAGCAGTATTTCCCAGGCCAATGGCATTTTGAGTGGCGCGTGCCCGAGTCACCGTTGGGTCCTGGTGGAACACTGACGGGGACTGAGACCTTCGCTGGTGGTGAAGATAATTTTTTTACCAGTCGCACTGAAGTCGATGGTCCGGCTGGACCATTTACGATTGAGAGCGTGATTGCGTATCAGGCCGAGAACCGAACCTTTGCACGGTGGGAACGGGATAGCCGTGGCTTTGAAATGCTACACGCGGGTCCGATCGGTGGTGATCTTGGAGGGTTTTACACAATCCACTATGAGACGGCACCCTTCACTGTTGCTGGTCAGCAAGTCAAGCTACGGTACCGAACGCGACTTGTTTCTCCGGTCAACTACAAGATTGAGGCACGGATTTCTGTCGATGGGGGACCGTTCCTAAATTTTGGTAGCGGTTGGTTCCAAAAGGACATTCCTGTGGAAACAGGACGCTGAGGGATAAACACCATGACGCGCACTATTTGTTTAATCGCCGCATGCCTACCGGTTGTGCTGATGTCATTGAGCGCACAGAGTGTTACGTTCTCGCTCGTCCCTAACTGGGCAAAGCTACCGAGCGGTTGGGTGTTCGGCCACCCGCAGGGCTTTCCTTTGCCGGCCGAACGAGAACGCGCACTGGCCGAGGCTGAGTTAACCCGTGCGGCTGCTATTGCTCGTGGAGAAACGCCCCCACCTCGCCCAGCCAACCTTCAACCCGGTGTTTCGGGCGTGGCCGTAGATCGCGATGACAACGTGTACGCTTTTCATCGTGGTGAGCATCCGATCCTAGTCTTCGATGAGTCTGGTCAGTATCTGCGCTCCGGTGGTGACGGGATAACCGGGACCGTGCCGCATTTTATCGAGGTTGATGACCAGGGCAATGTCTGGGTTGTCGATGAGGCGGCGCACCGGGTATTGAAGTTCAATTCCGAACTCACTGAGATTCTGCTGCAGATCGGTGTTACTGACGAACCAGGTTACGACGGTGTGCATCTCGATCGACCGGCAGATGTTGATATTGCGAGCACGGGCGAAATTCTGATTGCCGACGGTTACGGCAACAACCGGATCGCAAAGTTCTCGCCCGATGGTGAGTTTATAGAACAGTGGGGTGGCGGGCCTCAGGATGAGTCGACAGCCGACGGAGAGTTTCATCTGCCCCACGCAGTTGAGATCGATCAGAACGATAAAGTTTATGTGCTCGACCGTGAAAACCGACGGATTCAGATGTTTGATCTCGACGGCAAGTTTCTGGGGAAGTGGACTCATCTCGGCTATGCTTGGGGGCTGTTTGTGTCTCGGGACGGTCAATACGCCTACATCGCTGAGCATGACAATGAGCAAGTTATGCAGGTTTCAACTGCGACGGGCGAAGTGCTTGCACGTTGGGGTCGCCAGGGACACGGTCCTTCGGAATTCGATTGGGCACATGGCATCGCGGTAGATTCTGCGGGGGCGGTTTATGTTGCTGATACCTATGGCCAGCGCCTACAGAAGTTCGTGCCGACCAACCGATGACCTCGGCCTCATGGTGAATGGTGAGGTCGAGTGAGTAAGAGACAGGGGGCTAGAAGGGTGAAGATCCAAAGGAGCATGCAAATCGTTCTCGCGATGGCCGTGCTCGGTGTGGGGTTAGTGAGCGCAGTGCAGCGGATGCCGCTTGTGATGGCGGTTGGGTGTGTTGCGCAAGAGAATGATCAGTGGTGGCTTGTTAGTGCCACCGAACCGATCGAGATTACTGATGAGGTGCCACCAGAACCGGAAGTTGCCACGGTTCTGGGTGCTGGGCGGCTTCGGTTGATCGGCACGCTCGATGAGTTCGGTGTAAGTAACCACGCAGGTCACAAAGTTCGCGTCAAAGGCATTCTGCTTGAGGACGATAACGAGACGCGTCTTAACTTAACCTCAATCAGACACATGCTGCCATCTTGTGAATAGGATGCCCATCCGATGGAGCTGAAGGTATTTTCACGCCTTCCAGTGCTTTGTCTGAAGTCGCGTGTTGCCACCATGACGTTGACTTACAACTGTCTGCATCGATCGGCGTGGAAATCCGGGTATAAGCTATGACACGACTCAGCGTGAACCTGAACAAGGTAGCGCTGCTGAGAAACACGCGTGATGTTGGAGTGCCCGACGTCTTGCGTGCAGCACGCATTGCGGTTGATGCCGGTGCCTCTGGCGTGACAGTACATCCACGGCCGGACGAACGGCATACCCGACCATCCGACGTTTTTAACTTATCGAGCTTTACCCAAGATGCTGGAGTTGAATTCAACATTGAAGGTAATCCGACTAAGAGTTTTCTTGCACTGGTGCACGAGGTAGTGCCGGCGCAGTGCACTTTGGTGCCTGACGCCCCAGATCAACGAACGTCGGACCATGGCTGGGATCTTGGATCGGACGGTGACGGACTACGCCCGATAATTTCGGACTTACGATCTCGAGGAATTCGGGTATCGTTGTTTATGGATCCTGATCCGGTGGTTATTGCTAATGCTGCAAAAGTAGGCGCTGACCGAATTGAGATTTATACGGAGCCTTATGCGAAGGCCTTTGGAACACAGGATCAGGCATCAAACCTCGACGCATGCGCCAAATGTGCGGAGGAGGCCGAGCGCATGGGACTTGGCGTCAATGCTGGTCACGATCTAAATTTGCACAACTTGCCAGCATTAATTCAGAGCGTGCCGGGTATTGTTGAAGTGTCGATCGGGCACGCATTAATTGCGGATGCACTGGAGCTCGGTCTGCGTGAGACGGTAGGGGCTTACCTAAGTGCGCTTTCCTCGGCCAAGTAACCCTCGGCGCGAGGCAGAAATGAGTATTACGCGACGTGACTTTCTCGGCTCTTCGATCGGGAGCTCCGCTGCGTTGGCTGGAATGACGACTGTGGAACCCGGACAACTTCACCGCGCCATTCCCCTACCCGAAGAGACGCGGCTTTGGGACTTAGCCACACCGGCCTTGGTTGTCGACGCAGATAGCCTGGAGTCGAACTTGCGTAAAATGCAAAATGTTTACAGTGGCAATTCGGCGGCACTTCGTCCCCATGCAAAGACCCACAAATGTCCAGTGATCGCTCGCCAGCAACTTGACCTCGGGGCGATTGGTATCGCGGTCGCTAAGATCAGCGAAGCTGAGGTGATGGTTGAAGGTGGCATCGAACCCATTCTCATCACCTCTCCCATTGCTACCCGTGGCAAGCTCGCGAGACTCCTCGCCCTGGCACGGCAAGCCCCAAACTTACAGATCGTAACAGACCGATTGCAGAACGTTCGGGATCTCAATGACGGTGCCACCGCGGTCGGCATTAAGTTGCAGGTTTTGGTCGACCTGAATGCGGGTGATGATCGTACGGGCATTATGCTTGGTGAATCGGCCATCACATTAGCCGGTGAAGTGGCGCGTGCCGAATCACTCGAGCTGGCGGGGGTGCAGGCTTATGCTGGGCGCCTCCAACACGTGGTCGGTTGGGAGTCCCGGCGCAAGCAGTACGTTCAAATGATGGGGCAGGTCATGGAGACGGTGGCCGGGATGCGGCAGGCTGGACTTGATGTGCCCGCTGTCACCGGTGGTGGAACCGGTACCTACGATATTAATAGTGAGATTGATGGAATGACCGATATTCAAGCCGGTTCTTACATTTTCATGGATGATAACTACCAAAACATTGGTGGACGATCAGGCCAAGTCTTCAACGATTTTGACTCATCACTTTTCGTATTAGCCACGGCGATCAGTCAACCAGTCCAGGGACAGGTTACGGTTGATGCGGGCATTAAGGCTTTTGCAACGGACAAGGAGCCTCCGCGCCTTCGGGATATCAGGGGGGTGGACTACAGGTTTGGCGGGGATGAGCACGGCATTCTCAATCTTACTGAGCCATCAGAGCCAATTGCTGTGGGAGATAAGGTGCGGCTAACCATCCCGCATTGTGATCCCACCGTGAATCTCTACGACCATCTGCATGTTGTGCGAGGTGAAAAAGTTTCAGAAGTCTGGCCAATCGCGGGGAGAGGGCGATCGCAGTAGTAACCGATTCCCACGGTTCGGGCGGTAAACAAGAGGTTCTTGTGTCCGAAATGGGCTTTTCGGGTGGGTAAGTTCGGGGATGGCTTTTTCCACCAGTAAGTGCCGGTCGGCTATAATTAGCGCTATGTGGACCAAGATGATGTCGGGGCCTCGGAAGCGGGCTCCTAAGAATGTTGCGGTGATCGACCCGGATCACTGTTTCGGTGCGTTGGCCTGTTCTATCTGTCAGGCAGCGTGTCCGATTGAGAATTGCATCATTGAGGAGCCCGATCGAGACGGACGGCTGGTTTGCGCAGTTCGGGTTGATGCGTGCATCGGTTGTGGGTTGTGCGTTGCGTTGGGGAACGAGACCGCCCCCCAGCCGCGTGACTTCGGCTGTCC
>UINC01001751.1_pt1 | contig 17851 bp, 14 predicted proteins | sample 5385821 | NCBI WGS metagenome assembly UINC01 (sample SAMEA4666929, study PRJEB26691) | marine metagenome | isolation source: Pacific Ocean | place: Pacific Ocean | collected 2011-10-13 | reverse complement strand
CTGAATTTTCTTGTCATACCAAATTCTCCGTCAGGCCCGAGGCTCTGGCGCAGGCAACTCCGGGTAAATCTCCGGCTCAATGCCCAACACGGACTCCCGGACCTCGGCTGTGAGAAACAGTGAGCCGGTGGCCAGCACCAAGTCTTTCTTGCCGGCGCTGGCCATCGCCATCCTGAGGGCATCGGGGAGCGTCCGGGCTTCGATCACCGTCGCCTCGGCTCTCCGGAACAGACCCGCTACTCCCTCAGGTGTAATGGAACGGGGATGGCGTGAAGCGGTGGCGATTACGACATCCGCCTTTTCGCCCAGGGCTTGGGCCATATCTTCCACATCCTTGTCTCTGGAGAAGCCGGCCACCAGGACCAACCGGTCGTAGTCCAGATATTTCGGTAGCGACGCTAAGAGACTCTGCACAGAGTATACGTTGTGGGCGCCGTCGGCCACCAAGAGAGGAGAGTGCGATAATACCTCCATCCGGCAGGGCCAGCTAACCCGTTCGAAGCCGACCTCCAATGCCTTGGGCCGCACATTTAGCCCTTGGCTGGCTAAAACTTCCAAGGCAGCCACCGCCGACGCCGCATTCTCCAGTTGGTGCGAGCCCAACAGCGGCATATACAGCTCGTATTCCCCTCTTAGCCCTCTGACTGTGAAGCGTTGGCCGTCGGCCCCGAAGTGGCCCTCCTCCCAGGTTACGTCCTGGCCCACCAGAATCGGCGTCGCCTCTTTCTCGCGACAGGCCGCCAAAATAGGTGATAGCGCTTCGGGCGCTTGGGGAGCAATAACGACGGTCGCCCCATTCTTTATTATCCCCGCCTTGTCGGCGGCTATCTCTGCGATGGAGTTCCCCAAGATGGCTGTGTGGTCCAAGCTGATCGAGGTGATGACGCAGACCCCGGCATCCAAGACGTTGGTGGCGTCCAGACGGCCACCCAGTCCCACCTCTATGACCTGCACATCGGTCCGGTCTTGGGCGAAGCACTGGAAGGCCATGCCAGTGAGGAATTCAAACAGGGTCAACGGTCCAATGTAGGGATCGCTTTTGAGTTCTTCGTGCAGCGGCCACAGTCCTTCGACCAACGCCGCGAATCCTTCCTGCGAGATAGGCTCTGAGTCGCGTCTGATCCGCTCCCGGAAGAAATGGAGGTGGGGCGAGGAATAGAATCCGGTGCTGAGTCCAGCGGCGTTCAGGCCCGCGTCGCACAATGCCGCCGTGCTGCCCTTGCCCTTGCTGCCCGCGATGTGGACCGCTGGCACTTGATCCTGGGGGCTACCCAAGCGCTCCAGCAAAGCCTCCATCCTGGTCAGGTCGTAGATGGCTTTCTGGCGGGGCCCTGTAACCTTGTTTCGCTCGTGGTCAACCAGGGTCAGCAGGCGGGCGATCGACTGGCGGTAGTCCACTTGGCTCCTAGGGGCGAGACCTCCGACGTCCTTCCGTAGAAGGCCAGGACGAGCAGCTGCCCAACAGGGACGTATCGAATACTAGGTTAATGATCGCGGATACTGCGGGGCATAGAGCCCAAAAGCATCTGGATACCATCAAGCACACCGACCGAGTTTACGAAGCCAATATTACCTTCCAAGGGGCGAGGGGTAAACCCAAACACCCGCTCCACCTCGCCCAGTTCTGCGACGCTGCGGATGCCTAGCATCTTGATTTGGTCGGTAGTGATTGGAGGTCTGGGCATGAACACCTGGCTGATTGCTGTAGCGGCGTACATGGGCCATACCGGCAGGTGAAACCGCAACCGGCGTTTGCCCATGGCTTTTGCCACCTCAGATACCAGCCCATTGTAACTCAAGCGTTGGGCCCCTCCCAGGTCCAGGATGCGGCCCTTCAGGTCTTCCCGGCCTAGGGTTATGGCGATGCAGCGGGCCAGGTCGTCAACGGCCAATGGATGCAAGCGGTTCTTGCCGGAGCCGATCACTGGGACCAGAGGGAACAACCGCACCAACCCCGCCAGAGCGTTCAAAAACTCATCGCCCTCACCGAAGAGCATTGATGGCCTGAAGATGGTATACGGGATACCGCCGTTCACGACTTCCTGCTCGCCTTGCCACTTGGTGTAAAGGTAGGGATACGATCGGTCGTTGGCAGCGCCAATGGCGCTCACATGCAAAAAGTGGCCGGACCCGGCCACTTTGGCCGCTGCCAGCACGTTGGCTGTGCCCTCCCGGTGCACGTCTTCAAAGGAATCGTGCCGTCTCCGCCGGACGATACCCACCAGGTGCACCACCGCCTCGACGTCGTAGAAGGCGCTGCTCAGGGCAACCGGGTCACGGATGCTTCCGTACTGGACCGCGACTTGGCGATGTGAAAACATCCTCTCACTGCCCGGAGTGTGGACCAGCAAACGCACCTGATGACCGCGCACCAGCAGCTCGCGGACCACTCGCCGGCCAAGGAATCCGGTGCCTCCGGTTACCAAAACAACCAAGTTCTTCACTCCAAAAGCAGCAAATCGATCATCAGTAAGGATGTATGACTCAACGACAACGGTGGCAAATCCCTCTAGTCTCTGTCAAGGGAATTTCTTCCAGAGTCTCGAATGCAACCAGCTTGAGACGTCGAGCACGCTACCTATGTCTCACCGTGAAGGAAGCGAAAGGTCTGCCAGGGCGATGGTTGGAAGATTCTTCATAAGCCTACGGAGCTCCTCACAATGGGCAGTTCGGGGCGTCGGCCATATGGGTGGGATACCAGTTATACCCTGTCTCAACCTAACTTGGAGTAGAATGATTGGTGCACGGCGAACCTGGTTCCAAGAGGGAAACAATGCCTGACCTGGACCTGCATTTCGGCGCTGGACTGGCACTGGGGGTCGGAGAGACTGCCCGGCAAGCACGGTGGATGGAAGAACTGGGCTACGATTATTTCTCGGCCGGGGAGCATTTCATGCGCGGCGACCCGCCCGGTCCCACTCACGCAACCCTACCGGTGTTGGCGGTGGCGGCCGGGGCAACCAACCATTTGCGGGTTCTTTCTTCCATCATCTTGACTCCCTTCTACCACCCTCTGGTCCTGGCCCGCATGACCGCCACTCTGGACGCTACTACTGGGGGTCGGTTGACTCTTGGCGTAGGCGTAGGCGGAGAGTTTCCGGTGGAGTTCGAGGCCGCAGGACTCAAGGTGAACCAACGGGGACGCCGCACAGATGAGTGTTTGGAGGTGATGAAGAAACTCTGGACCGGCGAGCGGGTGACTTTCTCTGGGCGTCATTTTCAATTGACCGACGCGATGATCAACCCAACCCCGGTCCAGGAACCCAACCCGCCGGTGTGGGTTTCAGGGCGAAGGAACGCCGCCATGGCCCGGGCCGCCAAGTTCGGCGACGGCTGGATGCCATATTTCTACGACGCGCCCAGGTACGCCGATAGTGTCGAGAAGATCAAGGGTTTCGCCGCTGAGGCAGGCAGGGACATATCCCACTTTCAATGGGCCCACTTCCCCTACATCGCCATCTATCCCACCGAGCAGCAAGCCGCCGAGGTAGCCGCAGAGCAACTGGGCGGGCGATACCTATACAGCGGCGAGTTCCTTGACATAGTCCGAAAGTATTGTCTGTTGGGCACGGTAGAGAACTGCGTCCAACAGCTTCAGGAATACATCGACGCCGGGGCCCGGCAGATCGTCTTCAGCATAAGTTGCCCTAGAGAGGACCGTGAGCGGCATCTAGAGGTGATCGCGAAGGAATTGATCCCCTATTTTCGGGGAAAATAGGGCCAGCACGCAAGGATTTGCCTCACGCGTCATGCTGGTCTTGTCATAGGCGTTGAGCATTATGACAATTGGACTATTCTGACGTAGAATAAGTCGGTGCTTTCGACACACTATCATCTTGGGCGTAGACGAGGCCGAAACGTAATCGTAGCGGCCTGGAGAACCGGCGACTCAGGTAGGGAAATCGGTTCTTCTGCCTCGTGATTGTCCTGTATAATAGTTCGCGAACCATACATGGGCCCGGGTGGCTTTGCGCCTGTCAACCACGCTCTACCGGATGTTGGGCGTGTAATCAATAAAACGAAATAGAATTTATCACTTGGCGTAAAACGCCATCTGGCCATCACCAGTAGGAGCGGAAATGTCTCGAATTAAAAAGGTGGTGCTGTTTCAACCAGCGTCAGCAGGTGGGAATTTTGAATACGTAGCCATACCCAGGCAGGGTATGCTCTTCCTCTCGGGTGCTCTAGCCCAGTGGGAAGGCCCCAACATTTATGAGCGGGAGATTTGGTTTGAAGATCGCTCCGGCCTCATCGACCCGGACAAGGACTTGGAAGGCGTTGACATCCTGATGGTCACAGCGCTGATCAACGAAGCGCCGCGCGGGTACCAGATCGCCAAGTTGGCCAAGCAATACCACCCCAACCTGATAACCATCGGCGGCGGCCCCCAGATGAGCCCTCTCGCCGAGGAAGCCTTCAATAACGGCGACTTCGATGTGATCGTCCAACGCGAAGGCGAAGACATCATCGGCCAGTTGTCGGACGTTCTTTTAGAGCACCGTGGCAGCGACCGAGACCAATATCTAGCGAAGATTCCCGGCATTAGCTACCGAAAAGACGGCGGCATCGTCCAGACTCAACGCCAAGGGTTGGTCGCCCCCGATTTTGTGGAACTGCCCGACTTCCTTTCGATCAAAGACCTCAATTCCAGTAATCCTATGGTCGGCGCGGTTATCGAAACCATTCGTGGGTGCACCGAAAGCTGCACCTATTGCCAAGTCATTCAGCAATTCTTAGGCTACCGGATGATCTCCCGGGAGACCGAATTCAAGCGCCTGGCCCAACTCCGCGAATTGGCTACCGACGGGTTGGTTCACACCTCAAGGAATGGGTCGTTCCAGGTCTTTATCTCCGATGACCTCCATGCGCCCCCTCTGCGGGCCGTCAAGTTCCGCGACGAGCGCCTGACCCGACTGCAGGGTTGGAAGGGTCACACCGACGGCATGAACATGATCTGCCAGGTCCGTGCCGAAGTCGGCCAGGACCCTGAATTAATTTCCGCCATGCAAGACGCCAACATTAAGATGGTCTATGTCGGCGTGGAGTCGGATAACGCCGAGAACCTGATTGCAGTGAACAAACGACAGGAACCTGGCCAGATGCACAAGGACCTGCACTACCTGAACGACGTTGGTCTCACCGTGGTGGCCATGACCATCATCGGCCTACCCTTCGACACCGAAAAGAGCATCATGGACCTGGCAGAATGGGTGACCACGGTAAGCAAGTACCAGACCGTCAATTTCCTGACTCCGTTGCCCGCAACCTCCAACTGGGACTCGCTGGTTCCGCTGGACGAAAACGGCGACCTACTGCCCGAAGGCACGATGAGGCCTTATCACCTCTACACCGGACGGCAGTTCGTCCATCAGGACAAACGTTGGTCCATGCAGGAGAGCCGGGACCTGTTCGACCGGTATTCAGCCAAGTTGAACCCGGTGGACGATGTCTACCGCCGCGTATTCCGGATCCTTCGGACCTACAAGCTGCGCTTGGCGGCCACCAGCCGTGACCTAAGCGAGTCGTTGGCCACCAAATTAAACGACGCCACTGAAGCGCTCCGAAACTGGTCTGACGCCGCGTCGTTGACCGGTTTAGAATTCGGCGAGAACATCACGGAACGGGTCGCTGAACTCGTCGATCAGATCCGCGCAGTTTCCCAACCCTTGGCCAACGCCAGGAAAGACGCCGCCGACGCCATCGGCAACCGGGTCAACGAGCTATCTGATTCTTTGGTGCTACTGACCGGCTCCGCGGGCAACCAGGAACTGGCCCTGAACATATCAGGCCGCATCACTGAACTCACGGCACTAATCGATGAGACGGTGACCGTGTCCACCAAGGGGGGCACTAGGAAATAACCTCCCCGTTTCGGGCCTCGTTCCTAAACATTTTTCAACAAGCCCATAAATGGGGCGGATGTGCGTGATTGTGACCCGTGAAGGCCCCTAGCGGGAGCTTCGCGTGAGTGTAAGTGCTGGGGAAGATATGAGTGGACATCACCGGGTTCTGGTAACTGGAATGGGGATCATCAGCCCCCTTGGCTTGGACGTCGAAACCACTTGGGATGGCATTGTCAACGGCCGCTCCGGAGTGGATTTCATCACCGCCTTCGACTCGGAAGGGTTCGACACCCACTTCGCCGCCGAGGTCAAGGGCTTCGACCCTGAAAATTATCTCGATCGCAAAGAAGCCCGGCGAATGGACCGGTTCGCCCAGTTCGCCGCCGTGGCAGCCCAACAGGCATGCCGCCAGGCCGGCCTGGAGCCCGGTAGCGTAGATCCCTATCGCGTTGGAGTGATCATCGGCAGCGGCATCGGTGGTATCAGCACTCTTTCCGCACAACACGAAATACTCATCGAACGCGGCCCAAAACGCGTAAGTCCGTTCTTGATTCCCATGATGTTGGGCGACATGGCATCGGCACAGGTCTCCATGGTCACCGGCTCCATGGGCGCCAACTACTGCGCTGTCTCATCTTGCTCCAGCGGTGCCGACGCCCTAGGCCAGGCGTGGGCCATGATTCGGCGGGGCCAGGAAGACATCGTCTTGGCCGGCGGCAGTGAAGCGCCGGTTGTTCCGGTGGCGGTTGCTGGTTTCAACGCTCTGAGAGCCCTCTCTCGGTTCAACGAAGACCCCAGCAAGGCCAGCCGTCCTTTCGATATCACACGGGACGGCTTCGTCATAGGCGAGGGAGCGGCAGTCTTGGTGCTAGAGAGCGAGGAGAGCGCTAACCGGCGGGGCGTTTCCGCTTTGGCGGAGATTAAAGGCTACGCTGCTACGTCCGACGCCCATCACCTAACCGAACCGATGGCCACCGGCGAAAGCGCAGCCCGGGCCATGACCAAAGCCCTGGAAGAAGCCGGCGTCGATGCCTCGGAGGTCGACTACGTCAACACCCATGGAACCTCCACACCGCTCAACGACCGCCATGAGACGATGGCCATCAAAGTAGCTCTGGGTGAGTACGCCTACCGCTTACCCCTCAGCTCCACTAAGTCCATGACCGGCCATCTCCTGGGCTCCGGCGGCGCATTGGAAGCTTGTTTCTGCGTTCTGGCCATAGAGAACAGCATTATCCCTCCCACCATCAATCTGAACGAGCCGGACCCCGATTGCGACCTGAACTACACCCCGAACCAGGCCCGGTCTCAGGAAATCAACGTCACGCTAAGCAACTCCTTCGGTTTTGGCGGCCACAACTCAGTATTGGTCATGGCCAAACGCGGAATGGATCGTTAGAGCGTGACCATCGGTGGCGGGGTACATCCTTGGTCTCTGCCAACTGCCCTTAATACCGATGCCCTTTCCGGGCACGTGCCACCGGCAATCGCACAGGTGCTGGTGAAGCGGGGCATCGACACACCCCAAAAGCTAAACTTCATCATCGAACCGCCCCACAAGCTGCCCTACGATCCTCTGCGCATCCCAGGCATGGATACTGCCCTCAGACGCCTGTATGCCGCGGTCAACAACGGGGAACGGGTGGGCATCTTTGGAGACTTCGACGTGGACGGCATCACTGGGACCGCCATCATCTCAGAGGGTCTTTCTTCGTTCGGGGTCCCAATCACGCCGTACCTGCCCCATCGCGTCGATGAAGGGCATGGCCTATCCAACGCGGCCATCGACACTTTGGCGGAACAGGGCGTGTCCTTGATCGTCACTGTGGATACCGGCATCACGTCTTTTGCCGAGGTGGACTACGCCAAATCTCGGGACGTCGACGTGATAATCACCGACCACCATCTGCCCCATGACAGGCTTCCGAACGCAGTAACAGTCTTGAATCCGAAGATACCCGGCGGCGACTACCCGTTTTTCGAATTGTGCGGAGCCGGGATCGGGTTCAAATTGGTCCAGGGATTATTCGAGTTCTATGGCCAACCGTGGGATCCCGGCCTCTTAGAATTAGCGGCTTTAGGAACCATTGCCGACTTGGTGCCTTTGCTGGACGAGAACCGGTACCTTGTGCGGGAGGGCCTCCGGGAACTGGCCAACACTCGCCGACCCGGACTACGGGCCCTCTACGGCTCGGCCAGGGTAGACCCGGCTGAGATCACTGCCGAAACCGTATCCTTCCAGATCGCGCCTAGGCTGAACTCAGCGGGACGCATGGGCGACCCCATGGACAGCTTCCGGCTCTTAACCACCACCTCACCTGAGGAAGCCGGGACATTGACCCACAAGCTGGAATCACTGAACATGGAACGGCGGGCGGTTTCAGAAGAGTCCTACGCCATCGCCGACCAACTAGTGGAGGACCTGGGCGAACTACCGTCCGTGCTGGTGATCTCAGACGAGAGGTTCCTCCGGGGAGTGGCCGGCCTGATTGCGGGACGCCTGGTCGACAGGTACCGGCGCCCGGCCATTGTGATTGCCGTAGAGGGCGAATACAGCGTCGCCAGCGGACGCAGTATCCCCGAGTTCAACATCGTGGCGGCCATGGAATCCTGTGAAGACCTTCTGGTGCGGTTTGGCGGTCATTCTCAGGCTGCTGGCCTAACAATCCCAACAGCGGACATCCCCCAGTTTAAATCCCGTTTGGAAGCCTACAGCGCCCAGTCCCTTAGAACTCAAGACCTAGTCAGGAAGCTGGAGATAGACGCCGTGATCACCCTGGATGAATTGAATGAGGGGATGGTGCGGTGGATCAACGACCTGGAACCTTACGGGCCCGGCAATCCGCGACCGGTGTTCGCCAGCATGGGAGTCAAGGTGTTAGAGACCTTCCACATGGGCCGGGAACAACAACACTTGAGACTCAAGGTCGAAACCTCGGGCGTCGGATTCACGGCGCTGGCCTTCAATCAAGCTGACAAATGGCAGTCTAACACGTAATACGTCGACTTGGCCTTCACCGTCATGAACGACTCATTCAGAGGCAAAGGGGCCATCGCCTTAAGGCTGTTGGACTTCAAAGCGTCCGAAGACTAGGCTTCTATACCTGCCATCCCAATTCTTCTGGGGAATGAGAGGGGTCTCTTTTCTCTCGACCAGCATGTCAATCCAGTGGCCACGAGTTTCTTCGGGTGACGGCTCGGAATGACCTATGCGTGGCTGTTCTCTGGTTCAGTCCTGGTTTGCCGTTGGCCGTGTCGGCCGCACCAACTGTGCTTTCCAGACCAGCAGCGGCACCGTGAATATCACCACTAGTATCGCCACCACCTGGGCCTCGTTTAGGGCGCCGAAGTACTCGTTGAATTCCTCCCTGAGGAAGCTGAGGAAGAACCGCCCTATGGAATAGGTCGCCAGATATAGCGTGAAAAACATCCCATGGGGACGCAACCGGTCGCGCAGCGGCCAGATGGCTGCTAGCAGCACCAAGTCGAAGAGCATTTCATACCCGACGGCCGGGTGGGTCGGCGGCCTGAAGATTCCTGGGCTGTTGGCGTGGGTGTATACGATGCCCCAGGGCAGTTCAGTCACCTTGGATAAGTGCTCACCATTGATGAGGTCGCCAATGCGCCCGATTGCTTGGGCGAGGAGCAATGCCGGGGCGGTGATATCCGCCAAGCGCCCAATACCCGGCAGGTTGGCACGGTGGGCTTCACCCATGAACGGGAACACCGTCCGCCACAGTGACAAGAACCATTCCGAGTTGCGAATCATGATGTAAAGCGCTCCGCCTGCGAAGCCGCCGAGGATGGCGCCATAGATCGCGATGCCACCCGACCAGACCGAGAACACACTGATGAAGTTGTCTTTGTATACCTCGTCCCAAAAATCGATGACGTGAAGGACCCTTGCCCCGATTACTCCGCCAATGATGGCCCATACAGCCACGGAGTAGATGGAATCCACGATCATCCCTTCTCTACCGCCCCAACGGGCCACCAACCAGACCGCAAGCGCAACGGCCACGAAGGTCAACGCGCCGTGCCAAGATATGATCAAACTTCCAAAGTCGATCAGGTTGGGGTTTATCCCAATGGAGATGCTGCCCAGTATGCCCATTGATTGAACCTTTGCCGTATCGGAGTAGAGCCACTTGTTAAGCGCCCGATTAAGAACTTAGTGGCAGCAATCCCACGCCGCATTTCTCCGGAGGAATCGTACTAACAAGGTAAACCCCGGCGCTGTGTGGTTGCAATAGTTCTGCTATCCACTGGTGTTCCTCTTCACTAGATGGCAGCGTGAACAGGGCAGGCCCTGCCCCGCAGAGGTGCATCACAGGACCACCTTGGTCGGCAACCTTGCTGCATATCGCCAACAGCTCCGGATATGACCGGAAAGCCACCTCTGAAAAGGCGTTGAAAACCAGACCGCTCACGGATTCTCTTACGAAATGCCCCGCCATTATGATTTGTATCATCTGGCGGGTCACACCGCCGTCACTGAACTGACCCATGGTCAGTTTGGAGTACATGGCCGCCGTCTTGTTAGGAATGGTCAAGTCCGGCAACACCAGAGTGACCGCCAGGGGCGGAAGGGGCGATAGGCTCGTGATCTGTTCTCCCCTCCCTTGGGCCAGCGCGGTGCCACCCCAAAGAAAAAAGGAAACGTCAGAGCCAAGACCGGCCGCTATCCCAGCCAGCTCTTCGACGGACAGTCCCAGCCCCCAGAGGACGTTCAATCCCAACAACGCAGCGGCGGCGTCGCTACTGCCACCCCCAAGCCCTATGGCCACAGGGATATGTTTCTCGATGGTGATCTTGGCTGCCGGTTCGATTCCGCCTGCTTTGGCCAACTCGACGGCAGCCTTCCAGACCAGGTTCTGTTCGCCCGCCAGCTCCGGGTACTCACATTCGACTTTGAGGGCTGCACCGGGTTCAAAATGAATTAGGTCGGACAGGCCAATGGTCTGCATGATGGTAGTGACCTGGTGAAACCCGTCGTCGCGGCGGCCCAAGACCTCAAAAGTCAGATTCAATTTGGCGTAGGCCGGGACTTCCAAGTTTTATCCCTCCTGTGCCACGGCATGGGAAGACTTGGCCCACACCTGGTAGATGCCGGCCCATTCGCTTATGCCCAGCGTTTGGGGCCTGCGGGTGGCGTCGATGCCTGCCTGCTCCAGGAGCAAACCGACGGCGGAAGGGTCAATGCCCAGTCCCTGACTAAGAGAGTTACGGAGCTGCTTTCGCGGGGCGGCAAAACCAGACCGTACCACGGTGAAGAATCCCTCTTCGCTGGCGACGTCGGCGGCGGGAGTCGACAGAACGTCCAGACGCACTACGGCTGAGGTGACCTTGGGCGGTGGCCGGAAGGACTTGGGTGGCACGGAGCAGACCATCTTGGCCTTGGCGTAGAACTGGGTTGCCACCGACAAGATACCCATTCTGCCAGGTTGCGCCGCCATGTTCTTGGCTACTTCTTGCTGCACCATGACCACCAGCAACTTGGGTTTTGGTTGGGATTCTAACAGGCGACGAATGATGGGATTGGCGGCATAGTAGGGGAGGTTGGCAACCACTTTATAAGAGGTCTCAGGGGCAATTAGCTCCGCCAAGTCCGCCACCCGGGCGTCGGCTTCTACGCAGGTCAGGTTCGGTGGATCATCCAAACGTGAGGGAAGGGCGCTGGCGAGTTCTCCGTCTAATTCTATGGCCACCACCCATTTCACCCGCTCTACCAGTCGTTTGGTCAGAACCCCGCGGCCCGGCCCAATCTCCACAATGAAGTCATCCGGTGAAAGGTCAGCGGCGTCTAGTATCCGACCCGCCGTACGACTGTCGGCCAGGAAGTGTTGGCCAAGAGATTTTCGTGCACCAGTTCGGCCAGTTGACGAAATCACGTTTTAAAGGACACCTGATTTAGGCAAAGTGGTGAAGGGGTAAAAGTAATTGGGAAGAGTAGCAAGACCGCACACCTCCCGTTGTCATAGACCATCGGACATGTCGTGAATGATGACTCAGGCCAGGCGCTCCCGCGGCGCACGCAGGATCCTGTTTACCGTTGCTTCCTTCCGGACCTGGCGGGGTTCACAAGTCTACGTCGCGCGGGACCCAACCCTCTATATCATCGCCCGCAATATTGGCCCTCTGGCCTCGCCGAGGGGAGGAATTCGACTCCGCTAGAGCGGATTGCGGATATAGGGCACCGCTGGCTCCCCGTCTAGTACGGCCTCACTACCATGGTAGGATTGAGAGCGTGGGCTAGTCAAGGGGGGCAGCTCAAAGTTGTTCCCAAGACCCAGCTATTGGGCCGGTGTTAAAATTAGGCTGCCTGGACTTTTTTTACCTTTAGCCATTGGTCATGCAGATACGAAAAGCCGTCATACCCGCCGCAGGCCTGGGAACCCGGTTCTTGCCGGTGACCATGTCTGTCCCTAAAGAACTTCTGCCCATCGTCGACCGCCCGCTACTGCAATACGTCATCGCGGAGGCTGCCGAGGCCGGGATTGAAGAAGTAATCATAGTCACGTCTCCGGGCAAGGAATCCATCAGCGACTACTTCCAACCTCACCCAGCGTTGGAACAACGCCTGTCGGGCAGCGGAGAAGGCGACCTTTTGGCGAAGGTCGCGGAAGCCGGCAACTTGGCGAAAGTAAGCTTTGTTCTACAGCATGAAGCCCTAGGTCTTGGTCATGCGGTGCTCATGGCCCAAGAAGCGGTGGGCGACGAGCCTTTCGTAGTGATCTTGCCCGACGACATCATCGTCCATTCTCCGGGCGCCATCAGCCAGATGGTACAGGTCTCTGAGGAGATGAACGCCGGGATCATAGCGGTGGAGGTGGTACCTAGGGAGAAGGTGCACAACTACGGAGTTGTAGACGCGGCTTCGGTATCGGAGCGGGTGCACAGGATTCAGGGCCTGGTTGAGAAACCGTCCAAGGAGCAGGCCCCTTCCAACTTGAGCATCGTCGGCCGCTACATCTTACCGCCGCAGATATTCAAATGCCTGGAGAGCACCCAACCTGCAGCCAAGGGCGAGATACAGCTTACCGACGGCCTGCTGACCTTGCTCCAAAACCATGAATTGTTCGCCTACGAATTTGCTGGCACCCGGTACGACGGAGGCACCCCCATGGGGCTCTTGAGGGCTTCACTGGCCTTCGCGTTGGAGCGGGAAGACACGTCTCAAGAGGCGGCCTCGCTTTTACGCGAGTTCCAAGATAGAACATAATCTCCAGCGTAATTACATCAGTCAGATAAGGAGGAGCTCCTTGGCCACCGCCAAACTGGAACAACTGGAGTCAATCCAGAGCGTCAAAAGCGATCTATTGGCGGCACTAGTGGGCATGGACTATTGCCTGGACTGGAAACAAGACCCCTCTGAATGGTCGGCGCGGGAATTGGTCTACCACGTCTTAGACACACCTCCCGGCGGCGCACACAATCTGGTCAACGGGATTATCACCGGCGATATTAAAGAATATGAAATCTGGAGCGACCGGACCAACATGACCCCGGAGCGCGCAGGATACGACATCGATCAGGTCAACAGCGATATCGAGGCTTTCTTCACTAGCCTGGACAACTCGATATCAGGCGTATCCGATGAGGACTTGAACGGGAAGACGGTCATAATGCACCAGAGGACCCGGAGTGTGGACGAAGAACGCACGCTGACCGCCATACTAGACCGCACGCTGAACGGACACATGCGCGACCATCTGGCCCAACTGCAAGTATTGCGGGAAGCCCTGGCAATCTAAGCGGAATCACGATTCGGTGCGGTACCGGTCCGTCAGCCTCCGCCGACTTCGAGGATAGTCAAGAACGCCTCCTGTGGAATCTCTACTGAACCCACCATTTTGCGGCGCTTCTTGCCCTCTTTCTGCTTCTCAAGCAACTTGCGTTTACGAGTGATATCGCCACCGTAGCATTTTGCCAGCACGTCTTTGCGCATGGCGCGGATGGTCTCCCTGGCGATGATGCGGCTGCCGATGGACGCTTGGATGGGAACTTCAAACAGCTGCCGAGGGATGGTTGAGCGCAATTTGTCTACTATCTTGCGGCCTTGGACCACGGCGGTGTCCCGGTGCAAAATCATCGACAGGGCTTCCACGGAGAAATGATTCACCAAAATCTCGACCTTGACCAAAGGTGCGGCCTGGTAGCCGGAAAAGCTGTAGTCCAGCGAGGCGTACCCTTGGGTTCTCGACTTTAGCTGGTTGTAGAAATCGGCCAGAAGTTCCACCAGGGGGATCGTGTATTCCATGACCACCCGAGACTCGTCTTCGGGTTCATTCTTGCCGTCTCGCCTGGTGCCACGGCCCTGCATATACTCCATGCGCTTGAACTCTGACCTGCGCGAATGCATCAACTCCATCAAAGCGCCCACGTGGCGGTTGGGCGCCACTATCGTCAGGTCCAGCATCGGCTCCAATATCTCCGAATAGCCATTGGGCGAAGGCAATTTGGCCGGACTGTCCACAATGATGGTTTCGCCGTTGGTCAGCACCACCTGATAGGCGACGCTGGGGGCCGTAACGATGAGGTCTAGGTCGTATTCCCTTTCCAAACGTTCTTGGATAATCTCCAAATGCATGAGACCTAGGAAGCCGCAACGGAACCCGAAGCCAAGAGCTGTGCTGGTCTCCGGTTCCATCTCCAATGACGCGTCATTGAGCTGCAGTTTCTCCAAGGCCGCGCGCAGATTGTTGTATTCTTCGCCGTCGGAAGGGTAGAGCCCAGCGAATACCATGGATTTGAGTGGGAAGTATCCGGGCAGCGGCTCCTCAGCCGAGAACCGGTCCACCGTCAGGGTGTCGCCGACGGTGCAGTCCCTTACTTCTTTGAATCCCGTAGCTACGTAGCCGACCTGGCCTGTTCCCAGGGATTCGGTGGGCGTGGGTCCTGGTGCAAATACCCCTACCTCGACGATCTCCGCCACCCGACCTGAAGACATGACCTTGACCTTGTCTTGCTTGGTGATCGTCCCATCTTTAACGCGTACGTGGGCGATGATTCCCTTATACGAGTTATATTCCGAGTCGAATACCAGGCCGCGCGGAGAAGCATTGACATCACCCTTGGGCGGCGGCACCCGGTCTACAACCGCATCCAATATCGCCTGGGCGCCTGTGCCTTCTTTGGCGGAGACGTAGAGAATCTCATCTTCCCTGAACCCAAAGGCCTGCTGAATCTCGCCGGCGACCCGCTCCGGTTCGGCCTGGGGCAGGTCTACTTTGTTCAGAACCGGAATCAGTTCCAGGTCATATTCCATGGCCAGCAGTGTGTTGGCGATGGTTTGGGCCTCGATGCCTTGGCTGGCATCAACAACTAGTAGCGCGCCCTCGCAGGCGGCCAAGGCGCGGGATACCTCGTAGCTAAAATCCACGTGGCCCGGGGTGTCGATAAGGTTGAATTGGTAGGTCTTGCCATCCGGGGCGTCGTGAGACATGGTCACAGCCTTGCCCTTGATGGTGATGCCTCTCTCGCGCTCTAGGTCCATGCTGTCAAGGAACTGCGCCTGCATGTCTCCCTCACGGACCGTGCCCGTAATCTCTAAGAAGCGGTCGGCTAAGGTCGATTTCCCGTGGTCGATGTGGGCGATGATGCAGAAGTTTCTAATTAGGCTCGGTTCCATAGTAATCCAATGGTATCACGGTGGATTTTCGCCTACAACGAAGAACTGGACTGGCACAAATCGAACGATCCGATGGGGGCAAGGACGAAAAAGAGGGCCGTCTCGAGGCAGCCCCCGATAAGTCTTGTTTGGGAAGTCTGAGTCGAGGTCTGGTACAGAAGCTAGGAGCTCCCGTATCCGTTGGCCAAGAGGCACGCTGCATCGTGGTCCGTTTCCACTTCACGCAACTCCGGCAAGGTGACGGAGCAGATGTCGCTGGCGACCGGGCAACGGGGATGGAACACGCAGCCACTAGGCGGGTTCAACGGACTGGGCACCTCGCCCGTTAACAGGACCCTTTCCCGCTGAGCATCCAGTACCGGATCAGGTATGGGCACTGCTGAAAGCAGCGCTTTGGTGTACGGGTGGATCGGGTTGCGGTAGATCTCGCTCTGCTCGGCTAGCTCCACCAAATGGCCCAGGTACATAACACCGACACGGTTGCTGATGTGACGGACGACTGACAGGTCATGGGCGATAAAGAGATAGGTCAGGTCGAACTTTTCTTGCAAGTCTTCCAACAGGTTGATGATCTGTGCCTGAATGGATACATCAAGGGCGGAAACCGGCTCATCAGCCACGATAAACTTGGGGCTGACCGACAATGCCCTGGCCACTCCGATACGCTGGCGCTGTCCGCCACTAAACTCATGGGGGAATCGGTCTGCCATGTAGGGATTAAGACCTACATTTGTCAGCAGCTCGCCAACCTTTTCCCGGTATTCTTCTTTACCACTCACCAAACCATGGACGATCAAAGGCTCGCCAATGATGTTGCCAGCCGTCATTCGGGGGTTCAGGGAACTGTAAGGGTCCTGGAAGATTACCTGCATTTCCCGGCGCATTGCGCGCATGTTTTTGGTGTTTAACTCGGTCAGTTCCTGGCCGTCGAATTTGATAGAGCCGGCCGTGGGTTTGTATAGCTGGAGGATGCACCGACCGGTGGTGGTCTTTCCGCAGCCGCTCTCGCCCACTAGGCCCAACGTCTCGCCGCGTTTGACGGTAAAGCTGACGCCATCGACCGCTTTCACATACCCCATGGGTTTACGGGACAGGAATCCAGAACCTACGGGGAAATGCATCTTGAGGTTCGTCACCTCAAGGATCACATCTTCGTCCTGTGTTGCGGCGTTGCCGGCCGCGGCTTCGGGCATCGTAGTCATATCAAATCCTATCTCCCTTGGGAGGTTATCTCCTGAGGGTGTTATCCCGTCTCTGCAGCATTCAAGAAGTCGATGGCTTCTGGGCCCAGTTCTTCCGGCCGGAAACAGGCGGACAGGTGGCCTTCTCCTATCTCAACCAATTCAGGGGTATCCATGGCACACTTGTCGATCGCCCAGCGGCATCGCTCCCGGAAGGAACAGCCTTGGGGGAGATTGATCAAGTCAGGCGGCTGTCCTTCAATAGGGTCAAGTTTAGCCTTGCGTGGGAGGTCCAACCTTGGAACAGACCGGAGCAGGCCCACCGTGTATGGATGACGAGGGTTGGAGTATATCTCATGGGCGTTTCCCCTCTCGATCACCTTGCCGGCGTACATGATATTCACTCGGTCCGCATAGCGGGCCACGACGCCCAGGTTGTGGGTGATGACTATCAGCGCCACGCCGAATTCCGTGGTCAGCGCCTTCATCAGGTCCAGAATCTGGGCTTGAATAGTTACGTCTAGAGCCGTCGTTGGCTCGTCGGCGATGATCAACCGGGGGTTGCAGCTTAGGGCCATGGCTATCATCACACGCTGGCGCATGCCGCCGCTGAACTGATGGGGATACTGCTTAATGCGGCTTTCGGGGTCTGGGATACCCACACGGGTTAGCAGATTCACGCTCTCACGTTGAGATTCAACTTTCGACATTCCCATGTGCAGTTGGAGGGTCTCTGTGAGTTGCCGTTCCACGGTCAAGACCGGATTCAACGAGGTCATCGGCTCCTGGAAGACCATCGCGATCTTGGCGCCGCGGACCTCCCGCATGTCCTCCATTCCAATCTTGAGGATATCCTCGCCGTCCAAGAGGATTTGCCCATCGATGATCTTGCCCGGTGGATCAGGGATCAAGCGCATGACAGAAAGCGCGCTCACGCTCTTTCCGCAGCCGCTCTCTCCCACCAAACCCAGGGTCTCACCTTCATTCAGGTCGTAAGAGACCCCATCAACGGCCTTCACGACACCGTCCGAGGTGAAGAAATGGGTCTTTAAGTCTTTAACCTCTAGCAGTGTAGTCAATCGGTCTCCTCCGGTCCGGCGCACTATTCTTATTACGCGACAGAGTCGATTAGGGATGTCGTTTTATTGGTGGGGAAGCCGGGACTCGAACCCGGACGCCTTTCAGCACATGATCCT
>UINC01001750.1_pt1 | contig 17854 bp, 13 predicted proteins | sample 5385821 | NCBI WGS metagenome assembly UINC01 (sample SAMEA4666929, study PRJEB26691) | marine metagenome | isolation source: Pacific Ocean | place: Pacific Ocean | collected 2011-10-13 | reverse complement strand
GAAGTAGATAAGCCACAATGTCCGGCCGGTTCGAGTTGTGAAACTGTTGGAGTATTTCTTTCCCCCGCTCTACATCGCCAGAGTCGTGGTAAATCTGGCCCATCTGCAGTTTCATTTCTTCGCTGTTGATGGGAACTACGTCTTCAGGCATAAGATCTGCCATCAAATTGAGTGGCTCCAAGGCTTCATGCTTGAATCGTTCCAAATCGTCATCAGTAGTAAAACTGTCCTTACGTTTATTACGCAACTTCTGATATTTATTCATTCCCAGCTGCATAAAGGCGGAACGGTAATTTTGAAGCAACTTCAGGATATTGGGATTAAGATAAACTTCGGGATCATCCAAATTTCTGTATTTGTAGCCGGGAACATAATCGGTGGTCCAGGTCGTATCCTCCACCACGGTCATAAGATTTTTCGAAAGCCTATCATAATTCACTGGAGGAACTCCATGAGACCTTAGCCTAAAGGCAAGTCCTTCCATCTGAAGATATTTTTCCAAACCAATTCTATTGCTTGGAGATACAGTAACAGCAAAATAGATGGGAATTTGCCATTTACTTTGCTGTATAATATGAAGGATCATCAGATCCTGAACACGGATTCCACCACCTCCGATTGTCGGTTTGAGCGTCCAAGAAACCTTCCCTTCTTTATTGTCGGGGTCGCCGGCAACAGGAACAGTGATGGGCGTATTCTTCCAACGATCCACCCTAAGGAAAAGCGGTTTACCATCCACAGGGTTGAGACCGATAGGTCTCTTTCCAGAAATCTGTTCATCTGTAAGATTGATAAACCGTTCACTGCCGGAACGTAATTCCCGCAACTGTTGAATATACCAGTCGGTGTTCAGGAGACTGAGATTGGCTACGGTAACATCTTTCCGAATCCCCTCCACTTCCTGGAGGTACCAAAGAGGAAATGTGTCATTGTCGCCATTAGTGAATATGATGGCGTTCGGTTCACATGTTTGGAGAATATTGTACGAATAATCCCACGCCACATAATTCCCTGAGCGATCGTGAGAATGGTAATTGGACGACAACATAATGCCCGGCACCAGAAAAAGAAGTGCAACACTGGCATACATAGTATTGTAAGCCATATTCTTTTGCTTCAAGGTGTTGACCACTTTATCCAAAAGAGCCGCGGCAGCAATGCCGATCCAGATGGAATAGGCAAGAAAGCTGCCCACGTAAGAATAGTCACGTTCTCTAGGTTGAAACTTATCCTGATTGAGATAGAAAATGACAGCAAGGCCTGTCATGAAAAAGAGCGAAAAAACGGACCATGCTCGTTTCGGATCTCGCTTGAAATGATAGACCATACCCAAGACTCCCATAAGAAATGGAAGTGGCAAACCAAATTGGCTCCAATCAACACCGTCTTCCCCCCTTTTTTTCAGAGCGCCAAATTCTGATACCCACTTATCTCCCGCCGGTCCCCGACCAGCAAACTGCCACAGGAAATAACGGGCATACATCCTGACGATCTGATAATCCCATAGAAAATTCAACTGGGTGCCAAGGTCGTGAAACATATATTTGTAATTTTGAGAGGAAGAAAAATTTTGACCGTTTGTTGGTCTACCAACAACGGAAACTTTATGAGGATAAGAACCTACCTGCTCTTTTTTATACCTCCTGGGCAGGGTGAAAATAGCACCGTACTGTTCACGCTCTAGATATCTAATGGCCCGCTCCACTGTCTCAGGATTATTTTCATCAATGGCCGGATCTTGCGAGGAACGGATGAAAAGCATTCCATAGGTGGAGTATCCCACAATTACCAACACCGCTGATGAAAGGATGAGTGAAGCGAGACGGCGCTTCTGAATGATAGCAACAACAGTGGCGCTGAAAACAGCTACCATTACAACGGCCATACCAAAAAGACCGATCTTAGCGGCAATCTGCGGGAATCCTTTGATTATTCCCAAATAGATGCCGAAAAATATTCCTCCAGTAATGGCACCCATGATAATAAATGAACGCCAGGAGAACTTGACCTTTTTAAAGTAAATAATCATTCCCATGAACGGTAGTGCAAGCAAGTTCAAAAGGTGAATACCGGTGGCGAGACCCAACACATAGCTGATAAGAAGTACATACCTTTCATTTCCCGGTTTATCCGCTCTTTCAGCCCAGTGAAGAATGAGCCATGCCACAATGGCTGTGGAAAGTGTGCTCATAGCATAGACCTCGGCTTCTATAGCATTGAACCAGTGGCTGTCCGTAAAAGCGAAAATAAGGGCACCGACTGCGGCTGAGCCGAAAGTGATTAGTCGGTCTTCAACTGTTTCAATCTTGCCGCGGAACTGGCGCACAAGCTGAACGATAATGAGATAAAGAAACATCACCGCCAAAGCACTTACCAGCGGCGAAATGATATTAACTCTATAAGCAATGTCGCTACTGAACGGCAGCATGGAAAAAATCCTACCAATAATTAGGAATAGCGGACTGCCCGGTGGATGAGGCACTCCCAAGATGTAGGAGGTAGCGATGAATTCACCACAGTCCCAGTAAGACACCGTAGGCGCCATGGTATCAAAATAGATGATAAAAGTGACGACAAAAACAATGCCGGCTAAAATTCTGTTCAGCTTCTCAGATGTCATTCAGGCTTCTCATCTTCATCACTTTTTTCATCTGAGTCAGGCGCTTCAGATTTTTCTTCTTCATTCTTTTCTTCGGCGGAAGCTTCATCGGTGTTTTTATCCTTTTCATCTTCAGCCTGTTCTTCTTTAGGGGCCTTATCCTGATCAGCGTCTTGTTCACTATCAGTTGGTTCTTCTTCGGATTTTTCGGGCTCAGGCTTATTCGACTCTTCCAGATAGTTCATTTTGAGACCGCTGAGACTTGACTCGAGGAACTTTTCCTCATCGTCGGAGAGATTCCCTGCCATCCGTTTCTTCATCATATCCAGGATATCGATAAAGAAACTGGCTTCCTGGAGATTGCGCTCCATCTTATCCGTCATCGGATTTTTCAGTTTCCCCATGGCCATCCACGCCTGCTGCGTGAACATGGTCACAACATGAATAAGAATATGCTCGTCACTTTTCGCTTCAGTTTCTGACATAACGCTTAAATGCCTTTCTGAGTGGTCGGTTTCTTTTCACTAACCTTCGTCATTGGACTTAGGTCTAACCATATAAATTAACGAACTGAACCATTTCTTGTCAGCTCCGGCTTTCCTGTTGGAAAAGAAGCCTGTAAAGAGGGCGCTCAGAGAATTTTGCTCGCTACACTTCGCGCTTAACAGCGATACATAGTACGCATCATAAGGAAGACCTCTCATATTCCTAAGTGACAAATCACACCTGTCAAGAAGCCGCTCCATGGCGGTGGGACTGAAATGAGTCAAATGACGGGGAACATCCCAAGCGGCCCATTGATCTCCGTAAGTCTGGGCGTCGTGCGAGGTAAAGTTGGGGACACCAATGAACATGCATCCTTTTTCAGTGAGTTGACTACGAGCCCGGTAAAGATAAAACTCCGGATTGTAGACATGCTCAAGCGTGTGCCAGAAGGTGATGGCGTCGAATGGACCACAGTCTTGCTCAAGCCAGACTTGAGGTGGCATGACTTCCAAATCAAATCGATCTTTTGCAATTTTTCGAGCGTTCTCAGATGAATCAACGCAGGATACATCCCAGCCACCGTCCCGCATGGACGCGGCGAATTCGCCGGTGCCGCAACCGATATCCAGCAGGCGGCCACCTCTCACGCCAGTGAAGCGCTCTATCCACCGACGCTTTTTCCCCACCATTATTCCACGCACAACCTTGTAGATAATGTCCGACAGGCTGAATCCACCGCTGGAATGGGGATGGTATTTATCCGACTCATAGTAGCGGTCCATTTCGTCTGGCTCAGGCACCGGTGTCGTAAGCCGAACTTCACATTCATTGCATTCAATAATATCAAAATTTTCACCTGACACCACATAATCGCGCGTGGAAAGAACCGGGCGGAGATTGCCGCTTCCGCAAAGTGTACAGTGAGTGAGAGGCTTCATGGCCCTGTCAACCAATATTTACCATTTCGAGCATCTGCTGGTAGTCCTTCATAAATCTTAACCGAATCTTTTTGTTGGCAGGATCGGTAAGATGCGGATCAACTTTTACAATCTTGAACGCGGCCTTCCGGGCATCACGGATGATCTGTCCGTCGTTCACAAGATCGGCAATCTTCCATTTGGGATAACCGTGTTGCCGTGTTCCGTAAAACTCACCGGGGCCTCGTAGTTTGAGATCTTCATCAGAGATTTCAAATCCGTCGCTGGTTCTTTCCATGATGGCCAGCCGTTTTCTGGAGTTTGCAGTGATATTACGCTGCACGAGGATGCAGTAACCTTTCTCTGAACCCCTCCCAATCCTGCCTCGAAGCTGGTGAAGTTGAGTGAGTCCAAACCGCTCAGCATTCTCGATAAGCATAATGGTAGCGTTTGGAACGTCAATCCCCACTTCGATGACTGTGGTGGAAACAAGAAGCTGTATCTCGTTCCCGACAAAACGGTCCATGATATCATCTTTTTCTTCCCGTTTCATTCTGCCGTGTAATAGAGCGGTGACAAAATCTGAGAACTGCTTCTCCAGTCGTTTACAACCTTCCACCGCCGCTTCCAAATCCATCTTTTCAGATTCATCAATAAGGGGATAGACTACTATACATTGCCGTCCCTTTTTCATCTCATCCGCCATGAAGCTGTAAACTTTTTCTATCTTCTCCGCTTCTACTATTCGCGTCGTCACCGGCTGACGGTGCTTAGGCATTTCATCAAGCAGGGAGAGCTCCATGTCGCCGTGGTAAGTAATGGCTAGTGTCCGAGGGATGGGCGTTGCTGTCATGGCGAGGATATCCGGGTTGTCACCTTTGCTGAGAAGCTTCCCCCGCTGAAGAACGCCAAACCGTTGTTGTTCATCTATAATTACCAACCCAAGATCTTGAAAGGTCACTTCATCCTGGATGATGGCGTGAGTACCCACCACCACATTCACCCGCCCCTCCTGAATGGCAGCAAGAATCTTTTTTCGCTCCGTCGATTTCTGTTTGCCTACCAACAAGGCTGTGGGCACCCGGACGGCATCGAGATGAGATTTGAAGACGTGATAATGCTGATGTGCAAGGATCTCCGTAGGCGCCATGACCGCTACCTGGGCGCCGTTACCTACAGCCACAGCCGAAGCAAGAATCGCAACAATGGTTTTGCCCGATCCCACATCACCCTGCAAAAGCCGATTCATCACTTCGGGTGATGCCATATCTGCTCGGATCTCCTTCAAAACCCGCTTCTGTGCTCCGGTAAGCTCAAAACCTAAGGTTTCATAAATTTGCTTTACATAGGGACCCACTTCTGTCATAGTTCTTCCGCTCTGTTCAGTAATGATTGTTTTTCGAAGCGCCATGAGGAGCTGAAGAAAAAAATGTTCGTCAAATTTGAGACGTCGCACCGCACCGCTGAGCGTTTCCACATCCGGGGCAAAGTGGATATGTTGTAATGCACTGGTCAGTGGAGAAAGAGACTGTTCATCAACCATTTCTTTTGACATGAACTCAAGCTCATCCAGTTCATATGCATCGATGCACGCCTTGATTATTCGCCGAAAACCCCGACTCTCCAACCCCATCTTCTTCAAACTTTCGCCAGTAGGATAGATGGGAATAACAGCACCAGTATTCAGCGGTTCTCTTTCCTCATCGCTCAAAATATCGTACTCGGGGTGGACCATCTGGTACCCGTTGTAAAAATCAACCTTGCCGTGAAAGGCCACTTCATCACTCACTGAAAACACTTTTTCCATGTACTGGGCAGCGTTAAACCAGGTACATTTCATGAATCCGGTATTGTCGTTCACCATAAGCTGGTAGTATTTCTTTTTCCGGGCAGACCTCATGCCACCCGCTTCAACTTTTGCCACTACTGTTGTGGTAATACCTTTAGTTAAGTCCCGGATTTTCGTGACTGAAGTGCGATCCAGATGGCGGCGTGGGAAATAATACAAAAGATCAAGAGCTGTTTTGACATCTGACTTTTTCAGAATTTCAGCCCGTTTCGGGCCGACGCCCTTAACGTACTGCACAGAGGTGTTTGCTGAGAGAGACTGTTCAGAACTCATGGGACTGAACGATTGATCTTGACTGCTTTAAGGTAAGTATGATATAGAAGAAGCAGAACCGACGGAAAGCTTACTGCCACTCTTTCCTGTACGTATAGGTGACAGTCTCTGTAGAGGAGGCTCCCAGCGTCAGATCAAACTGGATTGTTTCAGCATCCACCTTTCGATAATCGCGGGACGGATCGCGAATGACCCAGTCACCAAAAATATGTTCAGTGATGCGCGCGTTTACTTTATCCTGACGGTTATTTTTTATCTCGAGCAGAATGGTGGCTTCTTCACTTTTTTTCTTCCGGTCATAATTCATGACCGTCCGTTTGCCCAAAACGTTGAACGCACGACCGGCCACAACAGTAATGTTCTCTCCCACCGATGTCTGAGGCAGGAAATCCTCTCCGGCAAAAATAACTCCGCCGCTCTCAGTACGCTGATAGATCTGAAAGACGCCCGCCGGTAGGGGAACATCCAGACTCTTGCCACCGTTGGCAAACGAAATTTCAATAGCCATGGGCTCTTCACTATTCGCCCTTTCATTGTTCTCAAAAACATATGTCCTGTTGAGCTGAACCTCCCTATCGGCATAAAGAGAAGCAGTGAGAGATTCATTCCTTGGAATCGTTAGAGAAGACAGCAGTGAATAAAGAACGAAATCTCCGGACGACTCAACTTGAAAGGCGGTTTCGGTGGGCGCAGCCGTCTGGGCTGCCATACGAGGCAATGGACGCGCTCCGTTTCTCCGGTGCTTCAAATCTCCCTCCACAAGCTCGATGGAAGAATTGATAAAATCTTGATCGGTGTTGTTGAAAACAACCGCTTGTGAAACAAGTGTGGCATTTCTCTCATCAGGGGCAATAATTAGTCGGTAGTTGGTGTTCCAGTCGAAACCGCCTGAGATATAGACAATTTCTCCGCCTACAGCACCGTTGGACTGCGACTGAACAGTCCATTCTATGGAAGCTCGAACTGAGGGTCTCTTTTTTCTGTTCTCAGAAGAAATTTCAATGACCTCACTCATGTTCAGAACATGCACTTCGCTCTTGGACCTTATTGATAGCCAGTTGTTATCCACATCCACCAAATGACCTTTTATCGATTTACCTTCAGTTGTTTTTGCTGTTACTGTTTTCCCCAGCTGTTGATTGAGAAAAGCAAACGTATCGAAAACATCTCTATTGAATTTCTGATAGATTACATTCCCTTCAGACATAGAGAGAAAAGTTGACGATGGTTCAATTTTATCCGGGAGATTTGGATATGTTACCTGGTTAGAGCCAGTTTTCAACTTAACAGTAATAGGTTGACGAACAAGACCGTATCCGTCTTTGTAGAGTGTAATAGAGGCATCCTTGGATTGCGCATATCCAAACGATACTAATAAAAGTATGATCACTGTTTTCTTCATTCTAAGTAAGTATAATTCTGCTTCAGTTTAGCGAGATTTTCCTTCATATCGCCGAGCTTTTTTCTTTCCCGGTCTACCACCTCTTTTGGCGCCCGGCTGACAAAATCCTGATTGTTCAGTTTCGCCGCCACGGAACTTAACCGTCCATCTAGCGATTCGATCTTTTCGGTAAGCCGCTTTTTCTCCGTCTCCACATCAATAAGGTCACCCAGAGGTATAAACAACTCTTTCTTCCCCACTACCACTGTAGCCGATTTGTCCGGACGCTCTACATCCGGTTCGATGGTGAGGTCGTCCACTTTGGCAAGGTCACGAATTAACTGCTCGTTTAATTTTAGGGACTGGCCGTTATCGCTCCTGATAAGAAGATCGGCACGCATTCCCGGTGGCACATTCATTTCAGCCCTCAATGTCCTTACTCCCGTAATTACTTCCTGAATCTCAACAAAGTTCCCTTCGGCACTTTCGTCTATCCATTTATCATTAGAAACTGGCCAGGACGAAACAATGATATCTGTCTGATTTTCCCCAGTCCCCTCACTCGGCTCTGAACGACTCCAAATCTCTTCAGTTATAAATGGCGCAAAGGGGTGAAGCATTTTCAGGATGCCCCTCATGACATGATTTGCCACGCTGAAAGCAGTTTTTTTCTGGTCAACGTTGTCGCCGTAAAGTCGGGACTTTATCACCTCAACATACCAGTCACAAAAGTCCGACCAGGTGAAATCATAAATCTTTTTTGCTGTCTCATTGAAGCGGTAAGCATCAAAACTTTCATCCACTCCGGTAATTGTCCGGTTTAACCGGCTGAGAATCCACCTATCGGAGAGATCTAAATGGTCCCTTTCAAGTTCATCCACCGGTTCTGCATCAATATCAGAACCTGCCATGTCCAGAAACCGAGATACATTCCACAGTTTGTTCATAAAATTCCTGCCGATTTCCATCCGCTCATCAGAAAACAGTATATCCTGTCCTTGCGGTGCAATGAGCATAATGCCATAGCGAACGGCATCCGCACCATATTTCTCCATGAGTTTCAAAGGATCGGGGGAGTTACCCAGCGATTTACTCATCTTTCGCCCCTGCATGTCCCGAACCATGCCGGTGAAATAGACATTCTTGAAGGGAATTTCACCTTTAAACTCAAGGCTCGCCATGATCATTCGCGCTACCCAGAAAAAGATGATGTCGGGACCGGTGACCAGATCATTCGTTGGATGGAAATAGTCAAGATCGGGGGTCTCTTCAGGCCAGTTGTGAACACCCATGGGCCACAGCCATGAGCTGGCCCAAGTATCGAGAACATCAGGATCCTGAACTAAATCTGTTGACCCGCAGGCAGGACATGATTCCGGTTCATCTGCTGAGACAATGGGATCCTTGCAATCAAGTTCACACTTTCCAATATCATTCCCGCGGCAATACCAGACAGGTATTCGGTGCCCCCACCACAACTGGCGACTGATGCACCAGTCCTGGATGTTGGTCATCCAATGTTCATAGGTCTTTAACCAATGGGAAGGGTAAAACGTGATATCACCTTTTCGGACCGCCTCCAGTGCCGGCTTGGCAAGCTTTTCCATTGCCATGAACCACTGCTCAGAAAGGTACGGTTCAACGGGAACATCCCCCCGTTCAGAATAGCCAACGCTTGTCGTATAGTCTTCTGTTTTTTCCAGCGCTCCTGATTTTGTCAGGGCATCCACAACTTTATCCCGGGCATCAAATCTGTCCAGCTCCCGGAACTGTTCCGGCACAGATTCATTCAAGGAGCCATCAGGATTTAGAATGTTAATGAAGTCAAGATCGTGGCGCTTACCGATCTGGAAATCGTTGGGATCGTGAGCCGGGGTCACCTTCACACAGCCAGTGCCGAACTCAGGGTCCACAAAATCGTCAGCAATAATGGGAATTTCCCTGTCAGCCAGCGGCAGCATCACCGATTTCCCAACGAAGTTTTTAAATCGTTTATCACCAGGATGAACCGCAACGGCGGTATCTCCCAGCATGGTTTCAGGACGGGTGGTGGCAACCGTTACAGAATCATCACTGTCTGACAATGGATATTTCAGATACCACAGTTTCCCTTGAACTTCCCTGTAAATCACCTCCTCGTTTGAAATAGCCGATTTCGTTGCAGGACACCAGTTCACAAGACGCTTGCCGCGGTAGATAAGTCCCTTCTCATAAAGTTTCACAAAAGCGGCAATCACAGCACGGTAATAGCCGTCGTCCATAGTAAACCTCTCTCTCTCCCAATCGCAGGAGCATCCCAGCCGTTTGAGCTGCTGAATGATCAGTGAACCGTACTCATTTTTCCACTCCCAGGCATACTTAAGGAACTCCTTTCGGCCGATCTCATGCTTATCTGTCCCTTTATCCGCCAACATCTTTGTCACTTTCGTCTCAGTAGCGATAGAAGCGTGATCTGTTCCCGGGATCCAGCAGGTTTCACACCCCTGCATGCGCGCCCGGCGAACCAGTACATCCTGAATGGTATTATTCAGTACATGGCCGATGGTGAGGCTACCGGTAACGTTGGGAGGAGGAATTACAACAGTATAAGGTGAACGGTCGCTGTTTACTTCAGCATGGAAATAGCCCCGATCCAGCCAGTGCTCATACCATTCCTTTTCAACCAGACTGGGGTCATAGACCTTCGAAATCTTGTCATCAGAAGACATCTAGGAGAGGTTCTCTATTTTTCCAGAATCAGGCTGAAAGCTGTTGTAAGCTTGAGGACATTTGTATTCGCTTTGATAAGATTGTCTGTAACAATAGAAGCCACATTCCTCATAATAACGTAACCAATATCAGGATCGGATTGACAAATCGCGAAAAGATCATCCTTCATGATTATTCCCATCTCACAATCGGTGATGGCCTTCACTGTGGCTGTCCGTTTGTCATTGGAACCGAGCAGGGACATCTCACCAAAAACGGGGTGAATATCGCTGGAAAGATTTATAATGGCCTTCTCACGAGTATCGTAATCACCTTTACTCAACTGAAGCGTCAGCGCCTGATTAATTTCTATCTCTCCTTCCAGCAATAGATAGAGAGAGTCGCCAACGTCACCTTCTTCGAAGATTACTTCTCCAGAAGGAAATGTTTTCACTTTGGTCACCTCTTCGAAGTGACCGATCTGTTTTTCTTCCAAACCGTTGAAAATCTTGTATTTTGAGTATTCTCTGTTTTCGCTCATATCTTCACCTACTGAATGACAACCGCTCTTTCATTTTCTCTGATGACATAATTGTCTGTGGGGTTGACGACCACGGCTGTCTTGTTTTCATCGCCAAGGGAGTGCCCGGCCTCCTTAAGTTTTCTTTCAATGAAGGCATCCAAGGCGGAGGAATCGGACGAGAGTATTTCACCAATTCCGATTTGCTCATCTTCCGAATATACACTGATAAGCACCCACCCTTTCGAACGGAAATGATCAAACAACTTATTGTACGATTCACCAACAAACTCTTCCGGAATTGGCACCCGTTTCAGTGTGCCTGGCTGGTGAGAATCCAAGAGCAATTCCACCGTTTGCGGAACTCCCGGATCAATGACATGTGACGCAACCATGTATGCACCAAAATCGTCGCTGAGTATCACCTCATCGGCATTCGCCCGGCGGATATGTGTCAGATTGTCACGTTCTGTGATATAGGCAACAACACGACAACTGGGAGCCATCGTTTTGATCGTCAGCGTAGCAAAGATTGTCTTCTCATCAGGATGACCACCAGTTTCCAATCCTTCGTTGGGAAGAATAATCGCAGTTTTCGCTTTTTCAAGATTTGCTTTTTCCAGAATAGCCTCGCGGGTAAAATCTCCCCTTACAAAGCGAAATTTTACATTCCCGTACTTATTACGGATGGCAGAGATGGCATCCTCAGTTTCATCGTTGATCAAGACAATATCAAGTTTGCCAGACTCATTCATTGACTGCAATGAGTCGACAAGGCTGTCAACCATTCTGTTCCAACCACAGAGAAGTATATGATCTGTTGTATTCAATGTTTCCAAACCTTTGTCCTCCCGAATTCTTTTTGCCACGAAAATCGAGGATACTGTTGCCGTCAAAAGTGCTGTCAACGAAATACCGGCAAACATGATAACAATAGCCAGTAACCTACCTTCCGGGGTCTTTGGAGCAAAATCACCGTATCCCACGGTGGTCATGGTAACAATGGCCCACCAGAAGGGATTATTTCCCTCGGCAAGTTGTGGTTCCCCTACAGGAGGAACCTCCAATCTGCTTATAGCCCAACCTCCGAGCATCATTACCAATATTATAATAGTAATGATCTGTGCAAAGGGGCTCCGCACGATGATCCTCAGAAAACGTATCATCAGGGTAATTTAGTGATTCGGCTTGAAATTATGTAAGAATTGAAGGGCCAAAGGTGATATTCCCCAAAAAAATGACAAATTATTAACATTTACCTTTTACCGTGATGTGTGAGCAAAGCTACTGTCTCAATATGGGGCGTGTGCGGAAACATATCCACCATTGCAAGATTCTTCAACTCGAATCCATTTTCTGAAAATAGCGCCACATCCCTGGCTTGCGTTGAAGGGTTACAGGAAATATAAACAATCTTCTCAGGCGACATGTTCACCACATCATTCACCAGCTTTGGATGCATTCCCGCACGAGGAGGATCAAGAAGAACAATATCAGGAGGTTCAATCTCAGAAAGAATGGATGACTTCCTGAAAAATTTGTCAAGATTAGCTGAAAAAAATCGACAGTTGATGATTCTGTTTGAGACGGCATTGCGGACAGCATCTTCCACTGCCGGTGGCACCACTTCAAAACCGTAAACTTGCTTCACCTGCTGAGCCATAAAAATGGATGTGGAACCAGTGCCGCAATAAAGGTCGTACAGAATTTCGTCGCCCCGAAATTCAGCGAAATCTCGAGCGATTTTGTAGAGCTTTTCACCCTGAATACTGTTCGTTTGAAAGAATGAATTGGCGGAGATTTCAAAAGTAAAGTCACCCATGTGATCCGTGATGGTTGGACGGCCGTAGAGTAACACCTCCCACTCTCCATAGGAAACGCCCGCCTTCCGTCGGGTGATATTGTTAACAATAGATGTGACTCGTGGATGAACTTTTTTTATACCATCAACAATCGGTTCCAGGAGTTCTCTCTCTTCTTTCGAAGTGACAATATTTACCATCACCTCATCTGTCTTCTCACCCAACCGAATAATTAGATGTCTTAAGTAACCACTATGTTCACGAATGTTGTACGGCGCCAATCCTGTTTTCTTGGCAATATTGCGGACGGTGTTGAGAATTTCATTGGCTATCGGTTTCTGTATCCAACAGGTGGAAATATCAAGAATCTTATCATATCGGCCGGGGATATGCAGGCCCAAAGCGAAATCTGCTTCGGCGTTTTCCTCTTCGTCCGACAGAACCCACCGCCGATTGGAGAAAGAGAATTCCATCTTATTTCTGTAGTGAAATATTTCCTCCGCAGGGACGACCTGATGGAGCTTTGGTTTTTCCATACAACCGATACGCCTGAAAATATCGATAACCTGTGCCTTTTTCTGTTCGATCTGAGCATCGTAATCGAGATTCTGGAATGAGCAGCCGCCACAGGTGGGGAAATGGCCACATTTTGAGGTTGCGGACGATGGCGTCTCCTTCAATATTTCGAGAAGTTTCGCCTCACCGTAGCCATTCCGGCGTTTTGTCAATCGAGCCAGCACCTTTTGATCTGGAAGTGCTCCTTTGATAAAGATTACATAGCCGTTCAGGTGAGCCACACCTTTGCCCCCGAAAGCGAGGGATTCGATGGTCAGTTCAAGCTCATCTCCTTTTTTCGGACGAAGCATCAACTTTCTTCCTTTCAGATTAATCGCCGGAGTTGCCCGAAAGTTGCGCCTCCGTTACAATGGAAACCCCGGCACTGGCCCCCAACCGGCTGGCACCCGCCTCCACCAGTGACAGCGCATGCCTGAATGATTTTATTCCCCCGGACGCCTTTACACCCATCTTATCACCAACCGTTTCCCTGAGAAGCGTTACATCAAGCAGGGTAGCTCCCCCTGAAGAAAAACCTGTGGATGTTTTCACAAAATGTGCACCTGCATCACGAACGATCATTGCTGCTTCCTTTTTTTCATCATCCTTCAGGAGACACGTTTCAATAATCACTTTTACCGTGTTCGATTCCGCTGCGCCGACCACCGCCTTAATGTCACTCCCAACGGTAGAAAAGTCTCCATTTTTAAAGGCACCTATGTTCATAACCATGTCGAATTCAACCGCACCATCCTCCAGACTCTGTGATACAGCTGCCACTTTCTCCGTCGTGGAACTTGCTCCCAGCGGGAACCCGACCACAGTACAGACGCCGATCTCACTACCTGCTAATTGATCAGCACACTGCCGCACATGCACAGGGTTAATGCAGACAGTCGCAAAACCGAACTCCAAAGCTTCTTCGCACAAATGCCTTACCTCTTCAGATACAGCATCCGGTTTAAGAAGTGTATGATCAATGATTTCGGCAATTTGTAAAGATGAAATTTTCATTATACAGACAAATCCATATAATTCAAGACTGTATGATTAATTTGACTTTTTCGGCCAGCTCTTGGGCTTCTTTCTCACTGGACGCCTCAGTGTAAATCCGCATAATCGGTTCAGTGTTGGATCTTCGGACGTGAATCCACCTGTCATTCCAAGTCAGTTTCAGCCCATCCCTTTCATCTATAAGAGCACTGTCAAATGAGTCGGAAATCTTTTGAAATAGCGTGTCGCCATCAATCCTCTCAATGGAAACCTTGTATTTAACGATCTCGAATTTTGGTAGTTTATTCATCACTTCACTGAGATTGCTGTCGGTTTGCGCCAGGCGGTGCAAAATAGAGGCACCGGCAACAAGGGAATCCCGACCCAGGTGGACCTCTTTAAGAATAACTCCTCCGTTACCCTCACCCCCTATAGAGGCGCCTGTTTTCTTCATCATCTCAACAACGTTGATTTCACCCACTGCTGATCTGGTAACTTGAGCACCATAGCGCTCAGCAACTTTATCAACAGCCATTGTTGTTGAAAGATTGGTCACCACCGTTTCAGAACTGTCGATTGTTGATAGGAAGCCGTCCAGCGCAAGAACAAGGGTATACTCCTCACCAACAGGTTTTCCTTTTTCATCAATTACTGCAAGTCGGTCCGCATCCGGGTCTGTGGCGAAGCCGACATGACAATTCTCCTGTTGAACAAGTTGGGACAGGTCAGAAAGATTTTCCGGCAGTGGTTCAGTGCCCCGAGTGAATTCCCCGGTCGGCTCACAATTGATGGCAACAACTTCACAACCGAGCCTATCCAGAAGTTCAGGAAGTGCCACAGCCGCGGCCCCGTTGACTGCATCTACGGCCACTTTGAACTTCCGCTGTCTGATAGCATCCAGATCAATCCAGCTCACATCACATGTTCTGGTAATATGGCGATCGATGGCATCATTCATTTGAATATGTTTTCCCTCTCCATCAGACAGTTCAGGAAAGTCCACACTCTTCAATTGCATTAACTTTTTCACTTGTGAGCTATTAAGATAACAACCATCAGCGCCGAAAAACTTCAATCCATTCCACTCTGCCGGGTTGTGACTGGCGGTCACAATGATACCTCCCACTGCTTCAGTGTCATCCACCACATACTGAAGAGTAGGCGTGGGAACAATACCGCACTGGTTTACAGTGCGCCCCGAGGCCATCAGTGTTTCTACAATTTCAGTTAGAAAATGGATGCCTGATGACCGGCTATCACGTCCAACAACAATATCACCTTTGGGACAGAACTGGTGGAATGCACCGGCATAAAGAGCCACGACTTCATTGTTGAGGCTGTCGGGAACGGTACCCCGGACTCCGGAAATGGATTCAATCAACATAATGAAACTTTCTTAAGCAGAATTACTGTAAAGAAGTTATAACCGATTACATTTAACAGATACAATTTCGGTTAAAAAAAATCCAGATTCGATTGCTCGAATCTGGATTTTGCATAAGGACCGTATCAGGAGGGTTGGGAAGGAGGGTGCTATCTACGACCCTTAGCTCTTTTTAATTTTTTTTCAGCACTCGGTTTTAAATAGAACGACTTTCTCTTAACTTCCCTTAAAATCCCTGCTTTTTCGTATTTTTTTTTAAAACGCCGCAGGGCTCTCTCAAGTTCCTCTCCTTTTTTAACTGAAACTTCAACCAATCAGAACACCCCCTCGCTATCCCAAATAGTTTCGGAGGCTTTTACTACGGGACTTATGACGGAGTCGGCGAATCGCTTTTTCCTTGATCTGCCTAACACGCTCCCGGGTAAGATTAAACTCTTCACCAATTTCGTTAAGCGTCAGGGCGTAGTCCCGTCCAATGCCAAAATACATCTTGATCACATCCCGCTCACGATCCTTAAGAGACTCAAGACTTTGGCGGATCTCTTCTTTCAGCGACTCACCCATGAGTCCTGTTTCTGGCGGTCGCTGATTATCATCTTCAATAACATCCATAAGTGAATTCTTGTCGCCATCTCTGAAAGGAGCATGGAGCGAATGGTGTCTCCTGGAAATTCGGATAGCATCAGTCACTTCTTCCCCCTGCATTTCCAGCTGCTTACCAATTTCATCTTCGTTGGGCGGACGTTGGTATTCCGACTCAAGATTTTCCGCTGCTTTGGTAATTTTACTGATAGTACCAACACGGTTAAGCGGGAGACGGACAATACGTGAATGTTCCGCCAGCGCCTGAAGAATGGACTGACGAATCCACCAGACAGCATAAGATATAAATTTGAAACCCCGCGTCTCATCAAACCGCTCAGCGGCTTTGATAAGACCCAGGTTACCTTCGTTGATAAGATCGGTGAGCGGTAAACCCTGACCCTGGTAATCTTTGGCCACAGAAACAACAAACCGGAGATTCGCCTCCGTCAGTTCGTTGAGCGCTTCGGCATCACCCTGCTTCACCCGCTGGGCCAGTTCAATCTCACGGGCCGGCTCCAGCGGCTCAAATTTTCCGATCTCCTCAAGATAACGACTTAAACTTCTATTTGCATCAGATGGCATTTGACGTCCTTAATCTTTTGAATTTGAACTGTCCCGCTCCCCAATCAGAGGGGAAGTTACTATTTTTTCAAGAATTCTCCAAGGAGCAGAAAGATTATCACTTTATAACATGACCGCTTTTCACGCACCATTTTGCCATCATTATAAACTCTTCCAGCTTTACTTTCTCTGGGCGGTATGTCAGATCGAAAAGTGAACTGTCAATTTTCAGAGAAGCAAGAGAATTCCTGAGCATTTTACGTCGCTGACCGAAAGCAAGGCGGGTAATTACCTGCAAAGCTTCCAATTCCCGGGAGGAATTAAAAACGGCGGATCTCGGTTTTATTCTCACTACAGCGGAATCGACCTTCGGTTTAGGAACAAACACTTCCGGCGGTACATTAAGAACAATTTTCACCTTTGCCACAGCCTGGAGATTCACTGACAAGCGGCCGTAAGTTTTTGAACCGGCTTTTGCCGCCATTCTTTCCCCAACTTCTTTCTGAACCATGAAATGACAGTCACGCCAGAAAGGATCATGCGCCGTCAGTTTGAACAGGATCGGAGATGTTATATTGTAAGGGAGGTTGCCTACGACTCTAACCTGCCCGGTCCTGAAGGGGATCTTTCTCAGATCGACTTTCAGAAAATCCCTGTTAATGAACTGACAGTTCGTTAGATCTTTCCACTTCTTGAGATCTCCGTACAGTTCCCGATCGATCTCGATACCAACCAAATGTTCAACTTTCGGCGCCAACAATTCAGTGAGTGCGCCACCGCCTGGACCTATTTCAAGGATTGAATCGTCACTGGTGGGCGAGATGAGCTCAACCAGTTTTTTGAGTAGATTAGTATCCGCCAGAAAATGCTGGCCCCATCGTTTTTTCCCGGCACGCTTCCTCCGCTTCTTCTTTGCTGATGATGAAAAAGTCCTTGTCATCTTGCGGAAATAATCATTTCTGTAGCCTTTAAGTAGCCCGGGGCAGATTGAAGAAGGATTGAGCCGTTTCCGTTGTCGAATCCGCTACTTCTGAAACATCTACTCCTTTTGTTTCCGAAATCCGCTCAGCAATGTAGGGTATGTTTGCCGGCTCATTCAGCTTCCCGCGATTGGGTATTGGTGCCATAAAAGGGCAGTCCGTTTCAAGCATGATTCGATCCATGGGAATGGCTGAGAGAACGGCCTCGGTGTGGTTCTTACCAAAAGTGACATTCCCTGTGAAAGATAGAAAACACCCAAGGGAAACTGCTCTCCCGGCCA
>UINC01001741.1_pt1 | contig 17945 bp, 21 predicted proteins | sample 5385821 | NCBI WGS metagenome assembly UINC01 (sample SAMEA4666929, study PRJEB26691) | marine metagenome | isolation source: Pacific Ocean | place: Pacific Ocean | collected 2011-10-13 | reverse complement strand
TAAGTAAAAAAATAGAGTTAATAAATATTTTTTTCATTAATAAATATATAATTATTAGACTTAGATTTGCTCAGCAAAATTCTTTGTAAATATAAGATTAATGAATAAAAGAAATTTAGGTTTGTTGGCGGCATTTGGAGCAACTGTAATTTATGGTTTTAATCATACTATTGCTAAGAATGTAATGCCAATTTATATAGAAGCATATGGGTTTGTTCTATTAAGAGTATTAGGTGCTACAATTTTATTTTGGGTTCTGAGTTTGTTTATTAAAAATGAAAAAATTGATAAAAAAGATTGGCCTAAAATATTATTGTGTTCTTTTTTAGGAATGTTTATAAATAAGTTAGCTTTTTTTAAAGGTTTAGAACTTTCTACTCCTATTAACAGTTCTATCTTAATAACTGCAGTACCTATTATAGTTGTTATTTTTTCTGCTATTATTTTAAAAGAAAAGCTAAGATTATGGAGTGTATTTGGAATTATTTTTGGCTTTATAGGAGCATTAATTTTAATTCTTTATAGTCCCGTTTCTTCTTTTAATGCACCTAATATTCCTGTTGGGAACTCATTATTTATTTTAAACTCTTCAACCTATGGTCTTTATTTAATATTTGTAAAAGAGCTTGTTGAAAAATATAATATAATAACACTATTTAGGTGGCTGTTTTTAATTGGATTAGTAATGAATTTCCCAGTGGGTATTCAAGAATTTAGTAATGTAGATTGGGTAAATCTCCCTCTAGTAGATGCAATTCTCCCTATGGTTTATGTTGTAGTTGGCACCACATTCTTAACCTACATGTTTAACGCTTATGCCTTGTCAAAACTAACTGCTTCAACAGTAAGTACTTTTGTCTATCTACAACCAGTCGTTGGAATTTTTTATGCTCTTACTACAAAAAATGATTATTTAACAATTCTTAATGTTATTGGAATGTTATTGATTTTTTTAGGTGTCTATTTGGTAACTAAAAAATTAGAAACGGAAATTTAAATTTTTACTATTTTTAAAACATGAAAAATTACATAACAGAATTAATAGGGACCTTCTTTTTAGTATTAATAATTGGAGTTAGTGGAAATCCTTTTGCGATTGGTTTTGGATTAACTGTTTTAGTTTATATGGGCGCACATATTTCTGGCGCTCATTATAATCCAGTGGTTACATTAGCAATGCTTTTAAGAAAAGAACTAGGACTGGTAGAGTCTATCAATTATATTATCTCCCAAACGTTAGGTGCAACTTTGGCTGCACTGGTAGTGTTTTTTTTAAGTTCAAGCCCAATGGAGATTCAGCCAAATTTATCTGCATCGATTTATCAAATTTTAGCTTGCGAAATTATATTCACTTACTTACTTGTGTATGTAATTTTAAATGTAGCTACTCATCCTAATTTAAAGGGTAATTCATTTTATGGATTGGCTATTGGTTTAACTGTAATGGTTGGAGCCTTCACTGTTGGTCAGACATCTGGTGGTGTTTTTAATCCCGCCGTTTCTCTTGGTCCTACTTTAAGTCATTTTATAATTGGAGATGGTATTTCAAAGCACTATTTATGGTATTATCTATTAGCCCCAATAATTGGAGCTTTGTTAGCAACTTTTCAGTTTAATTATTTTGTAAATAAATAGATAGACTTTAGCAGTCTAGAAGTTAGTCCAATAATTAAGATGCATATTAAAAATTTAACGGCTACTTCAAACAAAACAAGAAGAAGTAACAAGACACATACTGTTCTTATTAATTTTCTTGATTTAATTGGAAAATAGCCGAAAAAATAAGTGTTCGAGAATTCTAACATATTAGAATATGAACAAAAAGAGTACCGTAAGAAATTAATCTATTTTCTTAACATTAATTGCGCTCATTCCTTTTGGACCTTCCTCTAGTTCGAACTCAACTTTATCGTCTTGATCGATTCTGTCAATTAGTCCTGACACGTGTACAAAGTGGTCTTTTTCAACACCATCCTCTTTGATAAAACCATATCCTCTGGCACCGTTGAAGAATTTTACAATTCCATTTTTCATAATATATATTTATTAAATTTCATGCGAATGTAGCTTAAATTTAGTTACCAGAATCTTATATAACTGATTTTTATTTATAATTTTAAGTATGATTGATAATGAATTAGAAGAACATTGGGAAAATGTTCACTCAAAAAAAAAGGAAAATGAAGTAAGTTGGTATCAAATTTTTCCAAAAACTTCTATAGATATTATTAAATCTCTAAATCTGAATAACAGTGTCAAAATTATTGATGTTGGAGCAGGGGAAAGTCGACTTGTAGATAACCTTTTAAAAATGGGTTTTTATAATATCGATGTTTTAGATATTTCAAAAAATGCAATTGATAAGGCTAAAAAAAGACTAGGAGATAAATCATCACTTGTTAACTGGATAGTATCTGATATAAATAGTTTTGATCCTGAAAAAAAATATGATTTATGGCATGATAGAGCTGCATTTCACTTTTTAAAAAAAGAAGATCAGATTAAGTCCTATATAAATCTAACTTCTAATTCTTTAAATCAAAATGCAAATATGATTTTAGCAACTTTTTCATCAAATGGACCTGAAAAGTGTAGTGGTTTAGAAGTTACTAGATATGATGTTGATTCAATTAAAAAAGCATTTAATGAAAGTTTTATATTAAAAAATCATCTAATAACTAATCATCCAACTCCTTTTAATACAGTACAAGAGTTTTTATTTGCAAATTTTTCTAAAAAATAAATTGCAAATAATAAATCTATTTTTCAATATAAACCCAACCATTATTTCCTGATTCAAACTTTACCTTTACTCTTTTGTATTCATTAACCTCATAACTATCAGCATTATTTATTTCTAATTCTGTCACCTTAAATAAAATTCCATCAACAAAATCTTTGTTTTCTCCGGTATAATAAATGATTGGATGAGTGTTAATTCCACTTGAATTTATAACATTTTTATCCTTTATAATTAAATTTTTTAACTTATAACCTCTAAGAATATCTTTCTTGCCATTTAATATTCTTCCAAATGTTTCTTTTTGAACCTTTTTAAATTGCAGTGTTCCGTATGAAAATAAATTTTCCATTATTCTTTCTTAGAAATCGTTATGAGTTTTGCACTTAAATCAGGTTTGTTTTTAAATTTATCTAATGGAAACATAGGTCTTTGGATTCTTTTATAACCCAATCTAAATAGATCCTGATCAACTCCACCAGGCGTTAAAGCCATTGTCCAACCTTTGTTTATGTTGTAAAGTTCAGGAACCAAATAACCAATTTTTACTATTATTATATTAGACTTTCTTGGTTCAAGTCCTAGATCTAAAAAATCAGACTCGTAATGATAAGGTTTTCTTTTTTTAGTAACTATAATATTAATACTGCCAGACTTAACCACAACCTCTGTTTCAGCATGAATATCACCATGTTTAATGGATTGTATTATTCCTTTGATTTTAATAGGAGGTGAGTAACGATTATCTATTTCAGCTCCAACAAATTCTTCAATGAATTCTCCAACTCCTAAACCCACAGCTTTTTTTACCAATTTAGGACCTGGAATAGATGCATAAATAACACTTGGACCACTATTTTTTTTGAATTCATTTCTTTTTAATAATTCGTTTAATGTCCAGGTAACATCTCCAGCTCCTCCTGCAGTTGGATTATCACCCATATCACTTATAATATAGGGATGTGTTTTACTATTTATCGCCAAGTCTAAACTATTATCTAGTGTAGCTACTGGAGCAACAAATTTAAATTCATCTTTTACCTCCCAAAAACTTTCTGCAAGATATTCAGCAGATTTACTTACAGATTCTTTAATGTCTCCAGTGACCATTACTACTGCATGATTTCTTGGTTCATCTGCCCAGGCATATCCAATCCATATTGCTGCATCAATAATTCCGGGACTTTTAGTTATAGGGTTAACTTTAGCATATAAACTTTTTCCAGGCTCAATTCTTGTACTAGTTTTTTCTCCTGGAAGAAGAATTGGAACTTCAATTCTAGCTTTGTAAAGTGGTTTTCCCTTTCCTGTTTCAAGCCTTTCTAATAAATTATTTACTGCTCTTTTTTTAGATTCAATTGCATCTTCATGTGGTGCCATTCTATAACAAGTTATAAGATCTGTTTCTTTAGCTAGATTCATAGATACATTTCCATGTAAATCCATTGAGGTTGAAATCAATGTTTTATAACCTATGACTTGTCTAATTCTTTTTATAAAATCTCCTTCAGGATCGTCTATTCCTTCAACACTCATTGCACCATGAATATCAAAAAACAATCCATCATAAGGTATATTTTCTTTAAGCATACTAAGTGTTTTTTCAACTAATGATTCGTATGCTTTTTTTGTTACAATTCCACCAGGGAGAGCATGTCCTCTTAAAGTTGGTATCCAATTAGCTCTTTTTCTATTTAAGGAATCTTTTGATAAAAATGGGTAGAATGTAAAAACTTCATCTCCAATTCTTGAGTGGAAATCTTCTTCGTGAGTTTTTGCTGGTGAAAAAGTGCTAGATTCAATAGCTAAACCTGCAATTGCAATTCTAGGCTTTTTAGAATCTTTTTTACATCCAATTGTAATAATTAAACTAAAAATCAATAAAAATTTTAATATTTTTCTCATTCTTAATAATTAGATTAATAATCTTAAATTTAATTATAAATCTTTTGGATATGCATTCTAAACCAATTCTTTTTAATAATTTTTTTTTATTAATTATTTTTAGCTATTTCCTTACAAGCTGTCAAACTAATTTATCGTTTACAAAAGTTGATATAAGCCATATTTTGCTTGATTCTTCTTTAAACATTAGAGCTTTAGAAATTCATAATAATAAGGTTTATAATGCAACTTCTAAGGGAGAAATATATTCTTTTGACACAAAAAAACCAGACTTGCTAAATGTAGATCAGTATAGCTCAAAGGTTGATTCAGTTTTATATCCAAATTTTAGATCTATGGCAATTCTTAATGATAATATTTTTGCAATAACAATTGGAAGTCCCGCATTGCTTTTTAAAAATGGAAAAGTTGTCTATAGAGAGACAGATGAAAAGGTTTTTTATGATTCTATGGATTTTTGGAATGAAGAAGATGGTATAGCTGTTGGAGACTACATGGATGGTTGTATAAGTGTTTTAATAACAAGAGATGGAGGGAATAATTGGAATAAATTGAATTGTAATAAATTCAGTAAATCACTTCCAAATGAAGGGTTTTTTGCAGCAAGTGATACAAATATTTCTATAGTAGATAATAGAGTATGGATAGCAAGTGGAGGAATCAATAGTAGAATCTATTATTCTGAAGATAAAGGTTATAATTGGAAAATAATAGAAACACCTATAATTCAGGGGGAGTCAACTACAGGTATTTTTAGTATTGATTTTTATGATAAAAAGAATGGTTTTGCAATAGGGGGAGATTATACTAAACCTTTAGAGAATATTTCAAATAAGATTAGTACAAATGATGGTGGAATAACATGGCAAGTTGTTGCTGATAATCAAAACCCAGGTTATAGAAGTTGTGTTCAGTATTTTCCAAATAGTAAAGGAAAATCTTTGATTTCAGTAGGATTTAATGGAATAGATATTTCTAATGATCAAGGAAATTCTTGGAAACACATAAGTGATGAAGGGTTTTATACATTAAGGTTTTTAAATGACTGTACAGCTTATGCAGCTGGAAATGGTAAGATATCAAAACTTCATTTCAAATAGTTTTGATAATTTTTTCATACTAATCTAATAACGTTTTTGTCATAAACTCTTTACTAAAATTATATGATTTTACTCTAGCTTCTGGATTGCCTCCAAAATCAGCACCTCTAGAAACACACATCATAAATCCAATTTTTTGCAAAAAGGGATTTGACATAGGAATATTTAGATAATTCATCAAAACATTACCTTTTTCGTCAAGTCTAAAAATACATTCACTAAAATTATAGGCGTTTTCATTTCTTATCACTGGACCTTTTTTATCAAATGAATGATATGAATCTTTATATATTGTGAGGTCAATATTTGTTTTAGGTTTTAATTTATTAATAAAATCCTTACAAGGTGATGAAGGTGTCCAATTATCTAATTCACCTATTAATATATGAATAGGTGAATTTGAAAATTCTGTATTATCAGGATTAATAAAGCAAGGCGGATAAAATGCAAGATGAGAGGCAAAAGTTAATTCTTTATTAATTGCATTTTTAAGTGGAAGCCAAGCAGAAAATAAGGTAACACCACCTCCTAAACTCCATCCAGTTATAGAAACCTTGTCCTTGTCAATATTTGGATGTTCTGATAATACTTCAAAAGCTCTATATGCATCAAGTATCATTGCAGCCATAGTTATTTCGGTTTGAGTTCCAACAGTGGAAGTAATATTTCTACTTTTAAAACTGTTTAACTCAAAAGTTGCAATACCCATTTCTTGATACATTTTCAAGTACTCGTGATGATGCTCTGACCATCCAAGGCTTCCAGCAACTCCTATAACTAATGGATATTTTTTATTTTTAGAAATTGAATCTTCTGGGTAAACAAGTTTACCAAACACCTTTTGTTTTTCTTGATTTTCTAAATCTGTTATTACATCGTTGAATGAGTATGGATTTGCACTATCAAATTGAATATTTTCAATTTTTAATTGTCCATATATAATAAAAGTAAATAGAAAAAAAGAAATAAATAGAAATAGCTTTTTCAATATATTTTAGTAATAAAATAATTTATTGTTTTATTCCTGTGTCCCAGGATTTTTTGCTGAAAACCATTCTACTAATTTTCCGTCTACTATTTGATACCATTCTATATATACCCCATCTTGACCTGTAAATTGGGCATTAACCCATTCGCCATTTTGATTTGTTGCAGCAGGATCATCTGAACCTTTCGGATGAACTGCAAATGCATAGTCAATATTCCAACCCCATTCTTGTCCATTTTCTAAAGATTTTTGATAGTCTTCTTCTACTTTAGCAGCAAATTCATCTCCAGTTGTAACTACTGATCCATCACTAAAAGTAAAGTTTCCTCCATCTGAAATTAGTCCCTTTAAAGCTTCGTAGTCTCTTTTAACCCAAGCTGCATCAATTTCTTTAACAACATCAACAGTTGAATCTGAACCCATAAAAACTGTTTGACCTTCATAAGGACCAAATCCATTAGTTGGAACTTCACAAACATGATTATTATCAGCACATGAAATAAATAGCCCAATTAGGCTAAACAATAAAATATAATTTTTCATAATATAGTTTTTAAATTATCTCTCAAGATAGTGAAATTATAAATAGAAAAAACCACAATAAACTTAATGGTTGATCTGTTTTTTATAGATCTATTAATTTAAATCTGATACTATTACCCACGTGTTTTTGAGATAGTTTATTTATTGATTTTTTAGATAGTTGAAGTATTCTTGGATATCCCCCACATGTTTGACAATCTCTCATAAGAATTATTACTTTTCCAGAGGGAGTTAGTTGGACCGTTCCTTGCATAACTAATGAAGTAATTATGGAATCAAGTTGATTATCAAATGACTCATTTAATTGATATGCCATTCTATTATTATTGTTTGAAATTGTAAATGTTTTATTTAATAAAACTTGTTTTTGTTTGATTGTTAATTTATTAAATTCTGGGCCCTTGAAAACTTCAATTGTATTGTTTTTAAAATGCTCCAAATAATTAACTTTAATTATAGTTCTTTTCGTTTTTATATTTTTTAATTTTTTAATCTTCAAATTCTCACCATTTATGATTTTATTCGATTTAGTAATACTAGAATGCATACTTCTACTATTCATGATTTTACCTGCCAGGAAACCTCCAGAAACACTTATATAAGAACGTAACCCATATTTCAATTTCCCAAATTTCAAAACATCACCTTTATTCATTTGATATACTCGATTTATATCAATAGAATTATCATTTATTGATGGACTAATGTCTGCTCCAGTAATACATATTTTAGTTTCATCCAAAAATTTTAAAACAGGTCCTGTCATAGTTATTTCCATTACAGCATCATTATCATTGTTCCCTAATAATTTATTTGACAGAATTGATGAAAGTTGATCCATTGATCCAGATATAGGAACTCCATAATTTTCATATCCAAACCTTCCAAGATCTTGTATTGTAGTATAAAGTCCTGATTTAACAATTTCAATCATTTATTCTAGTTTTTATTGGTTTATAAATATTGGATTCAACTTGTATCTTAATTAATTCATGTTCTTTTAATGATACTGGATTAAATTTTATTTTATCTCCTGGCTTAATAAAACAAGGAGAGGTCTTATTAATATTAAATAAATTAATTGGGGAGTTTCCAATAATATACCACCCTCCAGGACTATTATTTGGGTATATTCCAGTTTGTGATCCTCCAATTCCTACAGCACCCTTAGGAACATTTAAAACTGGGTTTTCTTTACGTGGATGATGTATTTTTTTATCTAATTCTCCTAAATATAAAAAACCAGGAAGAAAGCCTATGTTATAAACAGTATAATCATTAGAATTATGTAAAAAAATAATTTCTTCTTTTTTTATAGAAAGGCTTTTTTCTAAATAAGCTAAATCATGTCCAGGTTCAATGTCATAACAGACAGGTATTTCCCATTTATTAAAAACCTGTTTTTGTTTTGATCCAATTTTTATATAAATATTGTTTAATTCAGAGATTTTAGTTTTAGGATTTATAGTTTTTTCATATGTAATTAGTAGAGAATTATATGAGTTTTTTAAATAAATATTTTTGTTTAGATATTTTTTCTCAATTTCTGATTTAAATAATAAAATGTTTTCTAAAATAGATTCATGGATTTTTGAAGGCCATTCAACTAAAACAGAACTTTCTCCAAATCTTTTATATTTTAAATTATACGATTTCAATTCCAATATTATTTAATTTTAAGTGTAACTCTTCAAGTAATTCAATAGCATTTGGATTGTCACCATGAATACATAAGGTATCAAACTCAACACTTTTTTCTTTCTTGTCAATGCTTATAATTTTATTATTAATAATATTATAAACATGTTTAAACATTTCATTAGAATTTTCTATTAATGCTTTAGGATTGTCTCTAGAAACTAAAGTTAAGTTAGAGTTATAGTTTCTGTCTATAAATAATTCATTACATATTTTAACTCCTTCTTCTCTTGCCATTTTAGAAATAAGAGATGAATAGGGAACATATAATTTTGTTTTCATCTCTTTTGTTAAATCAATTATAATTCTTGCAGTTTCTTTATCATTTGACGCAAAATTATAAAGTGCTCCATGGGTTTTTATATGATTTAAATCAACATTTTCTTGAATCAATATAGATCTTAAAGATTGTATTTGATTTTTCAAAGATTTTACTAGCTTATCCTTACTAATATTCATTATTTTTCTACCAAAATTTTTCTTGTCAGGAAAAGATGGATGAGCACCAATTTTTAAATTATTCTTTTTAGCTAATCTTACAACTGACAACATTGTCTCTAAATCACCAGCATGTCCTCCACAAGCAATATTACATGAAGAAATTAAGGGAAAAAGTTGATCTTCATTCCCAATCCCTTCACCGACATCTGCATTTATATCAATTTTAAGATTTTCCATTTATAATAATTCAAAAACTTTTAGAATACTTTTTAATCCAAGAAAAATAGTAATAACCAGAATTGCTAAACCAATAAAATTTTGCCATTTAGAATTTTTATATTTTCCAAGAATGGAATCTTTATTTACAATCCATATTAAAAAACCAGCAATTACAGGTAGTAATATTCCGTTAGCTACTTGAGCAAATTTTATTATTTCTATAGATTTGTATCCTGAAGATGAAGATATAACTCCAGCAAGTAAAATAAACATCCAAACACTTCTAAACTTTAAACCTTTCATGTTCAATGACCATCCCAAACATCCAGCTGCGACAAAAGATGCAGCTAGGGGAGCTGTTATTGCACTTGTTATTCCAGCTGAAAATAATCCAACAGCTAAGATATATTTAGAATACACACCAAAAAGTGGTTCAATTCCCTTTGCCAAATCAGCAGCATTATTAATGTTTTCAATATTTAATGAAGCACTAGAAATAATTATACACATAGAAACTATTCCTCCAAGTACAATAGAAATTATAGTATCATTTCTTGCAAATTTTAAATCACTTTTATTTTTCCATCTCTCTTTAACTAATGAAGCATGAAGAAAAAGATTGTATGGCACTACAGTTGTACCAATTAATCCAATAATTATTAATACACTTCCTTTAGGGAACTTAGGCATAAATAAACCCTTTAATAAATCAATTATATCTGGTTTAGTTATTATAGCAGTTATAATAAATGATAAACTCATTATTATTACTAGAAAAATCAATGATCTTTCGAGAATTTTGTAATTTCCAATGTACAATAAAGCAAATGCTATTAATCCTAAAATAATGCTATAATAATTAATGTTAAGATTTAGAATATTTAAGGTTTTTTCTCCAAAAACAGCTTCTAACCCTAATACTCCTCCACTTATATTTCCTGCTTCATAGGCTGCATTTCCTATTACTATAGTAGATAATATGAGTGTTATTACAACATTTCTAAAACTAGGGTTTTTAATTTCTTCTCTAATAACTTGAGAAAGTCCTTTATTGGATATAATACCAAGACGAGCAGACATTTCTTGAAGAATTATTGTGGCTATTATTGATAAAACTAGAGTCCATAAAAGAGAAAAACCAAAATTAAGTCCAGCTATACTACATAAAGTCACTGTTCCTGGACCAATAAATGCTGCAGCAATTAATGGTCCTGGACCAATATTATTAATCCATTTTTTCACCAAGAATTATTTAATTGCAATTTAATAACTTTAAAGAAGTATTTATGATTTTTTTAAAATTTAAAAAATATCTTTTATTATTATTATTCATAATTCTTTTTTCGTGCAGCGAAAGTGAAGGAGAAGATTCAGTTTCAACTCTTAGATCTAATGTGATTATAGACAAAGGAATATTTAAGGTGTCTTATAATGAAATTTTTGAACAACCAAACTGGGTTGAGTATACTGTTTCAAACCGTCCAAAAAATGTAGATAGAGGAAACAAAGATTTTTATTTAGAATTAGGAGTTTTTACTTCAGATAATGCTGATTATTATAAAAACGAATGGGATAAAGGACATTTAGCCCCAGCCGCAACATTTAGTGATAGTGAAGACAATCTCAATAAAACATTTTCATTTATAAATTGTGCAATGCAAATTGATAATTTAAATAGGGGGGAATGGGCTCAATTAGAACAACAAGTAAGAGATTGGTCGTTAAATGGAAATGTTAATGTAAAGATTGAATTAGTTTTTGCTGCCAACCATATTATTAGAACTACAGGAGTGCATGTGCCAACCGGGTTTTGGAAGAATCTAACTTTTTCTAATGGAAATCAAACCTGCTATTACTTTCCAAACTCTTCAACTGATAAAAATTGGGATAAATATGAAGCGAATTGTAATTAAGATTACTAGCTGATAATCAATATTCCAGGGTTACCATCCCAAGAATCATTAATCTTAAAATTATGTTTTTCACATTGTTCTCTAACTATTTTTTTCATTTTTGCACTTTTTCCAGTAATTATCCTAATTGGAAAATTTCCCTTATTATAATGAAGAATAACTTTATTCATTAGTACTTCTTGTACTTCATTATAACTAAGCCCGTGTAAATCAATTTCTACATTATCCATTTTACTAAAATTAGTAAAATTCAAATACTATCTCTTCTGTTTTTAGTAATTTTGTGTTAATGAAAACAAAAAAAGAAATTGTAAAAGATTGGATTTCTAGATATACAGGGGTCGACTTAAAATCCTTTGGAGAATTTATTTTACTTACAAATTTTCAAAAATATGTAGAGGAATTTGCAAAGCTTAATAAAGTAAAGATATCAGGTAAAGATAAAAATATGCCTTCTGCTACTTTTGAAAATATTACAATAATTAATTTTGGAATGGGAAGTCCAAATGCTGCTACAGTTATGGATTTATTATTTTCTATTAAACCCAAGGCAGTACTTTTTCTAGGAAAATGTGGAGGATTAAAAAAGAGGATTAATATAGGTGACTTTATTTTGCCGATTGGGGCTATAAGAGGTGAGGGTACCTCAAATGACTATTTTCCAATAGAAGTTCCTGCTATGCCATCATTCTCTTTACAAAGAGCTATTTCTTCTTCTTTAAAATATCAGAAGGTTGATTATTGGACAGGAACTGTTTTTACAACCAATAGAAGGGTATGGGAATTTGATAATAAATTCAAGAATTATTTGAAAAAAGTTAGAGCTTATTCCATAGATATGGAAACAGCAACACTATTCACTGTAGGATTTCACAATAGAATACCAATTGGAGCTTTGTTGTTGGTTACAGATCAGCCAATGATTCCTGATGGAGTTAAAACTCAAGCTAAAGATGATGTAAATACTGAACTATTTGACAAAAAACATCTTATAATAGGAATTGAGTCTCTAAAACAAATTATCAATCACGAAGATACAGTAAGGCATTTAAAATTTTAGAATTAGCATTTCAAATTCCAAAAAGTTATTACTTTCTTTTCCAAACTTCTGTAATCTCTCTGCTATTGTTGCTATCGTCATCATAATCAGTATAATTTACAGTAAAATAGTTGGCGTCTTTAGTATATGATAAATTATAAACGCTAAGATTTTGTTCATTTTCACCCACTTTTACTTGGTCATTAGTACCATTATAAGTCCATACTCCATTTTCAATATTGATTAGCGGCTGAAAGATTTGATCATCAGTGAAACATGTATAGGTTGTCATTTTGTAAGTCCCATAATCTTCTTTTCCTCCATTAATTGTAACAGCATCAGAGGGGTAATTATCACATTTTTTTTCTCCTTGGTCAAATTGAGGAACATTATCTGTATTATTAGTCCAACTTTCAAGTTCCCAATCTCCAATTAGTGGACACTCAGGCCAAGTTCCCCAAACAGGTTTTTTATCATCACTATCACAGGAGGATCCAGTAACAAAATCAGTTGGTTCAGTACTTAAATTTACAACACACCATTTAGACAGATCTTGATTAAAATTAGTACATGATTTGAACATTTTGTCCATGTTGGTTACTTTGTTTGTGTCCCATTTACTTATATCCTTATTAAAAATACTTGCACCTTCAAACATCCCTTCCATAGTTGTTACATTACTTACATCCCAGGAACAAATATTTGTGTTAAATGAGGAATTATTTTTAAAAAGTTCTTTCATGTCAGTAACTAGCGTAGTCACTGCTGTTGAGAGATCTTTTCCAGTACTTATCCAACTCTTAAGCATTGTGTTGTCTACAACAGTATATGTGATTCCATTTATCTCATAAGTAGTACCTACACTAGTGTCAGGCTTTGCTTTCATAGTAATTCCATCATTATCCAAAACAATAGGAGCAAGATTTTTATAAACAGCAATTGCTGTTTTATTTGAATTTATTGTAACCTGTACTGGATTATCTGTTCCGCTTACACATCCAGACCATTTTTCGAATTGCCATCCTGAAACTGGTGTGGCAGTAAGTTCAATTATAGATCCATCAGTATATTTAGTTGCAGTTCCAGCTTTTATTACTTTTTTAGCTACTGATCCTTGTCCATCATTCACGATAGTTAATGCAAATTTATCTTTTTCTATAAAAGTTGCAGTGACACTTTTTGCTTTATCAAGGGTAATTTGTTGAGGGTTTGTTGTTCCTATTAATGATCCACTCCATTCTTTAAATATCCAACCTGCTTTTGGTGTTGCTGTAAGCTCAACTATGGTTCCACTATTATATTTAGTTGCACCTCCAGCTTTTATTACTTTTTGAGCAACTGTTCCTTCACCTGTTATTGTAACAGTAAGTTCAAATTGTATTCTAACAAAATTTCCTACTACAGTTTTATCACCATCAATAACTAAAGTGGTCTTAGCATTTCCAGTCGCTCCAGTCCATTTATCAAAAACATATCCTTCAGAAGGACTAGCAATTAAAGTTGCGGTATCTCCAGTATTATATTGTCTAGTTGATGGAAGAACTATACCACCTTCTGTAGGATCAGCGGATGTAGTTAACATGTATTTAACTGTTTCGTCTTTTTCACACGAAAATAAAATAAGAACTGAAATAATGGTGAAGATTTTTTTCATAAAATAATAGTTTGATTATAAAGATATAAAACAACTCAAATAATAAAAAAATCTTTTGATGTTAATTATCTAATTTATACTCTGATTTCATTAATACGACAGTATGCATAAGAGTTGTAGCTAATTTACCACTAGAATTATATATTTCTCCTTTTACGGTAGCTATGTTTTTACCTTTTTTAACAACTTCCGCTGTAGCGATTACTTTTCCTTTAAATAATGGTCTGTGATGAAGACTATGAAGGTTAGTAGAGTTAGGATAAATAGTTCCCTTACTTTCATAAATTATCAATAGGCTTGTTATATCATCTAACATAGAAGTCATCATACCACCTTGGACACTCCCATTTGGATTTAAAGTTTCTGCAGGAAATTCAGCTTCTAATTTTAAGTACCCTTCTTTATATTCAATAAATTTAAACTTAAATATTTTTCCAGTTCCTCCTTTAATTTTATGAAAATTTAATATTTCATTAATTTTTTTTTTCATAATAAATATATTTTTTAAATATATAAAATGTTCATTTGAATTGATTAATAAACTACAAAAAAAAGACTATTTCAAAGAAATAATAATTGTAGCTTTGTTCAATGCTTTTGAATCAAAGAATTACTCAAATATGCCTATTTATATTTGCTTTTATAGCAATATTTGGGGGAATTTTACAAATGTATTTAGGACAGCCTGAGACCAATCCAAGATTAGATAATATACATCGTTTTATGGCAGGTGTCTATTTTACAACTGGAATCATTTCTTTTTGGACAGCTATAACAATAAAAAAACAAAACACTTTAGTTTTTTTAATTGCTATTGGTGGTTTTATGGCTGCAACTGGAAGGATTATTTCAATTAATACTGTTGGATTACCTGAACCAAATTCTTTATGGATAGGTTATTTATTGCCAGAGTTAATAGTTCCTTTAATAATAATTTTAACACAATTAAGGACAAATTCAAAAATAACTAAACAGTAATTTCTATAGTTAAATGATTCATATAAGGATAGTTATTTAATATGTTATAATTTTTTTGTAAATTTTAGGGATGTCTGTTATAAGCTTTAAAGGTCCTTTAAAAAAAAATGTTAAGAAAACTATTCAAAATATTCTTGTAAAAGATTATATGAGTAAAGACGTTATAACTTTTTATAAATCTGATTCAATTTATACTGTTATGCAGGAATTACTAAAAAAGAAAATTTCAGGTGCTCCTGTAATTAATAAATTTGGAAAAGTAGTTGGTATAATATCAGAAACTGATATGATGAAAAATATTGTAGATAGTCAATATTATAATATGCCAATTTCAAAAACTAATGTTTCTAAGTATATGAAAAAATCAGTAGATTATATTTCACCCAATGCAACAATTTTTGAAGCTGCTTCAGAATTTATAAAATTAAAAAGAAAAAGATTTCCAGTGATGATTTCCGATAAAATTGTAGGGATCATTAGTAGGGTAGATATAATATCAGCTGCTGTAAATATTAGAAGTCAAATGTGGAAAAATTAATTTCAACACGTACAATCATAGAGTACTTTTTTATATTGAAATTGAATAGATTATTTTTTTTTTTAATAGCAATAAACATTTTTTTTTCATGTTCTAAGGATGATGAAATGTCTGCAACTAATTCGGAATTAGGAAATAAAAATTTACCATCCAGTATAATTTTAAAAGATATTCCAACAGGAACTTTTACGATGGGAGGTAATACTAGAAATAATGATTCTCCTGAAATAAGTGTTACAATGTCTGCATTTAAAATGTCTGAAAAAGAAATTACAAATAAGGAATATTTAGATTTTTTAAATTCTGCGTACCTAGATTCTTGGATTGAGGTTGTCCAAGAACAGATTATAGATCCTTGTGGAAAATATTCAGAATATTTTATTAAAGGATTAGGCAGTGCTCCAAATGCAGGAAAAATTTACTTGCAATTGGGTGAGACAGGAGGATGTACTAGTAATGGAGAAAAAGAACATATTAATAATAAGAGTTGGATTTCTTTTAATTTTTCAAACAAAAAATTTGAATTAATTGATTCAGAAAAAGGTAACTTTCCAGTTAACTGGGTTAAGTGGTATGGTGCTTATGCATTTGCAAAGTATTACGGTGTAAGTTTGCCAACTGAAGCTCAATGGGAATATGCTAGTAGAGGAGGACAGCAACTAGAATATCCAACTGATGATGGAACTCTTTCTAATTCTAAAGCTAACTATAATGGTGATATCCCCGCTATTTATAATCCAAATGGACACTCACTTGAGGTTGGTTCATATCCTTCAAATCCTTATGGATTATATGATATGGGAGGAAATGTATGGGAATGGTGTATAGATTATTATTCAAAAGATTTTTATACTAATAATTCAAAAGATCCTGTTAATGCAACTGCTAGCTCTGACAATAAAAGAGTAAGAAGAGGTGGTTCTTGGAATTACCACTCTGCAACATTATTAACTTATTCTAGAGCTGCTGATTTTGAAAATAGAGGAAATAATCATTTTGGATTTAGAATTATTAAATCCAATTAATCTTCTCTCTTTGCATTAAAAGTACCGTTTGGTTGAATAAATGATATTTCAGTTACTTTTTCCTTTTTATTAACTTTAAATTCAACTTTGTAACCATCTAATATTTTAAATGCAAAAACATGTTCTTCTATTGGATATAATTCATATTCTGGTTGGCCAGGAACAAAGACGTAAAGTATATCATCCTTTAAGTATGTTTTACATCCTGAGCTTGAATTAAACTTGTAGTTACCAACATATTTTTCTAAGTTTTCTTTTTCTAATTCAAGTTCTTTTAGTTTTTTCTTAAACAATATAGAATCCTCAATGGACTGTTCAAATTTTGATGTTAAGTTTATTATTTCTCCTTGATCATTGTTATAAAATGTAATTAAAAAATTATCATAAGAAGCTTCCATATCAACTTTTCCTTCATTTAATTCATAGGGTAAAAAGGTATCGTAATGATAATGACTAAGCCATAGTTTTTTATAAGGGGATGTTAAAAACAAAGAGTCGTTTTCAGTAGTTATTTCTAGATTTCCATATCCCAAGTTTGTAAAATTCCCTACATAATCTTCTATTGGGTGAGATGGCTTTGTTCCTTCCTTTTGATTTGATATTCTGTTCTTCTCAACTTCTTTTTGATTCTTTTTAGCTTTTTTAATTTCATCTAATCCTTTTTTTATCCAATCTGTTTTATCTAATTCAAGTATCCTGTCATAAATAATATTTTGCACAATTGACGGAAGAATAGATCCATTTTGATTCCCTAATACTACTATACCAATATTATCTGATGGCATAAAACTTGTGCTAGCTGTAAATCCATCAATAGCTCCTCCATGAGTAACTAGATAATGACCTTTATAAGAAGTGATCATCCATCCAAAACCATAATTTGCTAGATGCAATCCAGGATTTTCATCTGATGGCATATTTGGACCTGCTACATTTTGAGAACTAATAGCCTCTTCAACATATGCTGGTGGTAAAATCTCTTTATCATTATATTTTCCCTTATTTATCCATGTGATGAGCCATTTAGACATCTCATTTACACTACTATTAATACTTCCCGCAGGACTCATTCCAGCAATTTTATAATAATCTGTTTTTTCATGATCTTCTAAATATCCAATAGCTGCATTTTCTGCCTGTTCCATTTCTGCAATTGAAAGATTA
>UINC01001740.1_pt1 | contig 17956 bp, 14 predicted proteins | sample 5385821 | NCBI WGS metagenome assembly UINC01 (sample SAMEA4666929, study PRJEB26691) | marine metagenome | isolation source: Pacific Ocean | place: Pacific Ocean | collected 2011-10-13 | reverse complement strand
CGTCACCTTTGAGCCCGCCGAACGTGGATTACTCTCGGTACCACTCGGTGTCGATGAGCTGGTTATGCTGGCCCATCCGGAACACCCGCTGGCACGTCGCCGTCAGGTCACGATGGAAGAATTCGGACGGCAAACGGTCATCGCTCACAACGATTACTCACCCAGGCGAGAACGGGTGCTTCGTCTGTTCGAGGAGAAACACGCAGCGATCAATATTCAAATCTCCCTCGCAAGTCTCGACGGGATCAAGCGCGCGGTGGAGATGGGGCTGGGTGTCGCACTGCTGCCCCGTCGCTGTGCGCTGTCTGAGATCGCGCGGAAACAACTCACCGCGGTGCGAGTTCCACAACTGGGAATGCCGCGTGATCTACGTCTTGTGTATCGCCGAACGGGAGAGACTTCGCGAGCCGCCAGCGCGTTTCTTGACGCGGCGAGGGAACACGCAAGCGAGCAGCCAACAGCGTAGGTCCCCCCGTCCTCGACCGCGAACCAGGCTCAGAACCCGCGAATATAGGGCACTCGCGATGCAACGCCGCGGACGACGTCGAAGTCGTCGAGCAACATGCCAGTCGCGTCCCACGTCCCAGTCAAAAAAGCGTCACGAACGGAGTCCTCGATACCGACGCTCACGGACGTGCCATCCACGGTGAGGGTGCGGTCTGACAGCACCAGGGTGAATCGCGCCGACGGAGTTGCCTCAACCACACTCATCAGTCGCTCGATGTCCTCATGCGAGACCGTCACGCAGGGAAGTCCGATCGCCAGCGAATTTCCACGAAAAATCTCGGAGAATGACTCTCCAACGCACGCCGAAATCCCCCATCGTTTCAAGGCTTGCGGCGCATGCTCGCGGGACGACCCAGACCCAAAATTATCGTTAGTGAAGAGGACGTGCGCCTGTTGATAAGCCGGATTCGAAAATGGGTGGTCAGCGAGCGCCTCGCGGTCGTCCTCAAACACGTGGTCGCCAAGGCCGTCGAACGTGACCGCCTTGAGGAAACGGGCCGGGATAATCCGATCGGTGTCGATGTTGTCGCCGCGCAGCGGCAGACCAGGACCTTCGAGCCGGTCAACACACGTAGACACTGATCTCTCCCTCACACACGCGCCAGTCGTCTCTCAAACGCTGGCCTCAACACCGTAGGCGGTAAGCATAGCCCTCCAGCGATGATAGTCATCCTAGGACGTCTCGGACGTCCGTGACCTCGCCGGCGAGGGCCGCGGCGGCGACCATCGCGGGGCTCATCAGCAACGTGCGACCTGTCGGACTCCCTTGACGGCCCTTGAAGTTCCGGTTGGATGAAGACGCGCAGACCTGCTGCCCATCGAGTTTGTCTGGATTCATCGCCAAACACATGGAGCAACCAGCGGCACGCCACTCGAACCCAGCATCGAGGAAAACCTGGTGGAGCCCCTCCTGCTCGGCCGCCGCCAGCACCGCTCGCGACCCGGGCACCACAAGCGCCTTCACGTGGGGCGCCACGCGTTGCCCCTTGGCGACACGTGCGGCTTCGCGTAGATCGGACAGCCTCGAGTTCGTACACGAACCAACGAAGGCAACGTCGATTTTCGTGCCCCTAATCGGCGCGCCCTCAGTCAACCCCATGAAGTCCAGCGCCTCGGCTACGGCACCATCTGCCCCGGCCGCACCAGTAGATGGAATCCGCCCGCTGACCCCAACTGACTGCCCGGGGTTGATGCCCCAAGTCACGCGCGGCTCGATCTCGGAGGCCGCAATCTCAACGACATCGTCGTAGTCAGCATCGGCATCAGAGGCTACCGACCGCCACCAGGAAACTGCCCGATCAAATGCGTCCCCACTGGGTGAAAACGGACGACCGCGCAAATAATCAAACGTCGTCTCGTCTGGATTGACATAGCCGATCCGAGCTCCACCCTCAATCGACATGTTGCAGACGGTCAACCGCTCGTCGATGCTCATCCGATCGAGGGCAGTGCCACCGTACTCGTAGGCATACCCGACACCGCCCTTCACGCCGAGCCGGTGAATGATCTCCAGCACGACATCCTTAGCGAACACCCCCCTGGCCAGCTCGCCGTTCACAGCGATGCGCCGCACCTTGAGCGGATCGAACGCCAGCGACTGCGATGCCAACACGTCTCGCACCTGGGAGGTGCCGATGCCAAAGGCCACGGCGCCAAGCGCACCATGCGTCGACGTGTGGCTATCACCGCAGGCGACCGTCATCCCAGGCTGGGTCAACCCGAGCTCTGGGCCGATGACATGGACGATCCCTTGCCGTTCACTGTCCAAATTCCAGAACGGGATGTCGTACTCTGCGCAGTTGCGTTCAAGTGCCGAGAGCATTTCCTCGGCTAGTGCATCCTGAAACGGCCGAGCCTGGTCAAGCGTTGGAATGATGTGATCGGTCGTGGCGAAGGTCCGATCGGGAAAGGCCACGCCAACGCCTCGCGCCCGCAGCATATCGAACGCTTGTGGAGTCGTGACTTCGTGAATCAGATGCAGCCCAATAAAGAGCTGCGTCTGTCCAGTCGGGAGTGCGCGAACCGCGTGAAGATCCCAGACCTTTTTGAGTAACGTTTTTCCCATACGCTCCCCAATGTAACAGAATGGTCCAGGCGACCACGGGCCGGTGGCAATTCGAAACTCTCTGGCGGCGACGGAAGGACTACTGGACTGGCGGCTCGGCGGGTTCCTCGTCTTCGATCGCTTTCAACAACTCGTCCCGAGTCTTGTGCACCCGGTTGTAGCTCCCGGCGGAAACCACGTAATACCAACTCGCAAAGCGAGTGGATAACTCCTCGGCACGTTGACGTCCGTCCTCGGTGCGCCGCTCCCATTGTGAGTGCAGGTCGGACGCCTCTTTGTTCTCGCGGTCAGCGTCGGTCCACTGTCCTTCAGGCTTGTTCTCGAAGTCTCGATTTGCCGGCTGGGGCGACTCGGGCAGCGCATCAGCATCGAACTCCGCAGTGATAAGCACGTAGCGGTTTTCACCCGCCCCGGTGTCCTCGTCGTCACTAGTGTCGTCGCCGATAGCGATAGCATTACCGCTGCCATACAGAATCTCGCCGAAACGCAGCGTATAGAGCACGCCCAGATCGGTGCGCACCAGCAATTCACCCTCGTTCGACAACATTTCACCTGATTGGGTCGGATAGAAACCACGGGATTGCATGGTCTGCAAATCAGCTTGTGTGACGGTGCGGGCCTCGAACGCTTGGCGCAGATTTCCAGTCAGCCCCTCTGGCTTCGGGCGCACGCCAACAATCTCAAGTCCCATCAGCCCGCCGACCAACAGGTTCATCTGGACGTAGTCAACCTCCATGCCTGACGGCAGGTCGTCGGCGGTCCACGTGTCCCGCTCGACCCAGTCGACGGTGAACTGCCCGCCGCGCCGCACCCCGCCACTGCGCTCGTCGACCTGGTATTCGTTGAGCTCTACACGTTTCACGTCGTCACGCTCGACCCCAAGCAGATTCGTTTCGATCCAGTCATTGAACTGCGTCGATAGGCCAATATCAGTTCTCGCCGCATACACCCGGCTCTGATCTGGGACCCGCACGAAGCGATAGCCGGGCCGCCCCTCGACTGGGTCGCCGATGATTAGATCGGCCAGTACCTGCTCACTGGCCCCCTTGAAGGTCACTCGGCGTCCCCGCCCCCGCAGCGTGCTCACGCCCTCATCGAGGGGGTCGATCACTCCGAACGATTCGTGGTCAGTTACATTCTCAGAGCGAAAGTCATCCTTGGTGATCGCGATGATGCCAGCTGCGGTGTTGGCCAGTCGCTCTTCGCCATCGGCCGGGTAATCATGATGTGAAGGAATGGTCCAGAGCCCGTTTCGATTGGTTACTCTAAACGTCGCCGCGGCGGCGGTGTCCTCGTCGAACTCCACCACCTCAAGCGTCGTTGCGGAGTTGGGATCGGTGAACCCGCTTCCATCCTGATCAACGAAGAAGGTCTGCCCAACATCGAAGAACGCGTCTGGCTCCGCCCGGCGGGGAGTGGTCAACAGCGCCAGCACCACCAATACGATGGCCGCGCCACCAAACATCGAGGTCTTTTTTAGTTCGCTCATGAGTCGTATGCGTTGCTTCCCCGTGGGTATTTGCTGCCGTTAAGCTACTCTTTCAGCCGTCTGGCTGCAGCTGCAGCTTCGCGTTCCCGCGTCTGCCGACGCACCAGAATCATCAACCCCAGCGCGAACACTGGTATCGGAGGCAGCAGAATGGCGTTCATCTTGATGGTGCTTTGAATACGTCGAATCTGGGTCTCCATGCGCTCGAGACTAGCTCGAATCTGCGTGTCTTTTTCAGTCTGGATGTTCGCGGACAATACTTGCAAACGTCGATTCTCAACCTCTTCAAGGTTGCGTGCCATGATCTGCTTCGCTTGCGCGTCGATGTCGGTACGGTTCTGCACCTCCGCCACCCGCTCGTCCAGGCGAGACTGCGCGGTGGTCAATGCCTGCTCCGCCTCTTCCTCCGCCTGCTGTTCGTCAAGCGTCCGTTGCTCCACGAACTCAGCGGTCTGCGCCTCGACTCGCTCCAGCGTCCGGTGGCGAGCGCGCCGGCTACGAAGCTCGATGAACGAGTCATCCTCAACCAGCGCGTCCATGGCGTTCAGGAAAAAAGTAACGTTGTCGAAATTTAGGTTCGCAGGCCCCGTCTCGCGAATCTGAAAGAACTGCTCGCTGATAAAGTCAAGGTCGGCCACAAACACAAGATTCAGTGGCCCCTCTGTGGCCCAGGGAGACTCACCGGCCACCTCCGGGTCCGACGAAGACGCCTCCGGATCGGACGGGGGCGTTTCGGGCGCAGGCTCACCGCCGGCGCGAACGTGAGCAGCTAGGACGAAGGTGTCCTCATCCTGCTGCCGCACCGGGTTGGGATTGATTTGCGGCCCGAAGAAACTCTGCTGTACCAACGTGAAGTAACCACTGTGTCCCGAGACAACGCCAGTACGAAGCAACGGCTCGAACTCGACATCCGGGTTATCACCAGGTCCCAGAAACCCGGGGTACAGAAAAACTAATTCCTGCAGGTCCCTCGCCACGTTGGCGTCAGCATTGAATGTGTCGGGATTCTCGTTACCGCTGCCGAGAAAGACCACCTCGGAGGGCATGTATGACAGGTCGGGGTGCGGATTGTAACTATCCCAGACAATCCGCGTAGGTTCCCAGTCGACCCCCAAGTCACTCACCCACTGCCTGACGTTGCCCCGCGGGCCCGGACGGGCCTGCCCCGGTGGATACGTGAACGGATTGCCTTCGCCGACCCACTCCGTGGGCGCAAGAGTGGGATTCACGGCGGGCAGCGGGTCGACCAGAATCATGGCCGGCTTTCCCTGCCGGATGTATTCCGTGACGTTCGTCATCTGGTCAGTCTGCATTGATGACGGTAGGGCCACCAACAGTGCGTCGATGTCTGGCGGAACCGGGAACTCGGCGTTCACCTCGACCACTTCGTACTGTTTCTGTAGCTCATTGACCACCGACCATCGCGGCATTTGCTGATTGCCGGTGAGGTTTTGCCCGCCGAACACCTTAACCATCGTGTCGACGACACCGACGCGCTTTCGCTCGGCGCCGGCGACCACCCTGATGGTACGCATAACCTCATACTCAGTCGGCAGACCGCGGTCGAAGAATGGAATCACCTGCTGGGCCGCCCCCGCAGTAAATGCCACCCCCAAGAACACTTCCACGATTTCAGAGCGCCCCCCGGATACGTCGCGCATCCCGCGCGGGAGAATGCCGAACTTTTCACGTGCATCCACGGCCGCGTCAGTAAATGACTCGGTGTCCTCGATCAACACTTCCACCTTGGCACCGGCCAGCGCATCGATCTCCTCGAGAATGCCAACAAGATTCGACCTAGCCTGTACGAACGGCTCCGGAACGGTCGGACTCAGAAATGCTTGAATGAAGACCGGCCGGTCGTCCGGTAGTTCTGCGAGCAACCGACGAGTCTCCGCACTGACCGACGACAGTCGTTCGGCAGTCACGTCGAGACGCACGCTCGCGCGCAAAACTAGCGCGTTGGCCGCCACCAGTGCCACAACAAGCGCGCCGGCGCGGATAGCGTGATGAGACCACATGGGCAGGCCATCGGCCTCTCTGGGCCAATGCCGGTGACTAACCACCAGCGTGTTCAGGTATAGGAAAAATCCACCCACAGAAGCGAAAGCGCATACGCCAGCCAGCGTCAGTACGCCTTTCGAAAAATCCCAAAACGAGCTAAACACGCTGAGCGCGGCCACGGCCCGCCCCGCATCGACACTGAACGATCCGATGACGGTGTCAACGAAGATCGCCGCACCGCAGAACACCGCACCCAAAATGAACGCCACGGTTATGTTGGCCGTCAGCAGCGAGGCCAGCATCCCGACAGGGATCAGCGCCGCGCCGACGAGCCAGAACCCCACGTAGTTACCGAACATCAGTCCCAAATCAGGGCTTCCCAAGAAAAACAGCACGAGGACGTGGCTAAGTGACAGGACAAGTGACGCCGTGTAGATTCCGACCGTGGCGAGGTACTTGCCCAGCACCACCTCAAGATCCGTCGCCGGCAGTGTGAAGAGAAGTTCGGCAGTGCCAAGTCGCCGTTCCTCGGCCCACACAGACATCGTGAGGGCCGGAATAAACAAAAGCAGCAGAAACGGAAACACCTGGTTGAGTTGATCGAGATTGGCCAGGTTGTCGAGGAAAAACCGGTCCTGCCAAAAAGCGGCGGCCGCGCTCAAAAAGATAAACAGCGTAATGAACACGTACCCGGACGGGCTGCTGAAGTAAAGCCGCAAGTCGCGCTTGGCCAGCGCCCGTACGATCGCAAAGTTAACGTTGCCCATGGTCGGCTTCTCGTTTCCCGTCAGGCCGGCGGTAGAACGTCGCCAGAGATTTCCGATGCCTTTCCGATGCTCGCATTGGCTGGCCGCCCACCCGTAAGACGGTAGAACGGCTCCTCCAGTGATCCGTTTTTTTCAAGGTCGACGCGCGGCCCATCGAAAAGTAGCCGGCCGTTGTGAATCAGTAGCACCCGGTCAGCAACGGCTTCCACTTCCTGTAGGATATGTGTGGAAATCAGCACAGTCTTGGTTCGCCCAAGTCGCTGGATGTTTTCGCGAAACTGCTTAATTTGGTTCGGATCGAGCCCCGCGGTCGGCTCGTCCATAATTAGCACCTCGGGATCGTGTAGCAACGCTTGCGCCAGTCCAACCCGCTGTTTGTATCCCTTCGAAAGCTTACCGATCGGCTTCTCAAGCACCAGTTCGAGTGCGCAAATTTCGACCACCTGGTCGATCCGGCGTTTCAAAATTCCCGTTGCGAGTTCGCGCGCTTCTCCGAAGAACCGCAGTAGCTCAAGCGGAGTCATGTCCGGATAGAGTGGGCCACTCTCCGGTAGATAGCCGAGCCGCTTCGACGCTTGAATACGGTCGTCACGAACATCGAACCCGGCGATCACAGCGCGGCCAGCGCTCGGAGCCAGGAAGCCCGTCAGCATGCGCATAAGCGTGGTCTTCCCGGCTCCATTCGGACCGAGAAACGCAACGATCTGACCCTGGGAAATCGAGAACGACGCATCGTGCACCGCCACAAACGGCCCGTAGTACTTGCTTAGACCACGAGCCTCGATCATCGGGGCCTGACCTAACGGCACGGGATCGGACTCGGCCGGCTGATGCGAAATAACTTCGGTCTTTTGCTCCACCTCAGATTCCTGTTCCGGTAACAATCCCTACTTTAAGACACCCCAAAACCCGAGCGGCCGGTTGGTCTCGACAGGACCCGGCCAATATCCAACGCTGGGGCAGAAACCGCGCCTCCCGGGCCAACGGTCGAAGCCCGCACTCGAAAGCGCCCTCACCGCACGACGAGACGAACACAGAGCATAGCGAAACATCCCGAAATTCATCAAGTGTCCAGTAACGACGCGTGGAAGCCACGTGCTACCATCCGTGGCCTTCACCCCCAGCACGGAACAGACATGACACAGGTGCTCTTCGTCGGCGTGGGCGGCTTTCTCGGGTCGGTGGCCCGCTACCTGTTGGTCGGGTTACTACAACCGTCGACGGGGGTATCGTTTCCGGTTGGCACGCTCGCTGTCAACGTCCTCGGGTGCGTTGCCATCGGCGGGATCTCCGAACTGCTGGAGACCCAGCCGGCCCTCACCCCAGAGACCCAAGCTTTCCTCGTCATCGGACTCCTAGGCGGTTTCACCACGTTTTCCGCGTTCGGCAACGAAACACTCAATTTGTTCAGGCAAGGATCGATGCTGGCGGTCGCCAACGTGGTGGCCAACGTGGTGCTGGCCATCGGGGGTGTCTGGGTCGGCCGGTCCATCGCGCACCTCTTTACCTAATCACTTGTCGCTGGTCCGGACAACGAGCTACTACAGGCGTCGCCGGCGGGCTCTGCTGGTAAGCTTCGGGACCATGGGCAACGGGTTGAGCCTGTGAGTGGGTCGCAAGCTGCGCGGCACTTGGCCGCAGTATTGGCGATGATCGCAGCACTGACGGTGATGATGGCGCGGGCGCAGCCCGAAGTCACAATGAACACGCTCGCTGAGCGCTACGTGAAACTCGTCCTGTCGATGGGCCCGCATGACCCCGATTACGTAGATGCCTACTACGGTCCGGCGCGCTGGCGCAGCGCGGCAGATTCCCAGGCGCGGTCCCTCAGCCAGATCGGGCACGACGTCGACCTACTACTCGGGGACCTAGGACGAACTCCGATCGTACCCAGTGACGACGAGCTACCTCGGTTGCGGCACGAGTACCTGCGACAACAACTCGAAGCCTTGCGGGCACGGCTGCGAATGTTGGAGGGCCACACGCTGACATTCGACGAGGAATCGCGAGCGCTCTACGACGCCGTGGCACCGACCCATCCGGAATCGTATTTTCAAGACACGCTCGCCGAGCTCGAACGCGTGCTCCCCGGGGACGGCTCCCTGACCAGCCGGTATGGTGTGTTCCGCAGCGAGTTCGTCATCCCACCGGACCGACTAGACCGAGTGTTCACAGCGGCCATTACCGAATGCCGGCAACGAACGCTGGCGCACGTCGAACTGCCAGCAAACGAGAGCTTCACCGTCGAGTATGTCACCGACAAATCGTGGAGCGGGTACAACTGGTACCGGGGTGATTTCACGAGTCTCATCCAGGTCAACACCGACCTTCCCATCTACATCGATCGAGCAATCGACCTGGCCTGCCACGAGGGCTACCCCGGACATCACGTCTACAACGTGCTGCTCGAGCAACACCTTGTGCGCGACCGGGGGTGGCCAGAATTCTCCGTGTATGCCCTCTTCTCGCCGCAGTCGCTAATTGCGGAAGGCACCGCGAACTACGGAATTGACGTGGCTTTTCCAGCCGGGGATCGGTCGGCCTTCGAACGGAACGTGCTATTTCCTGCGGCCGCACTTGATGGCTCGCGGGTCGAGGAGTACTACGCCGTACAGTCGCTCGTGACCCAACTCGACTACGCGGGCAACGAAGCAGCGCGCCGCTACCTAAACGGCACAATGGACCGCGTGTCCACCGCCGACTGGCTGACACGCTACGCCATGATGACGCCCGAGCGCGCCGAACAGCGAGTGCGGTTCTTCGATCAGTACCGGAGCTACGTGATCAACTACAACTTGGGGAAAGACCTCGTCGCGTCGTTCGTCGAACGTCGCGGTGGCCGCCAGGGTGCTAACCGTTGGGACACCTTTCTCGAACTTCTGGCGTCGCCCCGGCTACCATCGGGACTCGGGCAATAGCTGACGGCCGGAAAGCAACAGGAGACATCGTGAAGACGACGCTACTCGGCAGGCCTGGAATCATGTTGGTGTTAAGCATGCTCACAAGCGCGGCCCCGGCCGTTGCACAAGAAGACTCGTCGCAAGAACCGCTCGTCGTGAACTGGAGAACAGTCGAGTGGGGACCGCCATCCGATCGCGACGGATTCCCCGCTGGCTTGCGTAACGCGCCACTCGCGACGGATCCTCAAACCGGTGGACCGACCTACCTCGCCCGATTCCCTGCAGGCAGTCGGTTCGAGATGCACTGGCACACCCACACCGAAACGGCGGTCGTCATGGAAGGCTCCGTCGACATCGTCCTCAACGGCACCCGACACACCGCTACCGAAGGCAGCTACGTCATCATCCCGGGCAGGGCGCATCACGAATGGATCGTGCCGGATAGCACCGACGTCGTCCTGCTTGCTCGCCGGGACGGACCCGCCGATTTTCACTTCGTAGAACCGTAGCGGGGGTCAGAATCGTGCGTTCCGCGCGGTCGCGCGGCTGGAGTATACTCCCCGGAAGTCCCCCGGGTAGAGGAGTTCTCAGCATGAAGCAGTTGGCCGTTGCATTCTTGTTCGTTGCGGCGTGGGCCCTCCCATTTGCGCCCGTCGTTGCAACCGCGCCATCCGAACCGGACGTTGAGGTCGAGGCCATCATCAACAAAGCGCTCGAACGGGCAACCTGGGCACAGGAACAGAATTTCGAAGCCCGCTTCCGCCACTCGATGACTCAACGCGCCCGCAAGTTCAACGGCGACGGGGAGGTCACTGAGGACGAGACTCTGGCCTACACGGTCGAACCGTACCAGGGCGTCCCCTACGCGAAGCTACTCACGAAGGATGGTGAGCCAATTGCGGGGGATGACCTGAAGGACGAAGAAAAACGTTGGGAAGACTTCCTTGAAATGCTCGCAGAACCCCCAAAGGAAGAGGAAGAAGAGGAGGACGAGAACAGCATCATCTTCAACGAAGAGCTGCTTGAGCGATTCACGGCCGAGCTGACCGGCATCCGGGACCTCCGCGGGCGCCCAACTTTTGTGCTCGAGTTCGAACCCAGATCAGGAAAGCTGCCGGAGCGACGACAGATGGACAAGGCATTGAATAAATCGCGAGGGCAGCTGTGGATCGACCAAGAGACCTACGAAATCGCCAAAGTGAACTTCGAGATGAAGGAACGAGTGCGACTCTGGTGGGGCATTCTCGGCAGCATCTCTGAGGTAACAGGGCAGTTCGAGCGTGAACCGGTTGCGGACGATGTGTGGCTGAACTCCAAAGTCGACATGTACTTCCATGTGCGGGTGCTGTTTAGCACATCCAGGCGAGGCCAGACCACGCTCTGGGACGAATTTGAACCTGTCCCCAACGAATAAACTCCACGCCGCCTACAGTCGTGAGGTTCTCACCGTAGTGACTGACACGCAGGACTGTTCGTTCGTCCAACGACTTAGGTGGAGTGCTGTAACCCAAGGAGGTGTCTCGTGAGGCGCACTTTTTCGATCACGTTGGCCGGACTTATCATCTCGACGCTGCTCGGTGACATTGCAGCGGCCCAAACACAATACGTTCGCTATTCCCAGAACGGCGGCACGGTTTCCTGGGGCGTCATAGAGGGTTCGACAATTCACCAACTGAGCGACGCGCCGTATTTGGAGGGTACGACCCGGACCGGTCAGTCGGTCCAGCGGTCGTCCGTAAAGCTCGAAGCTCCGGTCGACCCCAAGTTGGTGTTCATGACCGCATTCAATTTCCGCAGCCATATCAGCGGCGACCCAGCCGAGTATCCGGGGCTGTTCCTCGTTCCCGCCAACTCCATCGTTGGTCCGGAAGACCCAATCGTCAGGCCGGCTGAGTCAACGAATCTCCATTACGAAGCGGAGCTGGTGTCTGTGGTCGGAAAACGCGCCGAGAACGTGTCGGTTGAGGATGCGCCCGAGTACATCTTTGGGGTGAGCGCCGGTAACGACGTGAGTGAGCGGGTATGGCAGGCCAACGACATCCAGTGGGTCCGCGCGAAGGGAAGCCGTGGATTCAACGCGGTCGGGCCGGTCCTGGTCGAGGGCTTGGACATGAGCAACCTCGAAATCGTGGGTCGACACAACGGCGAACAGCGACAGCACGGCAACAGTTCTGACCTCATCTTCACCATGGCCCACATGCTGAGCTACATCTCAACCTACGTCACCCTCGAACCGGGCGACCTGATCTGGTCCGGCACCATGGGTAGTACCCAGGCCATGGAACCAGGTGACACTTACGAGGTGGAGGTCCAAGGGGTCGGTGTGTTGAGCAACAAGGTCGTGCAAGGCAAGTAAGACCCTCGGGGCAGGGGCCCGGGAAGTCGACACGGATGCTGACCCGCCTCCCCGTATCCCAAGCACTTGAGTTCTCTCTCGCCCGCTTGGGGGTAGGCACCGCCGGAGGTCCGGCACGCCGACACTCGAGTTCACGGGTCAACAGTGTCGTCTGTCTACGCCAAGCGGACCAGCGGCCGGAACCGTCAGAGCGTCGGGAAGGAGGGGTTACTGCCGGCGGGTGACCGTATGGTCCAGATATATCCGACCGTCAATCTCAGACAGTACCGCAGTCAGCGAATAGGTTCCGTCCGCATTCTCTACGCGCACCTCAGAGGTCGCCCCCGAGGCGGCAGGCGTCGTTTCGCCCCGCAATGCTTCTCGCAACACCCGCCCCTGCATGGACGAAGGTGCATCGAGACCCAGTAGATGAAGGAACGTCGGCGCGAAATCAACGTTCCCGCTGGGCGCCTCGACCGCGACTCCTTCTCTCAGGGCCGGCCCCCTGGCCACCAGCACGTTGTGGATATCGAAGGGGCTAGAGCTACCGTGCCCGGCGACACCTCCCTGCGCTGAGGTGCCAGCGAAGCCAAACTCACCAACCGTGTCAGTCCAGTCGGCCGAGAACAAGATTTGTGCAGCTCGATCATGTCCCCATCGGGCTAGGTCGAAGGACAGGGTGCCGGGAACCCACCCCTCGTGCGCACCCGGCGTAACCGCCCTGGTGAAAATCGCGCCGACGCCCTCAGCAGCCTGCAGGGCGGCAACTACATCCTCTACCGTCCCTCGGGCGTCATCTTTAACGTAGATAGCGCCCGCGCCCGCGACGATGCGGGGCGTCCCGTCATCAAGCGTGCCGGAAAACGGCGCGAGCAGTGCCTGAAGGTCCACCGCGCCCGTGTGCTCAGAAAACCCATGGTCCGACGTCACCCAGATATTTGTCGTATCCAAGAGTCCCATCGCCGCGAGGCCATCCTGAATTCGCTGGACCTCGGCGTCGAGGCGGAATAACGCCTCCGCTGTCAGCCCGTGACCAATGCCATGCTGGTGCGCGGTCGTGTCGGGGTCGCTCAGCCACATCAAAGTGACCGACGGGTCAGTCTCTGTAAGGGCCACCTCCAGGAACGCATCGACGATCCAGCGATTCCTCTCATGGTTCGGCGTATCGGCCTCCGGAACCGGCCCGAGGCGCTCCACGGCCTGCTCGTAGACTGTACCGGGAAGCCCGTATTCATGGTGTAGCAAAACACCACCAGCTACCGTGTGGTTCAGTAGATACGACGATCCGCTGGAACCCGAACTCGTGACCAGCAGACGCTTTCCCGCGGTTTGGAGCACCTCCCCGAGAGTCGTCGACGTTAGTAGTGGCTCGCCGGCCGCCTCGATTCGAAGCAAGTTGGCGCGGTCACTCGTGCTAAGAAAGCCACTTGGGTCAACGTCCGGAAAAAACACCGCATTCCCCATGAGCCCATGTGTCTCAGGGTAGGCGCCCGTCGAGATCGACGAGGCGTTCACCCGTGTGACGGTTGGGTAGACGGCGTGGTGCTGGGTCATGACAACCCCCCGTTGACCCAACGCGTAGAGCGCTGGCATCAGCGATGGCGTCACGTAATCGGGTCGAAGCCCGTCGAGCACGATGAGCAGGTGACGCTCAGACCGGACCGATGCGGGAGGCTGGCTGCCGGAGTCCACACCCCCACACGCGGTCCAAGTCAGACCACACAAGAGAATCAACAATACGGGGATAAGGCGCGAGTGTCGCATCGTTGCGCGCCGCTATATTTTAGATGGGTTTACACCCGAGGCGGGGCCTCCGGGTGTCTCGAGAGAGGAACCCAGTCAGCGCTTGACAAGGCCCACAACGAAACAGACCAGGACGACCGTGAACGGAACCACCGCACCGGCGGCGAAAAGCAAGGTGGCGAGAGAACTGGGCGCTTCCGGCGGCATTGTTAGGCTCCTAGGATGAATCGTGCAATTAACCTTGCCGATTATAGGCCAAACAGGCCCGCCCCACTCGCGAGGGCGTTAACCCAGCAGCCCCGGTAAGTTCATGCGCTGGGAAATTCCGCCCATCGACGGACAGCCGACATGCCCCGCCCTCGCGACGCGAACCTCCGAGGGGGGTCTGCACCTCGCGTCTTAATGCGACCCGAAAGGGAAAGCGGTCAGCCAGGCGCGAGCATGATCGAGATCGTCGGTGCGCAGCGAATCCGGGTTGTAGCCGCGCTCGGCGCCAAGGTAATAGCCGAGGAGTTGGAACGCGACCGCCGCCAACGGCGGCATCAGAATTTCACTAAGAGGCCCGGGCACCGCGATCACGAACGTGGCATCGGGGGCAATGGAATCGTCGCCCTCGACGACCAGCGCCAGACTGGGCGACCGGGCCGCCCGAGCCGTGCGTACGGCATCGTGCAACCGCCCGTAGGCCTTCCCTGGCGGCGCGATGACGATGCTACCGACGGTCTCCGACAACAGCGGGATAGCGTTGTGCACATACTCCGCGGGACGATACGCCTTGCAGATCAGACTGCTTTCCTCTTCGACCTTGAGCGCACCCTCACGCGCCGAGAACCAGTTCGGCCCGCCGCCAACCAGCAACAGCGCCCCCTGGTCCTTAAATGCATTGGCGATCTGGGAAACGTTCAGGTCCTCTTCCTGCAAGAATTGCGCGGCCAAATCCGGAAGGTGACCGATTGCTTCACCAAACTCCTGCGCATCGTGAGCGTCGAGCGTCCCTGTCGCCATGCCGATCTCAAGAGCTAGCAGGTACAACATCATCAATCTGGTGGTCAGCACCGACACGTCCGGGCCGCACCTTTGACCAGTCGGGAAACAGACGCTCTCGTCACAGAGCACCTCCAACGCGCTGCCCTCTGTGTTCGTGAGCGCCACGGTCAGCACCCCGAGACGGGTGGCGTGCTTAGCCGCGTCAAGGGTCTCTGCACTCCCGCCTGTAGCTGACTGGAGAATGAGCGCGGTGGGTTCATGCCCCTGCGACCAGTGATTCGTGAACTCTAACGACTCATGGCTCTCGGTGGTCCACCCGGTCCACTGGCGACACAAAAACGATCCGAACTGGGCGCCGTGGAAGGCCGACCCACATCCCGTAAAAGCCAGATGCCGTATCCCCTGTTCGACAAGGCGCTGGGCCAAGGCGGCTAAGTCGGGCCTCAGCTCAAGCACGTGGTGCATCAGCCCGGGTTGATCCCGAACATCCTCAATGAGCAAGTACGGGTGCCGCTGCCTGATCTCCTCAGTGCCCCGGATGCGGGCCCACAACGGAACTTGGGCCAGCTCGCTTTCGAGCCAGGCAGGCATCGGGTCGTCCGACGTCGGCGGTGTAGCGTCAGGATGGCGATCGAGTAACTCCCTCGCCCAGGCAGGCAGTGTGGGTGTCATTGGTCAGTACCGGGAAGCAGAGTCAAACCGCGGTGCATCGCAACGGTGCGGCGGTGCATCTTACTACGCTGCTAGCATAGAGACTCTGGGTCATCGGTCCGAGAAACGAGCTCGGTTGGTCAGCGCGGAGCGGCGGGAGACCGGCGGGTCACAGGTCATCCCCTGGCTCAGGCTCTCCTCCCCTGGGCCACAGCTCCACACCGGACCGGACACCTAACTCCCCTGACCGGGCGCGCAATCGTCGAGAGAGCAGGAAAGCGGCCGGAACACAAAACATTACGTGTCCGACTCATCGCTAAATTACGCCGCCCGCTGGGGAGCGTTACAATTCCCTAGACCTCTGGCGCGACGAGACCCACCCGGGACGGCGGTCTCAGAATCGCACTCCTCGCTTGGTCATTAGATGACCAGGATCGGGTGCCGTCACCGATCGATACAAGTTCGTGAGCCGACGAGTGCCCGCTCCACCCACCCACCTAGCTCGCGGCCTGCTGGGAAGTTTGCCCCACTTCCGTCGAGATCCTCTCGGCCTCTTACTTCGCAGCCTCCGAGACTACGGCGACGTGGTGCGCTTCCGGATGTTCACCTGGTCGCTCATTCTCGTCGCCCACCCGCAACACGTCCGCCGCGTACTGCAGGAGCATGCCGCCAACTACAACAAGCAAACTCGAGGGTTTCAAGTGCTGCGCACATTCCTTCGAGAAGGTCTGCTGACCAGCGAGGGCGAGCATTGGCTGCGCCAGCGGCGCATCCTGCAACCTGGTTTTCACCATGATCGGATCGCCGGTTTTGGGACCACGATGACGCGGGCGACCGAGGACCTAGTGGATCGGTGGTTGCGTGCCGGGACCGACACAGTCGATATCACCGCCGACATGATGCGGTTGACGCTGCGGATTGTGGGAGAAACGCTCCTGAGTGCCGATGTCAGTCAGGAATCCGACCGCGTCGGGCGGGCGCTACACGTCGCGGTGCACGCTGCGAACGACGCCATCGGCCAGGTCATCGCCCCGCCCGCATGGTGGCCCAGTCAACGGAACCGGGCCCTGCGCGACGCCCTGCAGACACTCGACGCGGTGATCCTCGACATCATCAGCGCTCGCCGCCGCGCCGACGAGCCAACTGATGACCTACTGTCGATGTTGATGCAGGCCCGCGACGAGAACACCGGCTTGGGCATGAGCGACGCACAGCTACGCGACGAAGCGATGACGATCTTCCTAGCCGGACACGAAACGACGGCTATCGCGCTTGGCTGGACATGGCACCTGCTGGCAACCCACCCTGACGTCAGACAACGTGTCGAAGAAGAGGTGGATGCGGTGCTGGGCCAGCGCCAACCCATGGTCACAGACCTGCAGCAGCTCTCATACATCGAACAGGTCGTGAAGGAATCAATGCGGATCTACCCTCCGGCCTGGGCAATCTCCCGCTGTGCAATTAAAGACGACGTCATCGGTGGGTTCCGAGTTCCGGCTGGGTCAACTATCCTTATCAGCCCCTATGTGACGCATCGCCACCCCGAGTTCTGGTCAGACCCGGAGCGGTTCGACCCCGATCGATTCGACCCGACGCGCTCCGTCGAACGACCACCGTTCGCTCATTTCCCGTTCGGTGGAGGGCCTCGCCAATGTATCGGTAACAGCTTCGCGATGATGGAACTAGTGCTCGTAGTAGCGACGATCACCCAGCGCTGTCGGTTGGACCTACCACCCGGTGGGAACGTCGTCGGCACCCAACCTTCCATCACCTTGCGTCCAGCAGAGTCGATCCGCATGCACGTGAGCGCTCGTTAGAGACACAATCGAGCCGAGTCGAGAACCTAGCGGGCAAGGCGGCGGGCGCGGTCGAAAAACCCGGGGGTATTGAGCCGAGCACACACGTCAAAGAATGCGGGTCGCGGACCAGCCCACCGCAGATCGTCCACCGATTCGAATAGCTCGGCGGTGGTACGTAGGGTGGCGAGATCACGGAACTGTTCCGCTAAGTCGCGATGAGCCGCCAACTCGTTTGCTAGACGGGTCGCACCTCGGACGGTGACATCCCACGTCGACGGGTCGTCAGGAATAGCCTCGAGACGTAAGTAGCGACCGAGTACGGTCGCGGCCGATTTGGCGCCCCAGCCGCGGAGCCCAGGAAATCCATCGGCGGCGTCACCGACCAGCGCCAGATAGTCCGGAATCGACGCCGGCGGCACCCCGAACTTCCCCAACACTCCACCGGCATCGCGCAGAACCCCGGCACGTCGGTCGAATTGCACAACTCGTTGGTCGAGGACACACTGCGCAAGATCCTTATCCGGCGTACAGATGAAGACCTGTTCGACCCGAGCGTCCCCACAAGCGGCGCGGGCCGCAGACGCCAACCCGTCATCCGCCTCGAGTTCGACCATCGGCCACACACACACGCCCAGCGCCTCGAGTGCATCCTCCACCAGGTGAAATTGCCCGGAGAGCGTTGGGTCGATCCCCTCGCCGGTTTTATAGC
>UINC01001739.1_pt1 | contig 17960 bp, 13 predicted proteins | sample 5385821 | NCBI WGS metagenome assembly UINC01 (sample SAMEA4666929, study PRJEB26691) | marine metagenome | isolation source: Pacific Ocean | place: Pacific Ocean | collected 2011-10-13 | reverse complement strand
GTCTCGAGCAGCCAGATTGTAAAGTGCGCCATGAGGTTTGACATGCTGCAGTTGAGTCCCTTCAGCCACAGCAACACCAGCGACAGCGCTAACCTGATAAATAACGAAGTCTTCGACCTGGGCTGGCGTCGCCTTCATCTCACGCCGTCCATACCCGACCAGATCTGGAAACCCTGGGTGTGCACCAATCGCGACGTTAGACGCGAGTGCCAGCCGGATTGTTTTTCGGATCACCGACGGATCGCCAGCGTGAAATCCGCAGGCTATATTCGCCGATGTAATACTTCTCATGACGGCTTCGTCGTTACCTATCGTATAGGCTCCAAACGATTCACCCATGTCGCAATTGAGATCGATGCGCATATTCATCCTCAGATCAGACTGCACAATAGGTACAGACTTAAGAAATGATACCTCAACCTTAATTTATCGTACCGCGTTCCTTCACACTTATACAGTATGGTACGCTTGGCTACATCAGCACGAGCTTGACCATGTCTAAAATGACGAGAAGCACCTAGATAAGTAGTGAATAATGTCGAAAAAAGTCGGCGAACAAATACCACGTCGCACAGATTACAAATGGATTGGGAAAAGTATTCCACGTCATGAAGATGCACGACTCTTAACGGGTCGCGGAACCTTCGTCGATGACCTCAATATTCCCAATGTTCACCATGCAGCGATCCTGAGGAGTCCCCATGCACACGCTCGAATTTCGAAGGTCGATTTAAGCCGGGCATTAGACCTGAAAGGAGTCATTGGGGGCATCACTGGTGCCGATGTCCTAGAACGGACGCGACCTTTCTCGGTCGTCGCAACCTCGCCAATGCAGTACCACTGCATGGCAACGGATAAAGTCCGCTTCGTTGGAGAACCGGTCGCAGCCATCGTCGCTCGAGATCGCTACCTTGCCGAGGATGCCCTAGATTTGATCGATGTCGAGTACGAGACACTCCCCGCTATCGTTGACCCGGAGAAAGCCGTCGAATCTGACGCGCCGATTTTGCACGAGGAAGTTCCTAATAACATTGCATGTCATCGCCTGCTGAGTTACGGCGACGTCGACGCGGCATTCGACCAGGCGGATTTTGTATTGCGTGAACGTCTAGTTTTCCCGCGCTATACGTCGATGCCACTTGAAACATTCGCTATCATCAGCAGCTATGACCACTTCGGAGGTGGGCTCACCTTGTGGTCAAACTTTATGGGACCGTTCATCATGCACCCAATCACCGCACGGGCCCTAAAAATTGCTGAAAATAATCTTCGATTCATCGTGCCACCAGACATTGGCGGTAGCTTCGGCATTAAGACAAGTATCTACCCCTATCTGACGCTGCTAGGGTTATTGTCCATGCAGGTTGATGTGCCTGTAAAATGGATTGAGGATCGTCGCGAACACCTGCTCGCAAGTTCAGTGCAAACCGATCGAGTCAGTTACCGCGAAGTCGCGGTGACAAAAACCGGAGTGGTTCTCGGGTTTCGGACCAAACTCTACGACAACGTAGGCGCTTATCTTCGAACGCCCGAACCAGCCACAACCTTCAGGCCCATCGGCAACGTAGTCGGCCCGTACCAAGTTAAGAACCTCCAGATTGATGCGGACATCGTTGTGACCAATAAGTGTCCAACTGGGCCGAACCGTGCATATGGATGCGCACACCTCTACTTCGAGCAAGAACGGTTGATGGATAAAGTTGCAGAAAAATTGAATCTCGATCCAGCTGAGGTTCGACTACGTAATTTTATCCAGCCGGACGAATTCCCGTACACAACACCCACCGGTGGGATATACGACAGTGGCGATTATCCGAAGGCATTCCAGCTTGCCCTGAAAACCTTCGGGTATGAAGCGATGCGCAAACAACAGAAAACTGCGCGGGCTGATGGACATTTGTTTGGTATCGGCATTTCAACTGGAGTCGATCCTTCAGTGTCGAACATGGGCTACTTGACAGTAGCCCTCGATCCTGAAGTGCGGCAACATCCAGACTACTTACCAAAGTCAGGTGCTGCTGAGACCGCCACGATTAAAATTGATCCATTGGGCCAAGTCACGGTAGGGCTTTCCTCGACACCACAAGGACAGGGACATGAAACGATTGTGGCGCAGATCGTGGCTGAGGAACTCGAACTCTCACCAGAGGATGTGACTGTAATCGACGAGTGTGACACGGCAAAAAATATTTGGAGCATCTCATCTGGCACCTATTCAAGTCGGTTCGCATCGGTTGGGACAAGCGCGGTAGCAAACGCTGCCAAGACCTTGCGAGAAAAAATATTTCGTATTGCGGCCCATTTACTCAAAGTCGACGTTGAAGACGTAGTTTTTGAGGACCGACGGTTTTACGCACGTGAAACACCGACTCAGTCAATCAAATTGTCACACGTAGCCGGCACCGCGCACTGGAATCCGAATGGCCTCCCAGAAGGCATGGAAGTTGGATTAAACGTAACCGAGACGTTTAGTTTTCCTCTGGCACATGCGCCCGATCAGAAAGATCGCGTGAATTCCTCCAACACCTATGGGTTTATGGTGGACCTGATGGCCGTAGACATTGACCCGGATACCGGTCAGGTTAAGATCTTAAAGTACGCATCAGTACACGATGCAGGGACAATCATCCACCCCAAGATCCTGGAAGGACAGATTTATGGCGGAGCGATGCATGGCATTGCGGGTGCCCTGTTCGAGCAACAGCTGTACGACGACGAGGGTCAGTGCCTCACCGCTACTCTGGTCGACTATGAGTGTCCATTTTCAACTGAGGCGCCGAAAATCGATATCGCACACATCGAGTCACCATCGCCTTTTACACCCTTAGGATCGAAAGGCGCCGGTGAAAGCAGTTCTGAAACCGCACCGGCGTGTATTGCGAACGCGGTTGCTGATGCCCTCTCACCACTGGGCGTCAACGTTACTGAGTTACCTCTGACACCGAACCGGTGCTGGGAATTACTGCAATCAGCAAGAGGACAGACTACGTGAAACTGCAAGTAGAACATGTGTTTCAAGTATCGCGTGACGTCCTTTGGCAGGTACTGCACGACCAGACACGTATGGCTGACTGGATTCCTGGATGCGAAAAGCTTGAAGAAATTGAGCCCGATCGTTTCGCTGCCACAATGAAGATTGGGGTTGGGGCCATTAAAGGCACCTATAAAGGCACCGTACAGATCGCTGAAAAACAAGAACCGTCGCAGTACACCCTAGCTGTAGAGGGGAGTGCTGCACCAGGTTTCGTGCGCGGTAAGGCTCTGATGAAACTGCATGTAGAAGATGACAATGTTACCCGCCTAGTTATCGATGCTGACGCCCAAGTGGGTGGATTAATTGCATCAGTTGGACAGCGCTTTGTGAGCGGGATCGCCAAGCAACTCACGCGAGAATTATTGGCCAATATTGAACAGTCGTTACAGCCGAAACCGGAAGCCACGGCATGAAACCAGTCTCTTTTGACTACTTTGCGCCAACCACAGTTAACGAGGCTGTGGCGCTACTCGAAGAACACGGCGACGATGCCAAAATTCTTGCGGGTGGGCAGAGTCTTGTGCCGATGATGAACTTCCGCTTGGTGCGTCCGACGTGCTTGGTCGACATCAATCAAATTAGGGATCTGGCATACATCCATGAGAAAGACGACCGCCTTCATATCGGTGCGATAACCCGACATCGGGATCTTGAAACCTCAACTTTAGTACAGCAGTGCAACGGATTATTGTTTGAAGGCGTTCAACTAATTGGTCACACCGCGATCCGGACGCGGGGAACGGTCGGCGGCAGCATCATCCATGCCGATCCGACAGCCGAGCTGCCAGCCATACTCGCAGCACTAGATGGCGAAGTTCGCTTGATAGGTCCCAACGGACAACGAACTATTAGTTGGAGAGATTTGTTTGTCACGTTCTTCACGACGGTAATCGAACCTGTTGAGATCTGCGACGAAATCATTATACCGAAGCTTCCATCCAGTGCCGGGTGGGCGTTCGAGGAATTCACACGCCGGCACGGTGACTTTGCTGTCGCTGGTGTAGCTGCAGTGATAGTCACTGACAATAATGACCGTTGCACGGACGCTCGTTTAGCCATAACGGGTACGGCCCCCACACCGATACGAGCCACTCAGGCTGAATCGTTTCTTGTTGGCAAGTCGCTCACACAAACAACGCTGGACGAAGCTGGTCGCTTGGTATCAACTGAAGTTGAGCCTGAGTCGGATGTCCACGCGACTGCCAATTATCGGCAACATCTAGCTGGTGCGCTCACCACGCGCGCGCTCCAACGTGCAGTAGAACGATGCCTTTCGCGGAAGGACCAACGGGAAAAATGAGTAAGCGGATTCCGATCTCTGTCACTGTCAACGGGGAAACCTACGAAGAATACGTGCAGCCGAGGAAATTACTCGTCGACTTTCTCCGTGAGGATCTGCGTTTAACCGGCACGCATGTCGGCTGCGAACACGGTATCTGCGGGTCGTGTACGATTCTCATGAATGATGAGGCTGTACGATCGTGTCTCATGTTCGCCGTGCAAGCTAACGGTACGGAGCTGCGTACGGTTGAAGGTCTCTCGAAACAGGGGAAACTCCATCCGCTTCAAGAAGCCTTCCGAGAACAATACGGCTTACAATGTGGTTTTTGCACTCCGGGATTCTTAATGACCGCTTGTGATCTCCTCGAACACGGGCAAGACTACACTGAGGAAGAGATCCGAGTCGCACTCTCAGGTAATCTCTGTCGCTGCACTGGCTATCAAAGTATCGTAGAGTCCGTTGGAGTCGCTGCAGAAAAAATGCGAAAAGGTTAAATGGCGGTGGCTACCTCGATCAAATTTAAAGCGATCGAGACACTACTCGCATCCGCTCGTCGGCACGGTCGCCGGAATCTGACTGAGCCTGAAACTAAGGCAATTCTGAAGTTGGCGGGGTTCTCGATTCCCAAAGAGCACCTTGTAACTAACGCCCGCGACGCTATGCGAGTCGCCGGGCAAATCGGCTTCCCCGTCGTTCTTAAAGTGGTTTCACCAGACCTTCCCCACAAATCCGATATCGGAGGAGTTCGACTTGATTTGCATTCACGAAACGCGGTTCGGAACGCTTACCACTCAATACTTAAAGACGTTCGCGCTCGGAGCAGCCGAATCTCGATCGAGGGCATTCTAGTCCAACAACAACTTGAGGGAATTGAGGTAATACTTGGCGCCACCACGGACCAGCAGTTCGGACCCGTCATCGTCTTTGGATTGGGCGGTATCTATGTCGAAGCGCTGAATGATACGGTCTGCCGTCTTATCCCAATCACGCGGCAGGACGCCCAAAGTATGGTTGCTGAAATTAAGTCTGCCCCTCTCCTTAATGGCTTTCGTGGATTGCCCCGGGTGGATAAACGCAGCATCGTGACTGCGTTGTCGCGTTTATCGACGCTTGTTGCACGGTTTCCTGACCAGTTGCAGGAACTTGATATCAACCCAATGTTGGTCAACGCCCAAGGCGCCGTTGCCGTAGACGCGATGGCTCTTCTGACACGAAGCCCCTCGGATAGGAAAGCGCCGGGTCGCCGAAACTGGAAGTCAAGACACGTCGGGCGCTCTGGTCACCCAAGAAAACGTGAAGTGTCGTCTCAACCATTGAAGGCTTTGTTTGCACCACGATCGGTTGCCATCGTTGGAGCCTCGGCCAGTAAAGGTAAGAGTGGGTATTTTATTCTTAAGAATATTTTAGATGGGGGATTCTCAGGACGCGTGTACCCCGTCAATCCACGCGCCAAACAGATTCTTAATTGCCGATGCTATGCGTCGGTGCGAGATCTTCCAGAGCCACCTGATCTCGTGATTCTGGTTGTTGCTAATGAACACGTGAAAACCGTGCTGCAAGACTGTGCGATCCGACAAGCGAAGGCAGTCACAATCGTGACAGCGGGTTTTGGTGAAATCGGTGAAGCCGGCAGTAAAGCGCAGGACGCATTAACAACTATCATCCGGGAAAGTGCCATGCGTGTCGTCGGTCCAAATTCGGTTGGTCTGGTCAGTGCTCCGAATAAACTCGTGGGTAGCTTCGTGCCGTTCCCAAAATGGCCAGCTGGTCCAGTTGCCATTGCGAGCCAGACCGGGATTTTTACAGGGGCATATGTGGATGCCCTCGCCGCCCAATCGACACAAAGATTCGGTTTTTCCAGGAGCATCTGTCTTGGGAATAAGATTGACGTTGATGAGGTCGATTTTCTTGAGTACGCGGCCAATGATGCTGCATCTCGCGTAATCGCCATCCATCTTGAATCTTTCAAGCGTCCACGGGAGTTTCTCGCTGCTGCGAACCGCGCTAATCAAACCAAGCCGGTTGTGGTTTTTAAAACCGGTCGCACCGATGCCGGTGCGCGAGTGGCCGCATCTCATTCGGGAGCGCTTTCTTCCCAGGACCGGATAGTTACTGCAGCTCTAAAACAGTACGGCATCGTGCATGTCGAAACGCTTGAGGAGTTTATCGGTACTATGAAAGCCTTTGCCTGGCAACCGGTTCCGCGAGGTAATCGTGCAGCCATTGTGACATTAAGCGGCGCGATGGGTGTGATGGCTGTGGACGAAATGGGTGGAACAGGACTAACGCTTGCGAAGTTTGCACCCGCCACGGTGAAGGCAATTGCCAATCTGATGCCAAAATGGCAGCCAGTACAGAACCCGGCAGATATCTGGATGGCGCTAGGCAGCGGCCCAGAAAAAGCTCACGCGGAGATTCTCGATGCGGTCCTCACCGACCCTGGTGTGGATATGTTGTTATGTGTTTTACTCCCAATTCCTAATGCTGACTTTTCAAACGTGCGAAAGGTCTTCAAGAAGCTGACTGATGCACATCCCGATAAGCCGTTATTCCTGATCATGTTAGGTGGTCAGGTCAGACAACGTTGGCTCCGTCAACTAGACTCGCTGCACTTACCCGTGTACTCAGACCCACGGTCTGCGGTACGCGCGATGGCCACAATGCAATTTTATGGGAAGCACCGGAACCGATTGGGTTTGGATCCTAGAATGTAGGACAATATTGAGACCGATATGAGCAACTACCCACCAATTCCCAAACGCCTCAACATGGCCGGAGTTACACTCGACAAGAATGTCATCGAAGGACGGGGTGAACAAACAGCTCTCTATTTCGGTGACACGAAAGTTACGTTTCGAGAACTCCAACAGAGGGTGAACGCGTGCGGTAACGCCTTACGCGCACTTGGGTTGGAACAAGGGGATCGTTTTGCGATTCGTTCAAACAACTGTCCCGAGTATCTGGTGGCCTTTCTTGCAGGGTTAAAGATCGGCTGCGTGCCCATTCCCACAAATTCTCTGTTTCGTGTATGGGAGCTCGAGCACATCCTGACCAACAGTGGAGCCAAAGCTGTCCTGACAACAGGCGCGCTTCTTGAACCGATTCTTGAGGTTCAGGATCGGTGTCCATCCGTAGAGCACATCATCACATTCGACGACCACACTGCAGCAGGTGTGCGTAGTTTTGCCGATCTGGTTCAGGGTCACTCCACAGAACTCGAAGCCGCTGACACAGCCAGTGACGATACGGCCTTCATTATTTATACGTCTGGGACCACAGGAGAACCCAAGGGCGTGGAGCATGCGCATCGCTGGATCATTGCGACAGGTGATCCAATTAGTAACGTGCTGATGCGTTTGACGCCTGAGGATATTTGTTTCAGCCCACTTGAAGTTAGTTTTATTTACGCCCTTGGTTGTAATTTTCTTTACCCGTATTACAGTGGCGCAGCTGTGGCAATGACGCCTGGACGCTTCGACCCTGAGCTTACCCTCGACGCCATTGCCAAGATTCAACCAACAGTCCTCATTGCAGTACCGACATTATTCCGTCGACTCTTTGCCTTAGGTGACCGACTTGAAAAATACAATCTCAACTCGCTACGAGCGGGTCTCAGTTCTGGAGAACCGCTCCCTGATGACACGCTGCGGGAAGCGCGAGAGCGACTCAATATCGAAATTTATGACTGTCTAGGACAGACGGAGATCCATATTTTTATGAATCCTGATCCAACTCGCAAACTTGGTTCTCTAGGTCGTCCACTCCCAGGTCATATCGTTACGGTGCTCACCGACGACGGCAAAGAGGCCGCGCCGGATGAAATTGGTCACCTCGTCATCAAGGGAGACGACCCAGGCCTCACTCTCGGGTATCGTGGCCGGCCAGATCTATGGAGCCAGACCCAGAAAAATGGATGGTACTACACCAAAGATCTGGCGTACAAAGATGAGGAGGGGTACTTTTGGTACGTGTCACGCTCTGACGACCTCATAAAGAGTCGTGCCTATCTTATCTCCCCCAGAGAGATCGAATCCGCCCTAATGGACCACTCGGCCGTGCTTGAAGCTGGTGTAATTGGTGTTCCTGACGACATGATCGGACAACGAATCAAGGCGTATGTAATTTTACGGCCAAACCACGATGCATCGGACGTGCTGGCCGAAGAAATCACAAAGTCGGTTGGTGAGAAAATTGCGTTCTTCAAAATTCCAAAAGAACTTGTCTTCGTTGAAACTTTGCCGCGAACCGCAACTGGTAAATTGATGCGGCGCGAGTTGCGCGCAGGTACAACTGACTCTGGACAAGCTGATTCTTAAACAAAGAAGACGGTCACACAGGAGGGCATGCCTTATGCCCTATCAGAGCACCCCGATTAGACGCCAATAGGCAACACTCACCCAAAGGGTCACAACGGTCACACCGAAAAACACCGATGCCAACTTGAATCGGTCCGCATCGGTATAGGCAGTTTTGCGAGAAATGCCTTCAGTCATGACTAACCAGATATTCTGGTAGTTAAACCAGAAAATATGGACAGGTAGCAGTACGATACCGATCAAGACTAGAGGTGGTACGCCACGGTCGGCGACAAATCCGACAAGCGCGAAGAAAAATGCGGCGATCGTAATAAAGCCAATCGGATCTACAAACCGCATCACCCCGACGGCAATACTGAGAGCAACTACAAGAAGCAAAGGGTTGTCCACAAAGGGTCGCACAGTGGGCACGATGTAACTGCCCATCCAAGCATTGATCTCATACGTGTTCATAACGGTCGTGACACTCAACATGCCGCCGACGAAAATCGCGAGCGCCCACGGGATGCCAGTGCCAATGTCTGAAGGCCCTAGCACGCTGGTGGCGAAAAGTGCGGCAAGCGCTACCATCCCGATCGCCTCAGCCGGTATTCCGTGCCAAGCTTGCACAGCCCAACATACGATGGCCGTCGCAACAATCAGGGCTGTTAATAACTCTGCTCTGCCCATGACGCCAAGACGCTGCAGTTCGTCCCTGGCAACCTCACGACTCATGCCACTCGCCGGCGGTGGTCGCATAACAACCAAGTTCGCCACGACGACGAAGGTGCACCAGAGAACCGTCGGCAGCGCAAGCACCTGAGCGTATCCTAACCATGTCAGTGGTAGTTCCGCAGTCTGGAACAAACCGATAATGTACGGTCCGAACAATGATCCCGTAAGGATCGCGCATCCAGGCAACACAGCCATTTCAAACGAAGTGAGCACGATGAGCGATGCACCTCGACCTGGTAATGGAAGACCAACTGCCTGCACCAAGGCGAAAGCGATGGGCACCATGATCGCCGTACGTACAGTCATAGACGGCACACCAAGGGTTAAAACAAAACCGATCAACATGAAAGCAAACACAATACCTGCGTAAGTAGGTGGAAACGTGAGCAAAATCCGGTAAGAAATTCGTCGAGCCAATCCGGTCTTATCCATCGCAGTTCCGAAGAACAGGACACACACAAGAATCCAGAATGGTCCTCCAGCGAAACCACCCAAGGCGACACCCGACGGCACTCCTGCAATAATGAGAAGCCCTAGCGCTAATATCGCCGTGATTCCAACATTTAAAACATCCGTGACCCAGAACACTACCGCAAGCGCAATGATTGCCAGGGCAGACTGACCGATCGGCGCAAGTTGACCAATACTCGGTTGCAGTTGAATGACACTGGCCAGTACAAGAGCTGCTATGGTGCCGATTGCCTGTTTCGACATTTAGTAAAATCCTTTGTCATTATGTGAGACGCTCGGCTTCTTTCTGCTGCAACGATTACGCGACCTCACTTGGCCTTTCAGTACTCGTAATCGCCCTTGAAAGTTTTTAATAGAGCCTCAGCCCCAGATCTGATCAGACCGGATTCGCTTGAGGCCTGGAAGAAGTTAAAACCTGCGCGATCATACCACTGCAATGGTCCACCGAGTTTCTTCCCATGTTTCACCGTCGCATCATGGATTGCGGTAATCAAGGATTCATAACGCGGGTCGTCCCTCGAATAACCAGTGAAACTTCCTAGATCTCCACTCGCAGCAAATACAACATCGATACCAGGAACGGCAGCAATGTCATCAGCGATTGCCACGGCCTCCGGTGATTCCAGCATCGCGACGATCACAATATTCTCATTGGCAGTTGCACGATAGTCTGATCCCCAGAGCACGCCGTATTGGCCGCCACCTTGGCTACGCCTGCCTTCGGGGGGGTACTTTGCATACCTAACTGCCGCTTTAGCTTCTTCAACCGACTCAACCATTGGAAGGATGATACCGAGCGCACCATTGTCCGTTGCTTTTTGAATATCACCCGGTGTTGCAGCCGGCACTCGTACAAAAGGCACGGCCGTAGCCCCCTTGCAGGCTCGAATCATCCTCGCTACATCAGAGTGTGTTAACGGGCTGTGCTGCATTTCAATCCACGTGAAGTCAAACCCGGCATTGGCCATGGCACAATAAATGTTCGGGTCCGACGTGTATACCGTCCCACCAATAATCGATTTGCCTTCCATCAGTTTCTGCTTTGCCGTGTTATACATCGGCTGTTGCTCTTGTATGAACGCCGTCGAGGTCTCCATCATGCCCAGCATTATGAACACGACCGAAAACTGGATAATTCGCTTCGTTGTCATAATCGACTCCTTTGCATCCCAGGCATCAGCTACGACTGGTAGTCAGTACGATCTTGCCGATGCTCTTTTTCTTAGCGAACAAATCGAGCGCTGTCTGAAATGACTCTAGTGGATAAGTTTTCATGATCGCCGGCGTAATCTGCTGGGCGGCATGCATCTTGAAGATGTCGGTCACTGCTTGCTGGATGAGTTCAGGGCGGTGATCAAAATAGTGGTCCGTCGCAAGTCCTGCAAGCGTTAAATTCTTGACCGTAAAATAATTCGGTCTAGCGGTCGGAATTCCAGCAACGAACCCAATACAAATGATCCGACCCGCGAAAGCCAAAGTTCGAATGGCAGCATCAAAAATATCGCCGCCGATGGGGTCCATCACGATGTCGACACCTTGACCGCCAGTAACCGCAAAGACTTGTTGGCGTAGAGATTCTCGGATTTCATCTGCCGACAAATCAACCGCGGCATCCGCACCGTTAGTCGTGGCAAGTTGTCGCTTCTCCTCAGTGAGATCACCTCCAATCACAAAGGCGTCTTTCGCTTTGGCAATCTGTACCGCCGCAAGTCCGACACCACCCGCTGCCCCAAGCACTAGCACCTTCTCTCCAGTCTGATACTGACCACGAACCATGAGTCCGACCCAAGCGGTGAGATAGGACGTCGTCATGCCAGCGCCCGTCACGAAATCCATACCCTTAGGCAACAGAAAACAACGACTTTCAGGAGCAATACACTGTTCGGCATAGGCGCCGTAAGTGACGAGTGCAGTAACTCGATCGCCAGGCTTAAAACGAGACACGCCATCACCAACCGCGGAAATGACACCCGCCGCATCACGACCAGGCGTGAAAGGACGGTCGGGTTTTTTCTGGTAGAGTCCTTGCACCATTAAGGTGTCTGGAAAATTAACACCGATAGCATGAACATCAATAGCGACTTCGCCGGGTTGCGGCCTAGGTGCAGCAATCTCCTCAATACGGTGTGAGTCAACAGGTCCGAATTCGTGAACGACGACAGCGCGCATAATGCTAGGACTCCGTTCTGCAAACAGTTAAAGACACTCGGACGACAATGTGACGCTACGCGTCGACATCGTATGTCGACTGTGGACCCGAGTAAAGCCGGTCATGTATGAATGTCATATTTTCTGATTACACCTTGACAACAAAGTGTATAACTTGATATTTGATAATCTTGATGATTGGTAGTCAAAGCAAGCCTGTAAAAGTATCACGTAAAACCACTGCTATCTTAGCAATTGCGGTGCTCACCGTAATTGCTTTTGTAGGATTGACGCACACCAGTCACCACGAAGGAAATCAGCAAGATTGTGTAATCTGCCAATTACGGCACCAGCCTGTGACTGCACTGGCTGGCTCGACCTTACTCGGCACAACAGTCTGGTTTGAAGCAGACACGATTACCCACACAGACGATTCACACAATTCTTATAGCGGTAAGCAAGATCCAACCCGCGGACCACCAGCCTAACTTTTCCACAGATTGTAGTATTTGAATCGTGTTTGGACGTTATGGAGATCAGCAAACTTCAGACGTTCGGACACCCTTCATGTTGTGGAAGTAGTAGAAGGTATTCGATTGATGAACAAACTGTTGATTTGCGGATCTCTGGTGGGCTTGACCTGGATACCTCTCTGGGCACAAGACACGGGTACGGTGCACGGTACCGTCACACTGGTCGAAACCAGTGAACCGGTTCACGGCGCAGTTGTCTTGGTCGTGGAGGCAGGCCAACTAACCCTGACAGACATGACTGGCGAGTTCGTTATCGAGAACATACCTCCAGGCACTTATGAAATCCTGTCACAGCGAGAACATCTCAGCGCTGAACGTCAAACCATCCTAGTGGCGGCTGGAAAGACGACGGAGGTGAACTTTGCACTCGGCCTCTCGCCGATTCATGAAGAGGTGACGGTCACCGCCACAATTGGTGACCGTGCAACAACCTTTGGGGCTTTTAACGCCATTACCACGCTCGATTCGTTCGATCTTGTAACTGATGGGACGGGCACATTAGGAGAAGCGCTTGAGAATCAGCCTGGGGTTTGGAAACGGAGTTTTGGACCGGGTTCGAGCCGACCAATCATTCGCGGGTTTGATGGCGACCGTGTACTTGTGATGGAAGACGGCGTTCGCACTGGTGACCTCTCCAGCCAATCTGGTGAACATGGCGTTACCATCGATCCTAGTGGGCTCGACCGCATCGAGATTGTACGTGGGCCTGCCACGCTGCTGTATGGGTCCAACGCTGTCGGAGGCGTCATCAACACAATCACACCGCACGAGAGTTATCGTGATTCACTGACTGATCACACGCGCGGTCAGTGGAGCGTCAGTGGTGGCACCGCCAACCAACAGCTTGGCACCGCCGCCAACATTTCACACACCCAAGATCAACTTCGGTTCTGGGCCGGAGGCGACACCAGGCGCACGCAAGACTACAACACACCGGACGGCACTGTTAAGAATTCAAGTACCCGTCTTGCGACGGGTCGCGCTGGCATTGGTTACTTTGGGGATCATTTATTTACGAGTGGTGGAGTGACCTATGAGAATAGCCGCTATGGTCTCCCATTTGCTGGTCAATTCCATGGGCATCATGACGAGGATCATATAGGAGAGGACGACGACGAGACGCAGATTGACTTTGCCTCGCAACGACGTGCTGGTCGTATCGATATCGGCCTGCGCAATCTTGATAATGGTTTTGCTGACTCCTTCCACGTGGTAATCAAGGCAATCGACTGGCACCACGACGAGTTAGAGATCGACGATGAGGTGGAGGAAGTCGGGACTACCTTTTCCAACCGGATGTATATCGTGCGAGCAGAAATGGATCAGCGGCAAACGGACAGGTTGAGCGGTAAAGCGGGCGTGTGGGCCCAAGTGCGTAACTATACGGCAACAGGAGAAGAAGCCCTGGCTCCAGCCACCGACCAAACAGCATTTGCAGCGTTTCTGTATGAAGAACTCAGCTTCGGACGACACCGCCTTCAATTTGGTGGGCGGGTCGAACGCAATGCCTACACCGTCGGCCAACGGAAGACTAGCGATCATGACGACGATGACAGCTCTGTTCACCTCACAGTGCCCGTCGTGCGGAACCGTAATTTCATGGGGACATCGGCATCCGTTGGTGTACGGACAGAACTGGGCACAGGCAGTGCCTTCATTGCCAATCTCACCCGTTCAGTTAGGGCTCCAGCGCTTGAGGAGCTCTACAACTTCGGTCCGCACGTAGGAAATCAAGCCTTCGAAGTCGGCAACCCGGACCTCCAGACTGAAACCACTTTAGGGCTCGATCTAAGCCTCCGGCATCAGTCAGCACGACTCCGAGGTAATTTAAATCTTTACGCTTACGACATCGACAATTTTGTGTATGCATCCACTACAACCCAGATGAAGGACCAACTTCGAGTCGCCAAGTTCCTTCAAGATGACAGTCGGTTTGTCGGTCTTGATGCTGCGGCAAGCGTCCGATTGGGATCTCGGGTGTGGGCCAACCTAGGCATCGGACTTGTGAATGCGGAATTGACTCGGACGAATCAGCCCCTACCCCGGATCCCTCCAATGCGCGGACAGTTGAGTTTCGATTTTCCCTATCGAAATGTAACGGTTACCCCAGAGTGGATCGTCGCTGCTAAACAGGAGCGGGTTTCCGCTAATGAAACGGCAACGGACGGTTACTCACTCATCAACATTAAAGCCGCGTATGTATGGCCTAGGCAGCACCTAGCCCATGTGCTGAGCGTTTCTGGGTACAACCTAACGAATGAACGCTATCGACATCACACATCGTTCATTAAAGATCTGGCAGCCGAGATTGGACGAGGTGTGAAAGTTACTTACTCAGTGCGTTTCTTCTAAAGGGTGTAATGCGATCGCGATGTTCCACTTGCTTAGTGTATTTTGAGAGTTCTGGTGTGTCATGCGTCGGCATAGTGCGGCAACAAAGCAATATATGGCTGGGAGGCAGGGATTCGAACCCCGATTGCACGGTTCAGAGCCGCGTGTCCTACCATTGAACGACCTCCCAGCATTGACTAAAGGTCAAGCCCGGAACCTTTAATTATAGAGAGCCGCATCGGGGTGGGCAAGGACGTACCTTTCAGCTTAGCTAGGTAATTTGCGAATCCTTCAAACGCTCGATATGCTGTCTAGATATACTTGCAATGGAATGGTGGCAGTTTGTCTTATGAGCACAGTTTGACAAATACGGAACGCTGATTAAAAAAACGTCTGCGAGAAAGGTGACTGTGAATTACAAAGTGTTTTGGTCCTGTTTGGTGCTAATAGGCTTGTCGATTCCCTTAGCACGGCACCAAATGTCGGGGCAGCAGAGCGAAGTGGTCGCTCGTGTCGGCGATCACGACATCACCCTTGAAGACGTTGAACGTAAATGGCGAGAGCTCGATGTCGGGTCGTTCATGCGTAATTCTCAAGAACGCTATGACTCGCTACGGCAGTTTCTTGAATTAGAAATTGCCGATCGAGTACTGGAGATCGAAGCAGAGGACCGTGGCTTGTCGGTGGACACTCTATTGCAACAAGAATTTTCTAACCTTATGCAACCAATCACCGATCAGCAAATCGCCTCAACGTACACGCAACTGCAAAGTCAGATGCAGGGTCGTTCGCTGAACGAAATGCGTGAGCCAATTCGAAACTTTCTACTGCAACGAAGACAAACAGAAGCACGGGGAACACTCGTTAAAGACATAACCGCGCGGTTGAACTTATCTATCAGCACGATGCTTGATGCCCCGAGACAGCAAGTCTCTGTTGCCGACAACGATCCCGTTAAGGGTTCGACAGGAGCACCTGTCGAAATTGTCGAATTTTCAGACTTCCAATGCCCATTCTGCGGCCGAGTCGGTCCAGTTCTTGAACAAGTTGCGGCGACGTTTGGCGACCAAGTGCGGATCGTATTCAAGGATTATCCACTACCTACACATCAGCAAGCTTTCAAGGCGGCCGAGGCCGCTCAATGCGCTAGGATGCAAGGTAAATTTTGGGAATATCATGACACGCTGTTTGCCAATCAGAGTGCGCTTGCCGTCGATGACCTTAAGCAATACGCCGTCCAGCAAGACCTAGACGCAGAGACCTTTAACGCGTGCCTAGACAGTGGAGAGATGGCACCATTGGTTCAACAGGACATGACTGAGGGTAACAGTTACGGTGTCTCGTCAACGCCAGCAATTTTTGTTAATGGCCGGCTAATTTCAGGTGCGCAACCATTTGAAGTCTTCGATCAAATGATTCGGGAAGAGTTAGCGACGCAGTAGTCACTCATTAAACGGCAGGTTGTGGATTCTACAGCTACCAGCCTCTAGTCAGCCAAAAACTTTCGAAGTTCGTCAAGGCGTTCACAAGTACGTTCGCGACCGATTAGTTCAATCATTTCGAATAACCCTGGACCAACCAGGCGACCCGATACGGCAATACGGGTCGCATGCATCAGGATTCCAGCTTTGATGTTCTGCGCCTCAGCAACAGCACGAAGGGTTCTTTCCAGGGAATCCGAATCGAATTGATCAAGCTGAGTGTAGGCATTCTTTAAAGCAGCCACGTACTCTCTAAGCCCAGGAACCGACAGTCGTTTTGTCACTGCCTCGGGATCGTAGGTCACAGTATCTACAAAAAAAGGCTGCCCGTACTCGACAAAGTCTTCCAAATAACGCGCGCGCGCCTTTAATAAATCAACTACACAACCCAACCAGGCACGCTTATTGCCGGCTGTGGCGTAGGAGTCGTGCCAAACACCGGCCTTTCTAAGGAAAGACTCAATGTGGTTAATGATTGCCTCCGCAGACATCAAGCCAATGTGTTGACCATTCAGCCATGCTAGCTTGTCATGATCAAAGATTGCCTTCCCACTATTGATTCCTTCAAGACTAAAAGTCTGCACTAGCGCGTCTCGTGTAAATACTTCCTGGTCGTCACCAGACGACCAACCGAGTAGCGATAAAAAATTCACCATTGCATCTGGCAAATACCCACGGACCTGATAGTCGCTGACCGACGTGGCACCATGGCGTTTGCTGAGACGTTTCTTATCTGATCCAAAAATCAGCGGCACATGAGCAAATCGAGGTAAATCGGCATCAAGAGCTTTGTAGAGCAAGACCTGCTTGGGAGTGTTGGAGGTATGATCGTCGCCCCGCACAACATCAGTGATTGCCATATCGATGTCGTCAACTACCACCGACAAATGGTACGTCGGAGAACCATCAGAGCGCGTCAGAACAAAGTCTTCAAGTGTTTGATTATCAATGTCGATCGTCCCACGAACGACATCTTTAAAACTGGTTCGGCCATGCGGGACTTTAAAACGTACCGCCCGAGGCGTTTTCTTGGTCTCGTGCGCGGCGATCGCTTCAGGTGTGAGGTCAAGGCAGGTTCGATCATATCGCCAAGCACCACCCGCAGCCTGAGCGGCCTCACGCTTTTGCTTTAGTTCATCCGGTAAGCAATAACAATAATAGGCTAGGCCAGTCGAAACTAATTTCTCAACAGCAAGACGGTACTTAGTTAGCCGTTGAGATTGGAAATACGGACCATGCGGACCATCTATGTTAGGGCCTTCGTCCCAATCAAGACCCAACCATTGTAAGCCTTCGAGAATGCCTTTCACCATATCGGACGACGAACGATCGCGATCGGTATCTTCAATGCGAAGAATAAATACACCGCCATTACGTCGCGCGTACAACCAATTAAATAATGCGGTTCGAGCCCCACCTACATGCAAAAAACCGGTGGGAGAAGGTGCGAACCGCACGCGAGGGGATTGATTGGCCATCGAATATCTGTCTCTAGGCTGACATACCACAGAAAAGATTAAAGCCAGCTAGAACGAATTTGTCACTTGGATCGATCAAAGGAAAATGTTTCCTTTGATTGATATTCTTATAGTTACTTAACACGTGCTTTAACCAAGAAATGGCGGTGAGGCAGGGATTCGAACCCTGGGT
>UINC01001737.1_pt1 | contig 17967 bp, 16 predicted proteins | sample 5385821 | NCBI WGS metagenome assembly UINC01 (sample SAMEA4666929, study PRJEB26691) | marine metagenome | isolation source: Pacific Ocean | place: Pacific Ocean | collected 2011-10-13 | reverse complement strand
ACGGAGTGCGGATTCCGAGATCACGGTGTCGTCGACGACGAAGCGTTCGGTCACGGAACGCAGATGCGGTGAAGTGTAGCGACCCACCCGATATCCGGCCGAGCGCAGCGCAGCGTCGACCATGGCGACGACCGACCCCTTGCCGTTGGTACCAGCGACGATGAGGCAGCGGTATGTCGATTGCGGGTCGCCCATTGCCCGAGTGAGCTCTCGGATGGCGTGGAGTCCAGGCTTGATACCGAAGCGATTGAGCGAAAAGAGGTTGCTCAGTGGGTCCATAGGGGCGGTCCAGGCGGCAAGGGTCAGGAACCGCAAGCCCTGATTGCGTCCGTGCCGTTTTGGAGCGGATCGTTCGTGACGAATCCGGCTTCATACTCTACCCAAAGTTCGTTGTAGAGCAATGCACTGAGGCGGGTGCCGGCAAGGGTTGCCCAGCGCCTTCGGGCCAGACAGGTCGATGGCATGGTGTCGGTGCCGCTAACGTGGCACGTAGTAGCGCGTGCCTTGGCCCAGGTCGCCCATCTGCTTTAAGAGATCGTTGATAGCCGATTCACCCCATTCGAGATCGACATGTGAGGTTTCCACGACCAGCAGGGGCGTCGATTCGTAGTGGAAGAAGAAATGCGTGTACGCCTCGTTTAGCTCCCGCAGATAATCCGGGTCTGGCGGTGTGTCGCCGTCCTCCCGATACTCTCGGTCGCGCGCCCGGATTCGCCGCTGGAGCGAGTCGGTTGGAATTTGGAGGTATATCACGAGGTCGGGAGGGGTGGCGTCTGTCACGAGCAGATCGAAGAGGCGCTGGTAAATGAATAGTTCGTTGTCATCTAGGTTCAGGTAGGCGTAGACCTTGTCCTTGTCGAACAGGTAGTCCGAAACCGTCTGCTGAGCAAACAAATTGGATTGTCGAAGCTCGACCTGTTGGCGATGACGTCGTAGCAGTGAATAGAGCTGAGCTTGAAAGGCGGCACCGGGCCGGCCGGCCTTGAAGTCGTCAAGGAAAGGGTTGTCCGTGTTGTCGCGCACCAGCTTCGCGTCGAGACGGGCACTCAGTCGCTGAGCGAGCTCGGATTTTCCAACGCCGATCGGACCCTCGATCGCTATGTAGCGGAACTCCAAACGACTCAAGTATACCAGTGTGGGGAGGCGACCTTCCTCGCCCACCTGTGCTTCCGGCAGCGACCGTGGTTCAGGGGGCCGTGATACCATGCGTCGGGCTTCAGCCCAGATCCCAGATCGATGACTTCCGTTCGATTCATACGGCGCCCGCCTTGGGGGGCGCCGGTTCTAATCTCGGCGTTGGTTCTTGTTTCCTGTGCGACGGTAGCTGTTCCGCCGTCGCAGCCGGAGCTCGTCGCCCAGCCGGCCCCCGTCACATACGAACAAAAACTCAGTTGGATTCTCCAGTTGGAGGACCAGCGGATCCTTCGCGACCCGTCAATTGTGGATTCGGAACCGCCGAAGATTGCTCCGCCCCCTTTGATCGATTCTCGGGACGCAGTGGCTGACTCGGCTGCCCTTGACGTGACGGTGACGCCGCCCGCACCTCTGGCCGTCGCCGACCTCCAGCGCTTAGCCACCGATTCGAGCGCGGCAGTCCGACGCCGGGCCGTGATCGCCATAGGCCGAGTAGGGTTGGTCGATGGCGTGGAGACATTGGTTGAGGCGCTTGATGATCCACGGATGGAAGTTCGGGAAATGGCGGCGTTTGGTCTGGGGTTAATTGGCGATGTTTCAGAAGTGGCTCCGTTGACTGCGGCACTCGAAGATGAGTCACCGGTGGTTCAGGCCAGAGCCGCCCAGGCTCTCGGGAGATTGGGAGCAACTAATGCGACGGAAGCGATCCAAGCGATGGTCGCCGGGCATGTGACGGAGGCTTACGAAGTTGGTCCCGAAGATCTCTCGTACCCGCAAGCCCCTCGTGTCGAGGCGTTTCGATCTGGACTTTACGCGCTTGCATCACTCGACGCCTATGACGCTCTCGCCGCGACGGTACTTGCTGAGGACGGTACCCCGATTCTTTGGTGGTGGCCCGTGGCCCACGCGTTGGGACGCGTCGGCGACTTGAGGGCCCTCGGGCCCCTGAGCGCTCTCGCTGGCATTCAGGGTAGTGTCGGGGTGGCCATAGCAGCCAGAGGGTTGGGAGCTCTCGGTGACACCGCGGGTCTACCGGCACTGGTAAAACTGCTGGATCCGCGTCGGCGCGACCGACGGGTGATTATTAGCGCGGTACGGGCGCTCGCGGAGATCAAGGATGTTAAGGCGGCTCCTGCTCTCCAGCGGTTGTTGCGGATGCCTGATCTCGACGCGACGCTGTTGCGCGAACTTGTCGAGGCGTTGGTCGCGGTCCGCGCGCCAGATTCAGCCGAACTCATGATCGAGTTACTAACGCACCCGTCTCCTGTCTTGCGGGGAGCGGCATTGGGTGGATTGGCGCAGCTTGATTCTGAGCTCTTTTTGCGGACGCTCTCCGGGCTTCCCCCGGACCCGCAATGGCAGGTGAGGGCGGACCTGGCGGCGTCGTTCATCTATGTCGATCCGGATGTCGCGGCGTTCCGTTTGACGATGCTTCTTGAGGACGAGGACCGACGAGTTGTTCCTGCAGTACTCCGAGCGTTGGTCCAATCCCGTGCCCCAAACTCCCCGAGGGTTTTACTAGATCACTTATTGGATACGGATGTGGTGGTCCGTAAGACGGCGGCCACTCTGCTGGGTGAGCTTGAGTTGAGGCAGGCGGTCGAGCCATTGGCGACTGCGTACCGCGCGTCGGTCGCCGACTCGTCCTATGTGGCGCGGGCCGCCGCGATCGACGCATTAGCCCAGATTGGCGGGAACGTGGCCATCGACACGATTACCGAGGCTCTTGAAGACAAGGACTGGGCGGTTCGTGTTCGAGCGGCAGAACATCTCACCGCCCTTGACGAGTCGTCGGACGCGGTTATTGCTATTCGCCCAGCGCTGTCTCGGTTCCCCCTCGAGGTCTATCGATCGCCGGAGCTGATTACGCCGTCCGTCTCACCCCATGTCTTCATCGAGACGGACCGCGGAACCATACAGCTGGAGTTGTACGTTAACGAAGCACCGCTCACGGGTGACAATTTTGTGCGGTTGGCGCGCTCCGGTTTTTACAACGGGCTGCCGGCTCATAGGGTCGTGCCAAACTATCTCGTGCAGGCCGGTGACCCGCGCAGTGACAGCGAGGGCGGTCCGGGCTACACCATTCGAGACGAGTTGAGTCCACTTCCTTACCTGCGCGGAACCGTCGGGATGGCACTGGATTGGCCGGACACGGGTGGCAGTCAGTTTTTCATTACCACTACGCCACAGCCCCAACTCGACGCACGTTACCCCGTTTTTGCTCACGTGATTGCGGGGATGGAGGTCGTCGACCAACTCGAACCTGGTGACATCATCCGAAGGGTGCGAGTCTGGGACGGAACCACCCCACCACAGTAGGCGCTCAGAACCAAGAGCAGACGTCTTGCGTTAGTGGTTTCCACCCGCGGGGTCATCCTCCGAGTAATTGGGCTTGGAGGTCAGACAGAGGGTTCGTACAAAAAAAAGGGGGGCGACGAAGCACCCCCCTCTTTTCGAAGTTGCGAAAAGCTTAGCGCTTCTTCGCGCCCTTCTTGGCGGCGGCCTTCTTCTTCACGGCCTTCTTCTTCGTTGCCTTCTTCTTGGTCGCCTTCTTCTTTGCTGCTTTCTTCTTCGCCATTTGTCCTCCTGGGTTGGTGCTCAGCGAGTTTACCTGCACCGGAACATCACAACAGGTGGGCTGAGCCCCCCACCCTCATACTAGATGTAGATTATGGATGAGAAAACAGACCTGTCAAGTGCAATCTTGCGCAAGAGTGAAAACCGTTCTGGGTCTTCTCAACTGTCCGTCGCGTGTTCGTGTTCTGTAGTGTGGGGCGCGCTGGTGAGCGTGTCCTGTTTTTCGGCGTGCCGTTCGAGCGCCAGCGTAATGAGGCGGTCGAGCATCGTTCTGTAGGACAGGCCGCTAGCCTCCCACAATTTGGCGAACATACTAATCGTCGTGAATCCAGGATGGGTATTTATCTCGTTGACGAAGAGCGTTCCGGTGTCGCGCTCTAAGAGAAAATCAACGCGCGCCATACCCTCGCCGTCGATCGCCCGAAACGCCTCAATCGCCAGTTGACGCACTTGGGTGATTTGGTCCGCCGACAAGGACGCCGGGATTTCGGTGGTCGATTTGTCGTCGAGGTACTTGGCCGCGTAGTCGTAGTACTCACCCGACGGGATGATCTCGCCGGGAACTGACGCTTCGGGCATCTGGTTGCCCAACACCGCGCATTCAATCTCGCGACAGTGTGTCACGCCTTCTTCGATGACGATTTTGCGGTCGAACTGCGAAGCCAAATCAACGGCGTCCGATAGTGTTTCTCGGTCGATTGCGCGGGAGATGCCGACACTCGACCCGAGGTTCGCCGGCTTCACGAACAGCGGAAATCGTAGTTGCTTCGTAACCTCGGACAGCGTCCGGTCTGGGAATGTACGCCAGTCGCGTCGCCAGACGACCTGGTGCTTTACGACAGGGAGTCCGTGAGCCGCAAAAAGGGTCTTCATGACTGCCTTGTCCATACCGACGGCGGACGCCAGCACACCGGCACCAACATAGGGAACGTTGGCGAGTTCGAGTAGTCCCTGCAGCGTTCCGTCCTCACCATAGGGACCGTGCACGATCGGAAATATCACGTCCAGGGCTAAGCCCTTGGCGAGCGTTTGTCCAGCCGGATGGGCTTCCGGCCCCGGTGCTTGAGAGCGCTCGACTATTAGAAGGGTTTCGTTACTTGGGTGCGCGACCAGATGGACTTGTCGGGTAGACCGACCCTCGTGTGCGTTGCCGAGGCGGGCGCTCTCGATATTCTCAGCGGCCGATGCGATCGTGGGTGCACGTTCTGCTAGGTACCACTGTCCGTTCCGCTCGACTCTGAGCGCAATCGGTTCGTATCGTTCACGGTCAAGATTAGCAATGACCGAGGCCGCCGATGCCAGCGACACCTCGTGCTCGCTAGAGCGACCACCGTAAACCACGCCAACGCGCAGGCGTTTCACAGGGTTCTGGTCACCATGGTTTCGTCGCTGCGGGTCCGCGACCGTGGATAACTCCGGGACGTTCCGCGTCCAAACACTGTGTAGTATACGGTAGTGCTCGGACGGTGCTCGTTTCGTGTGATCCATCGCGCCGGTGGTGCCCGTGCGGGCGAGTTTCAGACACCGCACGGCCGGGTGCGAACACCGGCGTTTGCCCCGGTGGGCACCCGGGGCACCCTCAAAGGGGTTACCCATCGCGATGTGCTCGACTTGGGTGCCGAGATAATACTCACTAACACCTACCATCTTCATCTGCGACCTGGCGCACCGCTGATCGCACGGGCCGGAGGCTTGCATCGTTTTATCGGCTGGGATCGACCCGTGGTGACTGACAGCGGTGGCTACCAAGTATTCAGCCTTGGAGACCGGCGAGAGATCAATGAAGAAGGCGTGATCTTCCGCTCACATCTCGACGGGAGTTTGCAGCAGTTGACGCCAGAAAATGTCGTCGACATTCAAGCCCAGCTTGGCTCTGATGTCGCCATGGTGTTTGACGAATGTCCGAGTTACGGCGTGTCCGAGGTCGAGGCCAGAGATTCGATGGAACGCACGCTGCGTTGGGCGCGTCGTGGTCGTGACCGGTTTCTGGACACGACCGAACACCCCGACGCGTTTAAGGGTGAACTCGCCAACTCGGGTCAGGTGCAATTCGGCATAGTGCAGGGAGGAGTGTTCAAGGCGTTGCGCGATGAGAGTGCCCGGGCTACGGTGGGTCTCGGGTTTGAAGGGTTTGCCATAGGGGGCCTGAGTGTCGGTGAGCCGGTAGCTGTGATGTACGACATAGTCGAGCACACGGCCCAATCACTTCCAGACGATCGAGTGCGGTATCTCATGGGGACCGGCACGCCTCAAGATTTGGTTGAGTGCGTGGCGCGCGGGATCGACTTGTTCGACTGCGTGCTACCGACACGGAACGCGAGGAACGGGCAACTGTTGACCCGCGAGGGGCCACTATCGATCAAGCAGGCGCGTTTCGCAGAGGACCTGAGGCCACCGGACCAGGATTGTGAGTGCTACACCTGCCGCCGATTTTCGCGTGCGTATCTCCGATACCTCTTCGTGGCGGGAGAGATGACAGCGAGAACCCTTAACACGCTGCATAACATACACTTCTATCTTGACACTATGCGTCGAATGAGGAACGCTATCGAACTGGGCTCGTTTGAGACGTTCAGGCAACGATTCCACGAGACGTTCTCCCGCCGACCCCGTTCCTAGCCCCGTGTTTAAGTACGGTGCGCCGGTGTTGTGTGACGCGCCTGGAAGCTCCCGGGGCCGATAATTTTGGCTGGCAGCGAGTTGGTTCGCGGTCGGTCATGAGCGTGAGGTTGTCGATGGTTGCTAGTGCGCCGCTTGTGTTCGCGATGGCTCCTCCGGCCCAGGGTGGAGCGGGTCCGGTCTGGGTTCAGTTTTTGCCGTTTGCGGCGATTCTAGCCATCTTCTACTTCATCATCCTGATGCCGATGCGCAAGCGGCAGAAAAAGGTTCAGGAGTTCCGGGATGCGTTGAAGGTGGGAGATAAGGTAATCACGACCAGTGGAATGTACGGCAGCATCACGAGGCTGAATGATCGGTCGGTGCAGCTGCAGGTCGCCGACAAGGTGCGGATCGAGGTGTCGCGTGCGGCGGTTGGTGGATATCAGGGACAGGAGCCGGTGGTCCAGGACACTGGCTCGATGTAGCGATGCGCTTTCTATGATCGGGCGGATGAAGTGATGGCGAAAAATCTACGGTGGAAGGTGCTGACGATCATAGGGGTAGTGGTGGCCGCAGTGCTGGCAGTGTACCCGCCAGAAGATCGAATCAAGCTGGGCCTCGACTTACGCGGTGGGGTGCATCTAGTGCTACGCGTGCAAACCGATGACGCGCTTGTGGTCGAGTCGGAGGCGACTGCCGAGCAGCTGAATGAGCAGGCTAGCCTCAGCGGTATTGGCTTGGCCTCGGTCGGGACTGTGTCTCCGACGGAGATTCGCGTCCAAGGGGTGCCAGCGGAGCGAGATCAGGAGTTCCGAGCGATTGCGGATGAGCTGCTCCAGGTGTCCTACAGTCGGGAGTCGGAGGCCGGGGGGGGCTACACGTTTCGGATGGAGCCCGGCATAGAACGGCAGCTGCGAGAAGAGTCCGTGAGACAGGCCCTACAGACCATCGAGCGTCGGGTCAACGAACTGGGAGTGGCCGAGCCGATCGTGGCGCCGCACGGCGTGGCGGGTGACCAGATTCTCGTGCAATTGCCTGGCGTGGAAGACGTTGCCGGAGCGAAGGAAATTATCCGGTCAACCGGCTTGCTCGAGCTGAAGTTGGTGGAAGAAGGCCCGGCTCCGTCACGCGAGTTCCTGCTGCAGACTCGGAACGGCGTTGTCCCGGCAGACATGGAAGTGTTGTCCGGAGCCGATGAGGCACTGGGGGCTGCGCCAGGGTCGACGGTGTACTACTTGGTGCGGCGGGTAGCGCCGGTAACAGGCCGTGATCTGCGGAACGCGAGGCCGACGCTGGACGAGTTCAATCAGCCGGCTATTAGCTTTTCGTTCAATCGAGAAGGTGCACGGAAGTTCGGGAGTTTTACCGCCGCAAGTATTGGGCGCAATCTGGCAATCATCATGGACAGCCGGGTCTACTCCGCACCCGTGATCCAGTCGCGAATTGCTGATGAGGGTCGAATCACGGGAACCTTCACTCAAGCGGAGGCCTCGGACTTGGCGCTCATCCTTCGTTCGGGAGCCCTGCCTGCCTCGCTCACGTACCTCGAGGAGAGGACCGTGGGGCCGACGCTCGGCGCCGACTCGGTGCGCGCGGGGCTGACTGCGTCGGTGGCAGGGTTGACTGTGGTGGCATTTTTCATGTTGGCCTACTACCGATTGTCGGGGATTAACGCGGTCGTGGCGGTGGCGCTGAACCTGCTCATCCTCCTAGGCTGTATGGCCTATGTCGGGGCGGTTTTGACGCTTCCTGGCATCGCCGGGTTCATCCTGACGATTGGAATGGGGGTCGATTCCAACGTGCTGATCTTCGAACGGATCAAAGAGGAGATGAAATCCACCCGAGGGGTCCGCGCGGCGGTTGCTTCAGGGTTCGATCGGGTTTTTCTGACTATCCTGGACACGCATATTGCGTCGTTGATTGCGGCTGGATTTTTGTTCCAATTTGGATCTGGGCCGATCAAGGGGTTTGCGACGACGCTGTTTTTCGGCCTCGTGTCCAACGTTTTCACCGCCGTGTTCGTGTCCCGTACGCTATTTGAGGCGGTCTTGACGCGTCGCCGCGAAGCTTCTCTGAGCATCTAACCCAAACGTCGTATGGCCATTTTCAAGAACCCGAACTTCGATTTCCTCAGGTGGCGTTGGCCAGCGGTGGGGTTGTCGATGCTGATCATTGTGTCCGGTGCCGTTGCAGTCGCTATGCAAGGGGGCTTAGCCCTTGGTATTGACTTTTCTGGCGGCACGATCGTCATCCTGCAGTTCGACGCCCCGACCACCGAAGATGCGGTGCGTGGCGCTATCGGCGGCGTCGTGGACGAAGCTGTCGTGCAGCAGTACGGGGATGCTAGCGGCAACGAGATCATGGTCCGTCTGCCGCAGAGTGGCCCGGAAGAAGGAACCAGCCTCGAAGCGGACGCGACCGCCGTCGTGTCGGCGTTGCAGCAGAGCGCTGTTGGCAGTTTCACGGTGGTAGGCCAGGAGCTCGTTGGTCCGATCATTGGGCAGGAACTCCAGCGTCGCGGTGTTAGTGCGTTCGCTTTCGCAATGCTTGGTATCCTCGTTTACGTAGGATTTCGATTCCGGTTCAGCTTTGGGTTCGGCGCGATCATTGCCGTGGCTCACGACATCCTCGTGACGCTCGCGATGTTGACGTTCTTCGGGTATGACCTGTCGCTCAACGTCGTTGCGGCGATGCTCACGATTACGGGCTACTCCGTGAACGATTCCATCGTCGTCTTCGACCGGGTGCGGGAAAATCTTCGGCAAATGCGACGTGATGCTTTTGACGTGCTGGTCAACACCAGTATCAATCAGACGTTGAGCCGCACGATCATTACATCTGGCACCACCGCGTTCGCCGTGCTCGCGTTATATGTGGCGGGCGGTGAAGTGCTGCGTGGTTTCGCTTTCACCATGCTCGTCGGGGTGATCAGCGGCACCTACTCGACTATATTCATCGCCGCCGCGGCTGCGATAGTGATCAGTGAACGCCGCGCGACTCGTCGCGCAGAAAGCATCGAGCGATCGGTCGCAGTTTCGAAGTCCAAACGGCGTGCGAAGAAGACTCGGGCGAGGGCTCGTGCGTAAGGCAGGTTGACGACTGGTCACCGCACTTGGCATGAATGCTAACCACGTGGACCTGTGACGCTCCTTCAGGCTACGTGGCTCGGGATCGTGCAGGGGGTCACCGAGTTTCTCCCGGTTTCCAGCTCCGCGCATTTGATCCTGTTCCGTGCGTTGTTTGGCTGGGACGCCGGGGAGGCCGAGATCGCCTTTGACGTTGCCTGTCACCTTGGCACCCTGCTCGCCGTGCTCATCTACTTTCGCCGTGATGTGGTCCAGCTCGTCGCGGCCATTCCCGGTGCGCTGGCTGGACAGACGGACGACGCCTCCAGGCGTGGGCGCATGATCGCCGTTGCGACGGTTCCTGTCGTGCTGGTAGGGGGGCTCTTCATTGACCTGGTTGAGAGGCTGCGCGTTCCTGCGATGGTCCCCGGGGCGCTCGCTGTCGGTGCGGTCGGCATGCTTGTAGTAGAGCGGATCGGGAAACGCGGTCGCGATGCAGCCGAGCTCTCCATGGTGGAGGCGGTAGGCTTGGGTCTCGCTCAGGCGGTCGCGCTGGTTCCTGGGGTGTCTCGTTCCGGCGCGGTCATCACCATTGGCATGCTGATGGGGATTCGGCGCGAGGAGGCGGCGCGGTTTGCCTTCCTGCTTGGGGTCCCGGCCATTCTGGGGGCTGGTGGGAGAGCTGTTTGGACCTTGGGTGGGGATGGTCTCGTACAGCATAGCGGAGTGTTGATGGTCGGCTTCATTGCCTCCGGTGTCGTGGGATATCTGGCGGTCGCTGGTCTGATTCGGTATTTGGCCCGGCACACGCTCGACCTGTTCGCGTACTACCGTCTCGGCGTCGCTCTGGTGCTTTGCCTCTGGTTGATGGGCTGAGCCGGCAATATGGGTCCCGCTGGGTGTTCGGTGTTTGCGGTCTGTTGAGGGATGGTCAATGCAGTGGATTCGACGCAGTTTCATTGCTGGATTCTTCGTGATGGTGCCGCTCATCATCAGCGTGGCCGCATTGGTTTGGGCGTTTCAGCTCGTGGATGGCGTAATGGTCCCGCTTTACATCAGGCTGCTTGGTCGAGAAATACCGGGGTTGGGGTTGGCGACGACGTTGCTGGTCGTGTTCGTGGTGGGCACTCTTGCGACCAACGTTTTCGGCAAGCGCATTTTGCAGCGCGGTGAGTCCTACCTGTTGAAATTGCCGGTGTTCAGAGCGGTGTACGCGCCCGTGAGACAGCTCGTGGCCGCCTTCTCGTCTGACAACGAAATGGGGTTCAAGCGGGTGGTGCTAGTCGACGACCCGAAGACGGGATACGTTCTGGGGTTTCTGACCAAGGAGTTCATGCTTGACCGAGGTGAGGGTGACGAACTACTGCTCGCGGTGTATGTGCCAACCAACCATCTCTACCTTGGCGACGTACGGATTTTTCCGAAAAATCGCGCTGTGTATCCAGACCTCACGGTGCAAGAAGGGGTGCGGATTTTCTTGACCGGGGGAATGGCTGTGAGCGAGGCGCTCAACGCCGCGCGGACTGAGAGAAAGGACCCACCTGTGGCGGTCAGTGGAAGAGAGGATGAAGAGAAGACGAGTCGCTTGACAGTGGCGGACCACGAGAGTTAGTCTGCCGGGTTTGCTGGGGGGCCTAGGGTGGTTTCAGTTGGTCATCGGTCCCGTTAATTACCGCCGAGCTTTTCCCATGTTGTGCAGCATGGAGGCTTGCCATCGCCGCGTGGCGGCGAAAGCAGGGGGGCGTGCTCTGGGGATGCTCAACGAGTTGAGATTGGGCTCAGACTAAGGGTCGGAATGGACAATTCACTTTACGTGGTGTTTGGGGTGGGCGCACCGATTGCGGCTGCGATCTTTGCGTTCGTGCTCGTTCGTAGCATTAACCGCCGCGACGCCGGCTCCGAGCGCATGCAGCAGATCGCGGCGCTCATCAGGAGCGGGGCCATGGCGTTTCTGAAGACGGAATACAGTGTTCTCTCGATTTTCGTGGCCATTGTGTTCGTCATTCTGGTCGCGTTCTTACCGGGCGACCCGCTCCTCGTGGGAATCAGCTTTCTGGTAGGCGCGGTCTTGTCGGCGACGGCGGGGTGGATCGGCATGCGTACGGCCACGGGTGCTGCGGTGCGTACCACAGCGGCGGCTCAGACCAGCTTGGCCAGTGCCCTCCAGGTGGCGTTCTCTAGCGGCGCGGTGATGGGGATGACAGTGGTCGCGCTCGGCACGCTCGGCATTTCCGTGCTGTATTTTCTGTATGGCGGGTTGAACGGTGACGGACAATCCGCCGCGGCTGCACTCTTTGGTCTCTCCTTTGGAGCATCATCCATCGCGCTCTTCGCCCGTGTGGGCGGCGGTATTTTTACGAAGGCGGCTGACGTAGCCGGTGACTTGTCCGGGAAGGTCGAAGCGGGCATTCCTGAGGACGACCCACGAAATCCCGCGACCATCGCGGACAGTGTCGGTGACAACGTCGGGGACGTTGCCGGCATGGGAGCCGACCTATTCGAGTCCTACGTGGGTAGCATCATCGCGTCCATTGTGTTGGCGTGGGCACTGACCGAGGGCACGGCAGCTACGCTGTGGGGAGTGGACAGTGCCTCGTTTGCTGCCGTCCAAGCCGACTTGGCCGTTTTTCCGATTTTGCTTGCCGGCTGCGGCATCATCGCTTCCATGCTGGGTACGTTTACGGTGCGGACTGACGACGAGAGCAAGGTACAAAGCGCCCTGTTGCGAGGCCTGATCGTGGCCTCCGCCATCGTGCTCGTCGCGGCGGCCGGACTCATTCAGATTTCAGCTGTGCCCTGGGAGGTTCTGTATTGCGTCATGTTTGGTGTCGTGTCTGGCGTGGCGATCGGCAAGATCACCGAGTACTACACCGGCAAGGACAAGCCGCCAGCCGCCCATATCGCTGAGCAGTCGAAAACGGGGCCAGCGACCAACATCATTGCGGGCCTAGGGGTCGGGATGTTGTCGTGCGGGTATCCGATCCTTGTCATTTGTGCAGCGATCTTTTTTAGCCACCGGATGGGTGAGTTGTACGGCATTGCCATCGCTGCGGTGGGTATGCTCTCGACGCTCGGGATCAGCTTAGGGGTCGACGCCTACGGTCCGGTCGCTGACAACGCCGGTGGCATCGCCGAGATGAGCAAGTGTGAACCGTTCGTGCGGGATCGAACCGACGCGCTTGACGCGGTGGGCAATACGACTGCCGCTATGGGCAAGGGGTTCGCGATCGGCTCGGCGGCGTTGACGGCGCTGGCGCTGTTTTCGACGTTCCAGGCGACGGCTGCCCAGGCGGTAGAGGCCGCTGGTGGTGCCGGGGCTTTCGGCGAGAGGCAGCTCTCACTCGACCTAACGAATCCGAACGTGTTGATCGGCATGTTCGTCGGCGGCATGCTACCGTTCATCTTTTCGGCGATGACGATGAATGCGGTCGGTCGTTCTGCGAATGAGATGATCGAGGAGGTCCGGCGGCAGTTCAAAAACATACCCGGCTTGCTAGAGGGTACGGCTGAGCCAGATTCCGCCCGGTGCGTCGAAATTTCGACCCGGTCGGCTATCAAGGAGATGATTCTTCCAGGATTATTGGCCGTGACGGCCCCGGTAGCGACCGGACTGTTGCTGGGGGTATCTGGGTTGGGTGGTTTGCTCGCCGGCGCGCTGGTCACGGGGGTGTTGATGGCCCTAATGATGGCGAATGCTGGCGGGGTCTGGGACAATGCCAAGAAACTGATCGAGGAGGGGCACCACGGCGGCAAGGGCTCTGAGCCGCACAAGGCTGCGGTAATCGGCGACACAGTTGGGGACCCCTTTAAGGACACCTCGGGCCCGAGTCTCAACATTCTCATCAAGCTGATGACGATCGTCGCGGTTATTTTTGTTCCGTTGGTTGTGGCCTGGATGCAGTAGCGGACGCTCCGAATAGGGGGAGGTTCGCTGGGACGAAATTGCCCAATCCCGTGTTGGGAGAGCATGGTGGAAGTTGCGTTGACAGCGCTTTGTTGTGCTGCATATAATCGACGCTCTCATATTGGCGCCGACGGCCCTGGTAGGGAATCAGGAGGGTACTAGTGGCAGGTCAGATGTTCGGAGAGATCTCGAATCCGTCAATCACGATTGGCGCGCAGAAGTGGTACACCGTGCCCGTCTCGATCCTGGCCCACGTGGTCGCGATCGCGGCTGTGGTCATCGTGCCGTTGCTGGCTGCGCAGACGCTTCCTGGCGTGCCGTCCATGATGGCGTTTGTGGCTGCGCCGCCGCCGCCGCCGCCGCCGCCGCCACCACCACCACCACCAGCAGCAGCCGCGCCGGTGGTCGCACCTGTGGTTGACGTTAACCCCAACGCCGCGCCGATCGAGGCGCCGCCAGAGATCGCACCTGAGACAGGTTTTGACCTCAGCAGCGTTACGGAGGGGGTTGAGGGTGGAGTCACGGGCGGGGTCGTGGGTGGTGTCGTTGGCGGCTTGTTGGCCGCGCCGCCGCCGCCGCCGCCGCCGCCACCACCACCACCACCGGCGGAGCCTGTCCGTGTTGGTGGCAACATTAGTCCGCCGACGAAGACGAGGAATGTCGATCCTCTTTACCCGCCGGTTGCTCAAGCGGCACGGGTTTCGGGTGTCGTTATTCTTGAGGCGGTGATTGGTGCGGACGGCCGGGTGACGGACGTCAAAGTACTCCGGTCGGTCGCGCTGCTTGACGACGCGGCCATTACCGCGGTCCGGCAGTGGGAGTACACGCCGACCATGCTCAATGGAGCGCCGCAGGCGGTCATCATGACGGTGACCGTGAACTTCCAGTTGCGTTAGGTAGAAATACGAATCTCGAGAGACTGTCGGGTGGCGTGACGCGGCTCGACGAAACGAACGGGCACACTGAACGTAGGTAGGAGGCACAATGGATCTTCTGGAACTTTGGGAACAGATGGGGCTCGCCGTGAAATCCCTTATGGGAATTTTGGCGCTGATGTCCATGTGGTCGATGGGTGTTTTCTTTGAGAGGGTCTTCACATTCTTTCAGGCGACCAAGCAGTCCAAGCTGTTCGCCCCGCAGGTTGCGAAGCATCTTAAGGATGGCCGTCTGAAAGACGCTATTGCGGTGTCCCAATCGAAGAACTACAAGTACAGCCACCTTGGCAAGGTCGTTTTGGCTGGGTTGCAGGAATACCAGTTCCAAAAGGATTCAGGTTTAACGCTTGAGCGCGACGACGTGGTTGACAGCGTGCGGCGGGCTATCCAGCGTGCCAGTGCTCTGACGGCGGCTGACCTCAAAAAGGGGATGGGTTCGCTCGCGACCATCGGCGCCACCGCGGTGTTCGTTGGCTTGCTCGGCACCACGTTGGGGGTTATCAACGCGTTCCAGGGGATCGCGGCCACCGGATCTGGCGGCTTGGGCGCGGTCTCGGCCGGTATCGCGGAGGCGCTCGTCGGGACGGCGGTCGGTCTCTTCGTTGCTATTCCGGCGGTCTGGTTCTACAACGCGCTGACCTCGAAGATCGAGTTTTTTGCCGTTGAGATGGACAACTCATCGTCCGAGCTTGTCGACTACTTCATTAAGAAGTCTGACTAAGTAACACCGGTATCGGCTCGAACACTGCCCGCTACCTGGTCAGACGGGCCGAGGAGACAGACCTATGGGAATGAGTGTAGGTAAGAAGTCCGGCGGGATGAACTCGGAGATCAACATCACGCCGCTCGCGGACGTGATGCTGGTGTTGCTGATCATCGTCATGCTGATCGCTCCCCTCCTGCAGAAGGGGGTCAACGTTACGATGCCAGAGGCCGCCAATACGTCGGATAAGCCCGACAACGACGAGCAGACGGTGCTTGCGGTGACGGCCGATGGTCGGTATTACGTCGACCAGGTCGAGACGTCGGAAATCGAGATGTTGAACAGCATCAATACGGCGCTTGAGCGCAAGCTCGAGAGAATCATCCTGATCAAGGCCGACCAGGAAGCGCAGTACTCCAACGTCATGAACGTCCTGGACCGGTTACAGCGGGCGGGCATCGAGGACGTCGGGCTGATCACTGAGCGCAAGGTTGGGAGTGGTGGTGGTGTTGGTGCCGGCGGGGGAGGCGAGTAGCGATATGGCCAAGAAACGCCACGGGGCTGGTGACATCATTACCGCCGAGCAGCCGTCTTCCAATGCGGAAATCAATATCACGCCGTTTATCGACGTGTTGCTGGTCCTGATCGTTATCTTCCTGGCGGCTTTGCCGCTGAACCAGCGTGGACTCGATATCAATCTGCCTCTTGAGACTCGTGGTGCACAGCAACAAGCGCCTGACAGCAGTCAGATCGTGTTGCAATACACCGCGGACAGGGTGATTACAATCAACCAGCAGCCGGTAGCTGTCCAGCAACTGGAAGAACGCCTGACGCAGATCTTTGCCCAGCGTCGCGAGAAGACGATGTTCATCGCTGGAGCCGGTAATCTCCGGTATGGCGAGATCATTGAGGTGATCGATGCGGCCAAGGGCGCTGGCGTCACCAAGGTGGGTATCGTCACTGAGGCGATGCGTCGCGCGGGTGGCGCGGACGCGTTGTAAAAATCAGTCTGGATGGTTCCATCAGGGGAGTTTCGAACCCGGCGCGGCAATGGATGCCGCGCCGGGTTTTTTTATACGCGCGGACTTAGATTAGGAGAACTGTGGTAGCAGCCCGGGTGTTTGCAGGGAACGGACCGATAGCTTCACTGATCAGTCCGAAACCGGCCAACTGGGGGGCGTCGGCGTGTTGCGGGATGAGGCGTTGTTCTCGTGCGGTTTAGGTTTTCACCACGCGTAAGAGCTAGCCGGTTGTCCCTTAGCCAGCCGTGTAGTTCCGTTGTTTCGCGCGGTTGACTCGACGGAACTTTCCCCGGGATGCAGCCTCGCCCCTCTCGGTTGTGTCCAGAACTCCTGCGCTCGGTTCTCGGAGTGTGACGTGGCCATATAGAGCCACATAGAGAAAAGGCCAAACCGCCAAGTGGCGGTTTGGCCTCAGACAACTGCTGCGTCGCGTTGGTCGGCTTACTGATGACTAGCTGGCCACACTACACATTACCCCGTTGGATTCTGAGAAGCTCTTCGGCCCGGTCGCGCAGCACGTCGGCCTCGCTTATCAACGCTTCCCTGGCGTCGAGGTCCTCAGTTAGGTTGGCCTGCATCCGCAGCAGGATGTTCTTGTAGGTTAACGCCTCGATGTAGTCGGTGTTTAGGTTGAGCGCTTTCTCAACCTCATCCAGCCCGAGCATGACGTACTCCATCTCTTCCTCGTCGCTAAGCTGGAAATCCCGAAACGCTTTCTGCCAGTAGTAAGTTCCGATGGTGTAGAACGCTTCTGGGTTGTCCGGCTCAAGCTCAGCCCGTCGGGCCAAGTTTTCGATGGTTCTTTCGAAGTCGGAACTACGCTCGTAGAACCCAGCGATTTGCATGTAAATGGCCGGGTCGTCAGCCCGCATGTTTCGCACCTGCATCAGGATTTCCTCGGCCTCATCGACCAACCCTGAGTCTTCGTAGAGCTTAGACAATACGAAGTAGTTGTCTGGATTCGACGGGTCACTCTCTATCATCTGTTGGAGCACCGGTTCTGACTTGGCCGGTTGGTTCGCCTTGTCTGGTCCGAACGCCGCAACGAGGTATTGCATCGAGAGGATCCGCATGTCGGGGTTGGGCTCGTTATCGACGGACTGGATATAGTTGTCGATGGCATTGTCGAGCAACGAATCGTTCTCTCGTTCACCACGCAGTGATGGTCGATACTGGTTATCGTAGCTATTTGCGAGGTAGAAATACGCGGCGGTCTGATTCGGATCGTTCGCCAGCACCTCCGAGTAGAGTTCGACGGCGAGCGGATAATCCGCACGCTGGTAGGCTGTGTTCGCGTCCTTGAACACCCTGATGGCCTGGAGTTGGGACATTCCCGGGATATACTCGCAGGACACCAGCGTCAGGCTCGCCGCGACCAAGGCCGCGAGTTTCATTCCGAGTAATCGCATTTTCATAACGCTTCCCTTCAATGCGGCGCCCCCCGCAAACCCTTCCTCGGCGCATCCGAGGCGCGGTAGAGAGCGAGCGCGGTTCTTGGTGGTCGACTGGGGCCCGGTACGCTCGACCGCGCTTGGTCTGGGTCCACGAGCTCGCCCTTGAAAGACCAATAAGACGCATCAGTATAGTGAAGCAAAAAACGGCAAGTCAAGTTGGTCTGGTCTTCTTGAAAACCGCTGACCTGGCTTTCGATTTTCTCGATCACGTCGCTACTGGTCCTGCTTGCGCGAGGAGACCGTCGCAGTTTGCTTGACGCTGGTTGGCAACGCTTCTTATGATGGTCCGTATAGACTGTATCCTATTGGTGAAAAAGGACTTTTGATGATCAGCTTCGACAAGCTGGCTGACATGGCTCGCGCGGCCAATCCACAATCCAACACGGACCTGCTGCGACGGGCTTACGATTTCTCGGTGGCCGAGCACGCCGGTCAGACGCGTCACTCGGGGGAACCCTATGCGACCCACCCGCTTGAAGTGGCTTCCCTGGTCGCGGAGATGCGGCTCGACGATGTCGCTATCGCGGCGGGATTGCTGCATGACGTCGTGGAAGACACCCTGACGTCTATCGACC
>UINC01001728.1_pt1 | contig 18071 bp, 22 predicted proteins | sample 5385821 | NCBI WGS metagenome assembly UINC01 (sample SAMEA4666929, study PRJEB26691) | marine metagenome | isolation source: Pacific Ocean | place: Pacific Ocean | collected 2011-10-13 | reverse complement strand
GGCTTTGTCAGAGTCTCTAGGCATCAATGTCACCTGCAGAGGCCTCGACGCTCAGTTCATAATGATCGAATTCTGGAGGGCCGGCCATGAGCGCGCCGATCTTGGCGAACTGTTCCCGGGAGAACCCGTCACTTTCGCTTGCGAGCATATCCGCTTCCGTCTCCCAGACACTAAGAGTCAGGAAATTGCCGCCGTCAGTGGTCTCAAGCACATAGCCTGCTAGGTCGCGTGTGCCTTTGGGCCTGCCGGTAGGGTTGCCACTCTGGCCTGGCTGCCAGGGACTTAGTTTGTTATTAGGGCTGTTACCAGTGGTCATGGTGTGCACTCAGAATCCTTTAAACCAGGCATTGAAGTCCTTGGCTCGTTCCATAGACCCCTCAACCGATAACCTTCCATCGGCAACTGAACGCTCCACCTGTAACCTCCCGAACATCAGAAGGATGTAGTTCCCTGTGTTGCAATGAAAAGTGGCATCGGCGTCTTCTGTGTCGGAGGTTTTGGTTTTGTAGCTATCGCCGGCTACAACCAAGTCGTGGCAGACCGCCACCGGGCTTGAAACATCGAATCGATACCGCACCGGTGTCGGTAAGTCTAAGCCAGGAGCAAAGGCGATACCGATCCAACGAGGCACCAAATCAACCAACGCAACTAAAGAACCTGGCCACAGTTCGGCCGCGCCATCTAGGCCCCAACGAATATCCCAACCATGCAGAGCCAGTTCCTGTAACTGTATACCTAGATAGTCTTTAATCGGACGTACACCGCGCCGGTGAAAGCAAGGCTTATCCCAATCTTCGTCACGCAGAGTTCTTAAGACATTTTGGAGACGTTTATGCCCTGCGATGAAATCGTCCAAGATATGTGGCCCCAATTTCTGCCGCGACTCTCTTGCAGCTGCGCCGCTGGGATGGGACGCCCTTACTCCAGTAGGTAAGAAGGACTGCCCTTCTGGAGGACCAGCGTCGCCGGCAACGGCCCTGGTAATATTGATTGCCCAACCACCGGCGCTTACAGCAAGATGGGAGACTACGTCTTCTATGGTCCATCCCTCACTAGTGCTGTCGCTCGCCCATGTCTGAGCGTCAAGGCTCGTAAGAAATTCTTGCAAACGGGATGCTTCAGCTACGACCGCTTCGACTAGGTCGTTCGTTTGGCTGGCTTCCATGGCTTCTCCTTGCTTCCGATCATATTCATCCCATCAAGGGTTGACGTGACACTGTGTTCAGTTGAACCTTTACTTTGGTAACTCGGGGTCTCATGAAAATTACCCTACCGCCCAAGGGTAGGACTTGCCAAGGAACTCGGCAAGCACACCCCCATCGTCACCAGTAACCCGCCTCCGGTGCCTTCCCGATGTGGGGCCGCTGAAACAAGAGAAGCCCCCGTTTGAGGGGGCTTTTGCACGTAGGATAAAACCATTAAGGGTTTTACATTTACTTGGGACATCCAAGGCCGCGGATGTCGTAACTACCCTTTAGGCTAGTCTGGAACTGGGCCGAATTCCGTTGTGTTCATCAGGTAAGTGCTCTGTGCAACCAGCAGGCCACGGACCCGCGGGATGTAGGTGCCGGTCCACTCAGGGTCCGCGGCCAACGCGTCTTTGGCATCTTTCAGGTGTTTCAGGTCGTCGAAGGCCCAGATGTGGGTTACTTGGTTCAGGTCGCCGATTTCGCTGTAGTACCAGCCGGCAAGCTTTACCCCGTGGCGTTTCCGGATGGGAATGGCCACTTCTTCCGCCGCCGACATGTAGGCGGGAATAGAGCCCGGCTTAAAAGTGTACGTGCGGAAGTCAAAAACCATCTCGTTCTTCCTGGCGAACTCTGGAGTGCCGTCCGCAGGAATGTCGACAATCACTGGATAGACGGGCGCGAAGTCAGGCGAGTTCATTGTCCAAGTTTTTTGCGTTTCCACCAGCGGCTGCGCTCTGGGAGAATACTTTCCGTACCACTCGGGATCAGCGTAGAAGGCAGCTCTTACCTCTTTCATATGTTTGGCGTCGTTGTATCCCCAAATGTGGACCACTTGGTTCAAAGCGCCTATCTCCGTCCAGTACCAACCGGCCAACGCCGCGCCATGCCGTTGCCTGACGGGCAGTCCGACTTCTTTAGCCCCGGCGCGGTAGTCTGGAGTTGTCCCCGGTTTCAGTGTATACATCCGAAAATCGTAAATCATGGGTCCTCCCGGAAGGTTTTGTGCCTAGATTCTAAGAATAGCTCGAGGAAGGGCCTCCTAGTCAGCGGGGGAGTAGCAGTCGGGATAACTACATTCCCAAGAAAGGTACGCCCGTCTATGTCAATCCCCTGCGGTGGATGCTGGTCATTGCAATAATACGTAACTTCGAGGATTATAACGAAGCATTATTAGTGTCAGAACCCTACGAAGCCAGCGGAGGGGAGATGAGCGAGACGGGCATTGTTTACAAATCTGTCGCTGAGTTGTCCCGGCTTATCGAGAGCAAGCAGGTCTCTCCAGTGGAGGTTGCGGAAGCCTACCTGAGTCGTATAGACAAACTGGACTTCAAGTTCAACTCCTATCTCACAGTCTGCCGCCAAGAGGTGCTGGAACAAGCCCTTGAAGCAGAGACGGCAATCACCAAAGGCGAGTACCTGGGCCCTATGCACGGTATTCCAGTGGGCGTTAAAGACCAACTCTGGACCAAAGATGTCCGCACGACCGGCGGCTCCCGGTTTTTAGCCGATTTCGTTCCCCAAGAAGATGCGACAGCGGTTGCCAACTTAAAAAAAGCTGGGGCCTTGCTGTTGGGCAAGACAAACATGACCGAGTTCGCAATCACCGGGTTCACTCACCGGTTCAGTACTCCCCGTAACCCATGGGACTTGAATATTTCAGCCGGAGGTTCCAGCAGCGGCTCGGGTGCGGCGACCGCAGCTTTCCTATGCGCCACGTCACTGGGCGAGGACACCGGCGGGTCGATACGGCGGCCAGCAGCCTGGTGCGGTTTGGTGGGGCTAAGGCCCAGTTGGGGGCGGGTGAGCAGGTATGGGGTTATGAAAGGGGTCTGGTCCATGGACACCATCGGCCCAATATCACGCACTGTGGAGGATGCAGCAATCACCCTAGGCGCAATCGCCGGATACGATCCCAATGACCCAACAACTTGGGACATACCGGTGCCCGATTACCGGGAAGCATTGACCAGTGACATCAAAGGGATGAAGGTGGGCATCGTCAAAGAGTTGCTTCACAGCGACCAGGTGGAGCCGGACGTGGAGAACGCAGTAACTGCTGCGACGGCATTGTTGGCCGAATTAGGCGCCGTGGTTGAGGAAGTCGCTATTCCATTAACTGCCCACGCTAACTCCATTGGTTCGGTCTTGTTGAACACAGAGCCAGCGGCCAATCTTGGGGAATGGGTGCGGGAGCGACTCCAGGATTTCGGCCACGACAACCGAATCGGCCTACTGACTGGTAGCATCATCCCAGCCCAGGTGTATTACAAAGCCCAGAAATTGAGGACTATGCTCCGGCAGCAGGTACTTGATGCATTGGAGAGGTACGACGTTCTGATAATGCCAACATCGGGCAAAGTGGCTCCTAAGCTGCAAGATGACCCGATGGTGACAAGCAAAGAAGCAACCTCCCGGCTACCTTTCATGCGCACCAACAGCTTTAACCTGTCAAGCACACCGGCTGTCTCCGTACCCTGCGGATTTGGAGCCCAAGGATTGCCTATCGGCCTGCAGATTGCGGGCCGACCAGGAGGCGAGGCCACCATTTTGAACGTCGCCCACACCTATGAGAAAGCCACAACCTGGCACACCATGAGGCCGACCAACGCATAATCGTATTGCGGGAAGTTACCTACTCTCAGCTCGCCCCGTTTTCGAGGACACCGACCATGATGCCTTGGGGCACATCTATCGAGCCGAACAAGACCGCCGCCAAGCTTGTCAGCTAGACACGTCCGTCTGTTAACCAGGGCAGCTCTTTGCTCCGGCTTCTGATACCTATACCCTCTAAGTACCCCGCTCCCTAGGCTTCCCGACGGGGGGTGTCGCTATAATACGTAATGTCCCGATGCTGACTGGGGCAAAAATGGCATCACGCCATCGGTGGAGACGAGCAATGTCAACTCTAGATGTTCAAAACCCGGGACTTCGCGATCTCATTGATCCCGATGCGTCGATTGAACGTATCGCCGGCGGATTAGGGTTTACCGAAGGGCCGGTGTGGCGCGATGGTTCCCTTCTATTTAGTGATATTCGGAACAATCGGATTGCGCGTTGGCATCGGCTGCCTGAAGGCCCAGAACTGACTACTTACACGACGGGGATGTCTAATGGCCTGACTCTGGACCATCAGGGGCAGGTGTTGGCAGCGGAGCACGGTGGTCGCCGGGTGGTACGCGTGGCGGACGATGGGAGGCGCGAGGTCTTGGCGGAGCAGTTTGACGGCATGCGACTGAACAGCCCCAATGACATCGTGGTCAAGTCGGATGGCGCCATCTATTTCACTGACCCGCCCTACGCCATCCAACCCAGTGTCCCCGGCATGCCGCGGCCCGAAGGCTGGTGGACCCAACCCATCCCCGGAAAAGAACAGCCCTGTAATGGGGTGTACCGCCTCGGCCCTGATGGCAGCCTCGATCTCCTCGTGGATGACTTCGCGTTGCCAAACGGCCTAGCCTTTTCGCCCGATGAGTCGATTCTGTACGTTGATGATTCGGCCCGCAAGCAGATCCGGGCGTTTGATGTGGGGGCGGATGGCAGGCTGAGTAACAATCGTATCCTGTTGGATATGTCATCGGAAGACCCCGGCGTACCCGACGGCCTAAAGGTAGATCAGCGGGGCAACGTCTTTTGTACCGGCCCAGGCGGAGTGTGGGTATGCCGAGCCAACGGCGAGTTTTTGGGGCGAATTATATTACCAGAGCTGCCTGCGAATCTGGGTTGGGGAGAGGATGGGAGTGTTTTGTTCGTGACCGCGCGGACCAGTATTTACAGGCTACAAACAAAAACGACTGGCGTGCTTCCTAGTTAAAGCGGTCGGAAGTTGGCTGAACTCTTCATTAGTTGGGGCCCCCGGTGACGGGCCGACCAACATGCCATGCTCCGGCTGACAATACCCATACCCTCTCGAGGTGTCTATCATGAAATCAGCAGATGACATTGGAGCGAAAGTTGATTCATCTGTGAATGAATTGAAGATCATTCATGACTTAATAGAGATTCATGCAGACTTCGCTGACACCGCGGCTTTCTGCGAACAATATAACTTCCCACTGGATCATTGCGGAAATACGATTATCGTGGCAGCCAAGAAGCCACCCGGGGAATATTGTGCATGCATAGTCGGAGGCTCAGAACGACTCGATGTTAACCAAACGGTCAAGAGACTGATGGGAGTATCAAGGTTGTCGTTCGCCTCCGCAGAGGAAACCCAGAATCTCACTGGCATGATGATTGGAGGTGTCACCCCTTTCGGACTGCCTGCCGGATTGTCGATTTATGCCGACGAGAAGTTACTGGCACTGGATTACGTAATATTAGGTTCAGGCAGTCGATCCTCGAAGTTCAAGATTAACCCGGCCGAACTGCATAAAGTTCCAGGTTTGAATTTTGTCGTTGGCCTCTCGAAGGACGGATGAAACCTCCTGGATTTGTTGGGGTTTGTGTTGTCAGGTGGTGCAACGTGTGGCCACATTTATATTTCGAGCCCCACAATCTCTAAAAACTACTTATTATTCAGTTCTGCCCTTGCTTTTGGATTTAGCAAGTGTATAAGAACTCCGACCTCAACTAAACCTGTCACGGCGAGATACCAGTAAAATTGCAGGTGTTCTGAGCTGTCTCCTAAAGTTGCGATGAAGGATTCTATTAATTTCAAAACACTTAAGACTATGACTACCCAGAACGCTACTCTTGAGCCTTTGCCAACCAGAATAGGTGCCAACATCCGGATTATGCCAACTCCCAAAATTATCCAGGCAAAACCCCCAATGTCGTCGAAAGTAAATAGTCTTGAGGGCAGCAAGACCATCAAGCCCATAACAATCAGAATCAGTCCTCCAACCTGCGACAGGATTAGTCCCGTCTGCAAATGCCCTATTTCTTTCCCTGTTAGGAATTTAAACAACATACAGTCATCTCCTCCATACCGGCCCAGCCCTGGTCTTTGTATATCCTTGCGGGATCGGTAGGGATGTTAATAGGCCGTTCACTTATACCCTCCACGCCACCTTAAGGTTCAATGAGCGGACGAAAGCACGGGCCTCCGGCGACGGGTCTGTTCTCATCCAATACCACTGATTAGGCCACCTGTCGGACGATTCTACACTGTGAAATTTTGTCATCCTTCTTTGTATACAAAGCCATCACTACGCCATCGCCTTGCTCGCCAGTGACAGGCGAGATTGTATTGGCGCCGTGGACAATGACGGCTACATAATCCTAATTGGGTAAATTCGTCTTCAGTGAAAGCAGGCGTGCCGTACAGGCCAACGCCAGCAACACGACGACGGACACCAAGACATGCACGATAAGTGCCAGTGATAGGTCGATAGGTAGCGCATGGCGGTAGTCTACACGGTTAACAAAATGTGTAAAATATCGTCACATGCCTGTGATTCTCCAACTCGCCCTGGGACTAATCCTCATCCTCGTGTGCGTCAGTGTGCCAGTCTTGCACATGGGCCTTTATCGGTATCTATCTGGAAGGCTTTCTAAAGACATGGGCAACGAACCCGAAGATTAGTCGTTGAATCCCGATATTCCAGAAATCACCTTAATGAGATTGTTCCACCGAACCAACACAGAAGCCACAACAGCGATTTTGAGAGATGGCTTCAAAGATAGATCCGACCCGACTGGGACCAATCTCGGGTTCTACGACCAGATTCCAGAAATCAAAGCCGTGTGGTTTGCCGACGCCCCCTTGGATGGTGATGAAGACAGACTGCTCTTGCTAGAAATCCCTGATGAAGTCGCCCAGAAAGTGGACAAAACTGTCCGTATGGGGTTATGGGGGCGTAGTTCCTTGGTGACTAGGTCTAACGTCTCAAATGGTCCGCCAGAAGTCGTTGAAGAAGGCAAACCGTATCAGGAATATATTGTTCCCGCGGAAATCGCAAACCAGTATGGCCCGCCAACGGACATCACTGACTTAGCAGATATATTTTAGTCATCGAACCCTGATATTCCAGAAATTACCGTCCAGAGACCCATGCTTAGTTCAGGTTTATTGGCAAATCGTGATATGTTTCTGTCAACCGCGTTTTTAAATAGTATTAGGAGTCAAGAAAATGCCTGGAATATCTAAGACTGTTGTTAGTTTACAGCCCGGAAAAATGGAAGAGGTATCTAAGTTTCTCGACGCACAGTCTGGAGCAGTGACCGAACTAGACGGTATGATTGGATTCGCAGTCGCTGTGACTGGGGAAGACGAGATTACATTAATAGGACTCTATGAGAGTAGCCAGAATGCTCGGGACGCATCTGATACAGTCCAGACAATATTTGCTGATATGGCTCCTTTCGTGGCCTCTCCACCGGAAAGAAGTGTCTACTCGGGGGCATGGTTCCCCGCTAAATAGCTTAATTGTCGAACCCAGGAATCCCGGCAATCACGATCCGGACAACTGTTATTAATATGCTAATAGGCGTTTGTCCGGATCCCCATATTTCCTCAGTACCATCAGGCACTCCGTCAGTCGCCGTTCTTTAGGACTGAGCGAACCTTATCTAAAGCCCACTGCACAGCCTCGGGGTCGTCATCAGCCTCCCCGATTGGCGGCTTGTTGTGCTGGTTCCAGGCGAGTAGTTGCTTCGCCAGTACCATTTCACCGGGTTCTCCTTCGCATAACAGCCACCAATCGACAGGAACGTGCCATATGGAGGATAAAGCTTTTTCCAAACCTGCAATTATCAAATGGTTGGTGGACTGACTCTATTTCAAGCCGCCTGCCTCTACGGTTTGATAAGTGCAGTGGTCCTTTTCTATCGATGCCTCCTAACCCACCAAAGAGTCATAGCGAAGCCTATTCCTCCAAATAGCACGGTCATGCCAGGTATCCCGGTTACGATGGTGACACACGTCCCTATGGCTCCTAGGACAACGAATGCGCAAACACATAATGAGACTTTGACTAATTTGCTCAGTTCTTTCATATACGCCTCAGATCACGGGTCTTATTTTGAGGGTTTTGATCTTGTATTTGATCTCGTTCTCTTCGTGTTCAAGGATACTCATGTGTACTCTCAGGCATAAATCTGAGACTAGAAAACACGTATGAACACGCCTGGGCATGATTTCCGAATAACTCTTAATCAGTAGCTCCAAAGGCCCGCATTCTAGTAGCACTCTGCATTATTAATCAAAGAAATATGGGGCGATACTTAACCGTTCTCATAAGCATCGAAGAGGCGAACGGATTTCCTATCCGCACAGGTAGATTCCCTGAATGACGGTCTGACCAAGGAAAATTATTTGACCCTGTGTAGGTAGACTGTATTTACTCTCTCTAACGCATCATTAGGGTAGTTAGGTACCCCACAACACAGTGTCATATTATTTTGTTGAGCACGCCCTAGTGTTACCGACAGAGAGGGAAAAAGCGCCGAGCGAAACGGAGGCTTGGCATCTATGAATTGGACAAAAAAGATTGTCCCTACTAGTTTATGAAAGATATAGTCTAGTGCGGTATGCGAGGCTCTGGGTATCAAATGGCATCAGGTGATCGAAATTTTTACCGCTACAGATTTGTTATCGCTGGTCTCATCCTGGCGGCGCATTTTTCTGTAGGTCTCAATTTCTTTTCAGTATCTCCGGTCTTGCCACTGATAATGGAAGATTTTGGGATAACCCGGACTGCTGCCAGCCTTCTGGTAGCCCTCGCCCTTCTAGTACATGCCGTATTCGGATTACCCGGAGGGGTTATAGCCGCCCGTTTTGGTGTGAAACGAGTGTATTTTCTGGCATGGCTACTGGTAGGTATGTCGGTCTTCTCATCGTTTGTGAACAGTTTCTCTACACTATTGGTTTTGCGATTGGCATACGGAATCGGGTTTGGCGTAATAATACCGGCGACAGCGCCCCTGCTGATGCAGTGGCTAAAACCACGTGAAATCACCGTTATGAACGGTCTGGACATCGCGGCATTGACTTTAGGCGTTGCGCTCTCAGTGACAACTGTAGCCCCGATTGCAGAAAGCATCGGTTGGAAGAATGCGTTAAGCGTGTTCGGGGCCATCGCGTTGTTAGGCGCGCTGGCGTGGGCCTTTCTTGGGAGAGCACGGCCATTAGAACGTCAGGCTATTTCAGTCACCAACATCACTTTCAGTGATATTTCAAGCGTACTACGTCATCCTGTTATTCTGCTTCTAGCTGCTGCAGATGCATTAGTGTTTATGCAGTACACGGCACTAACTGGATGGCTGCCGACGTTTTACGGTGAATCGCGAAACATGTCTTTGGCACAGGCAGGATTCATCACAGGATTAATCCCCCTCGTTGGCGTCGGTGCCGTTTTAGCAGGAGGGATCCTCCCATTGTGTATATCGGATAAGAGGATCTTTTTTGTGGTTCCTGGATTTCTTATCGGAATAGGTGGTCTAGGTTCGTTCTTATTAGAGAGCAATATTGGGATTTTGGCTTCCGTGTTGATATTAGGAATCGGAAGTTGGTCTTACCCTCCCACCCTTTTAAGCCTACCGATGGGCTTAAAGGCTATGACTCCGGAAAAGGTGGCGGTAGTGTGGGGTACTTTTGTAACTGTATCCGGCATCGGCATGTTCGTTTCTCCGATAGTCGTTGGGGCCATTCGGGATTATTGGGGAACATTTGTGCCGGGATTTATGATATGGGCAATCGGAGCATGGCTATTGTTTATCGCAGGTTTTGCGTTGCCGCCATCAGTAAACGAATATTCCGAGGTTCGACAATCAGAGAACTGAACCGGCTGTTACGGCCCAATGTCGGATAGGTATATGGCCATGGCCGTGGAGATTATCATTCATTGGCGAAAGCTCGCCAAGGCCTAAAAGGTCAATCGGCACCCAACGCGTACTGGACGCGAACCTTCAATTCATCTAAATCGAGTTGGCTGCGGTCCCCCAGCAATTTCATATGGCCGTCGCCTTCTAGCTCATAGACCAGGTCCGGTATCTCTAGGACCCATCCCCACCCTTTCACTACGCTCCGGATGCACATCCCCATACCCTTAAAGTACCCTAGATACCAGCCGCGAATTAGTGCCATACTCCTTCACTGTCATTCTCCAGCACCATGGAACTCGCTACCGCCGGTCGTTACCGACCCTCGATCTGGTCCACGAACAGGCGGTAGATGATACGGGCGCCATTTTTGAGGTCCTCGACCGGCGCGCCTTCATTTATTCCGTGGAAGTTGATCGGCGGACCTAGTTCGTCGGTAAATAGCGCCCCAGCAGCGATCAATGTGTTGTGGCCTTTGGCATCGGTGCCTCCGCCGATAGCTCGCGCTGGGGTTGGTTCGCCCATGACCTGCATATAGGCGTCCGCGACGGTTCTGAAGCTTTCGTTCTCAGGCAGCCGGATATCGGGCGGGGCGGCCGTCGACGTCTCCATAGCTACCGGGTGGCTGGCGCTGGCATTAAAATCAACGGTCAGTTGGCTGAATACCTCAGAGAAAATGCTGCTCTCACCCTTCAGCATCCCCTCTGATCCGTCCCAAGGGTGGCTGTGATGACCGATGGCGTAGCGGATATCCAACTCCATCTGGACCAAGTCCGGTCTCGTGTATATCCTGGTGGCAGCGTAGGTCGTGCCGTTGCCTGTCTCGAATACCTCATCATCACGCAGAAGCAACTCTGGATGGTGCTCGCCAAACACCTTTGTCCCCCAGCCCCAGGCCAGGAAGCGGCACATCTCCCCGATCTCATTGGATGCCAATTTGCCCTGGTCCACCAACCCACCGAGAAAATTGGCCAGCGAAACCACCGGGTTGGCCCCGCTGGACCGATTCTCCTGAGGCGCAGACCCGTGCTGCGCGCCCGCCACTGCCGTCTGGAGTGTGAGCAATCTGGACGCAACATCGAAATCAACCGTCATTTGGGCACGGTGGTAGTCGGGATCATCGAACGAGTATTCGGCGTACATCACATCGACCGATTCCGCCAGGACCGCCAGTTCAGCCGCTGAATCGCCGCGAATGACGGCCTTGGCAAATTCAGGGATCTGGTTCGAGGGTCCTTCGGGCGTGTTCAACTGATCGATCCACATACCGACGCCGCTCCCGGAGTTTCGTGCCACCGTGAACTTCGGCCGCTCGATCCCTTTCTCGGCCCTCACGGACCAGGAGGCGTCAAAGATGATGCCGAAATCTGGGTTGTCCTCAGGGACCGCTTGCAGGTAATGGGGCATGGCCATATCGGTCTCTTCAGACGTATCGAAGATGACTTCGACGGTTGTTGCGTCGAGCTTGTCGCTTCCGTCGTACTTCCTGGCCACGGCCTTCAGCACGTTGAATGCCACAACCGCCGGCCCTTTATCGTCGATGGATCCACGCCCCACGTAGAAATCCTGAGAGGCTTTGCCCATGTAATCCCTCTGCTCCCGCACCAGTTCAAACGGGCTCCAGGATGAGTCGTCTCCTGGTGGAACGGTGTCCAGATGGCAGCAGACCGCGATCTTATGCGCCCCGGAGCCCAAGCGAAAACCGAACAGCCAATACTCATGGCCCACCGGCTGTTTCCACTCGAATAGCTCCAACTTGTGGACTTTTTGTCCGAGGTTGAACTCCTCCACCTTTGCCGTCAAACTATCTCTGATCTGCCCAAGATTATTAACCGCTTGATCTTCGCTTAAGGCGCCGCCACGGTAGGTTTGAATCGCCACGAATTCGGAGAGCTCACGGAAAAGGTTGTCCTCTATGAGACGGTCAATAATCTGGTATTCGCGTTCTGAATTTTCTTCTTCGGAACTGTGTCGGACACTAGCCATAGCTTCTACTCCTGTTTAGTGGTATCCGGCGGTACTACATGGAAGAAGCCAGCCTCGAGTGCCAACAAACTTCCGTCTGGCCCACACCGCTTGAACAACTTCATCGATTTGTAACTCGGGTAAATCCGGTGGTGGCTCACTCTTCATATTGGATTTGCCTTTGAGACACATATTTGCGGCGAATTATAGCCCGAAAGACAGGTCTAATAGAAAAGGACCACCGCCATCGTGAAACGGTGACCCTGTATATCTCGACGCTCCGGCTGCCAATACCCCTACCCTCTAAGTACCCGGCCCCCTAGGCTTCCCGATGGGGGTGTCTCTGAAACAAGAAAAGCCCCCTCAAACGAGGGGGCTTCTTTCATCTTTGGCGCCGGAAAAAGAGCGCACGCTGATCCCCCCTCAGTCCGGCCATATCTATCTAGCTACGGGCTTTCCGACGCGGATTGATCGGGATAGTGAAAGGCCAAGAGAAGTTAAAACCGCGGTTTGTACTCACCACTGAACAAACATCGGTATGCCATTCCGATGGCGATTACAACTTCAAGGCAATTTACTTTATGGACCTACTAGCTGTACAGGTGATAGTTACTAGCACGCCAATGGTGTAACTTATACGCAACATAAGAGATAGGCCGCTAGTTGTAGCGGCCTACATCGATTTGTAGGGGAGACCAATATGACCACAGAAAGCAACAACACTTACGTTTACGCCGGAGCCGAGACCACCGGCATCTTCCGACTGTCGCCCGGCTCCAACCAATGGGAAGAATTGATCAATGGATTGCCAGCAGACCCCATGGTCTGTGGGATCACCATCCATCCCAACGACCCCGAGGTGATCTACGCCGGAACCCAAGACGGACCCTACCGTAGCACCAATAGGGGGAATAACTGGGAGAGATTAGACTATCCCAAGACCGGGGCCCCGCCTTGGACTTTCATGTTCCGGCCCGGCGATCCCACCGTCATGTACCTTGGTACCGCCCCCGGGGAGATATACCGTAGCACCAACAGCGGAGACTCATGGCAGCAGATCACCAAGAATATGGGGTCGGCCGAGATCTCTATGGCATTTCCCACTCGGGTCATCGCTCTCTGCGCCGACCCCAACTTCCCGGACGAGATGTATGCCGCTCTTGAGGTTGCCGGAGTGATCCGGAGCGCCGACGGAGGCGACACTTGGGAGGAAATCTCCGGGACGCTGGCCCCCAGTGAAGATACTCTGGATCTCCACGGCGCTCAGTGTTCGGCCGCCATGCCTCACACAGTGTTCATCACCACCCGGCAAGGCCCCTTCATTGGTCCAGACCGGGGCAGCGAGTGGATACCAGTAGAATTTGGTAATTTCTCGGAGATTACCTACACTCGAGACCTAAAAGCCGCTCCCCACGATCCTAACATGATGTACGTATCTATCGGCGCGGCTGCTAGGAGCACCCAAGGCGCCCTCTACCGGAGTCGAGACCTGTTCAAGACCTTCGAGCAAGTGGACCGGAGCATCGCCCCCAACTCAACCATGATGGCGGTTGCGGTGGATCCTCGGGCTCCGGACCACGTCTTCTGCAACTCACGGGACGGCCAGGTGTTCGGTTCACTGGACGACGGCGCAACCTGGATCACTTACGACCTGCCAGCCAAAGCCAAAGAAGTGAGAGCCCTAGCCGCTGGCTAGAGCGATTTAACCGCGATTTCTTATACAGAAAAGCCCTGGCTAGAATCTAATCTCGTCAGGGTTTTTTGTCATATGGATGGGGTTTACGTGTAATTCTAGCTCGCTGCCCAGTGGGCGTAGGGAGGTTGTGTGGTGCTATTAGATACTCCGAAGGACGAGACTTGGAGCGGTAGTTGGATTGACATTCTTACCGCGACGCCTAAGTTTTACTACCCCGCTGATTATTCCTGGCGGCACGCGCAATAAGATTTTCGTGCACCTTTCTAGGTTTGAAAATGAATAGTTGTTGAACCTTCAGAGACCACTGGCGGACTGGCCTGAGCTGTACAGTTGTCGCGAACGAACTTGGCGGCTAGTCTCACTGACTCATCTGCACCTGCCTTGTCTTCACAAACGGTAATCGAAATACATCCATCACCCGTCCTGACAAGAGCATAGCTAACCACTCCTGGAACAGACCTAAGCGCAGCTTCTACGCCTTCGGCTTGCGCGGTAATTTGGTCGGCGAGTTCAGAAGCCCCTGTACCGGAATAATGTCGTATAACAGTGTGCATAATACCCCTCCGCGAAACTGACATTTAAAGCTGTATTGGAGGATACTAATGGAAAGAAGCCTAATCGTCGAATCCTGATATGCCCGCAACTATATTCCAAAGTTCCAGGCTGAGTTCGGTGTTACCGAAGAAGTACCCGATGGTCCCAGGTTAGGACCTCTCAACACCGGTTATTTGATGGCTCATAACGATGAACCTAGTGATTGTAAACTAAACAAGCACATTGTTGGCGATACCAGTCCTTTTTTGATGAGGGCAGTGTAGAAGCCGTATACTTTTTTCGACCCTGCTAGACGGCCTGTAACCGGCGGCCCCAGACAAACTCCAGGCCGCGTTAGTGGGGATTTTTGTTGCCCAACAACAGCACTCGGTGTAGTATCCCCGAAACATTCACCCAATCTGCGGGATAGCAAGGAGAGCTTTCATGGCCCAAGAACCTAACGTGATCGAATTGTACGAAGGTGCGGTGCAAAACATGCTGCCCATCCTAGGCGGCATCCGGGAGGACCAACTGACCGCCTCTACGCCTTGCTCGGAATGGAACGTGCAGAATCTGGTTATCCACAACATCAAGGTAACCGGCTTCGCACAGGGGACCATCCGAGGCAACAATGCTGTAGACGCTATGGACGTAAGCGGGCAGGTACCTTCAGAGGGAGCAGTGGATGCCTTCGTTACCGGCACCAATGGGGTACTGGACCTTCTCAAGAATTCAGCGGATCTTGGCGAGGTTATCGAAACCCCATTCGGCAAGATGCCCATCGCCCACTTCATCATGTTCCCGACCCTTGACATCGTAATCCACAAATGGGACTTGGCCAGGGGAACAGGCCAGAACACCGACATAGACGCAGGCTTGGCTGAAGCCACCTACGGCGCTCTGCAGACGGGGGCCGAGTTGGGCCGGCAATTCGGCCTATTCGCCGCCGAAGTAGAGGTTTCGATGTCAGCTAGCATCCAGGATAAACTGCTGGCTCTCAGTGGCCGTATCCGGTGATCAGCCGGTACCCAAGATAGGGGCCATCTTGGGTTAGGTCGGTGGACTTTTTACTATTATAAACCGTGGTTGTGCTGGAGATCCGGCCCGTCACCGGAGGCTCCAGACAAACTCAAAACGCTGTGGTGTGGCTTTTTCTAAACCCGGTCACTTCCTCCTGGCTCCTCCGATTCGATTGGTTTTGCCCATCCCGGATCTTCACGCCATAGGATGCCAGCGTCGCCGGGGTATGGATTGCGGTGGTCATATCCCCCCGTCAATATCTCTGACGGGATGCCGGTTGGAAATGCGTAACAGGCGAGGCCCCCAGTGATGCGCCCGACGTAAAAATAACAGGATATGCACTGGTATGACTCGCCGTGGATCTGATCTTCTACCGTTCCCATATTACGATCCTTGTTTTCTATTAGGTGCTAGGTGGCATGAGCATTCAGATTCCTCTATCTTTCTTGTTTACCGTCAATTACGTAGGTGATATGTGCACCTAGTCTGGTTTTTCCATTCGACACATAAAACTCTCTTAGTATAGGTAAGTTACATGCGCGCGACTCGCTTGACTGACGCTCCAATCATTTTCCCTGAGCTTCACGCTAGCATTGGAGAAAATATCCAAGGGCCTTCATTAATTAGGGCACCTAGTTGGATTCCCTCACCATTAGGAAAATACTACCTGTATTTTGCAGATCATAAGGGTAGCTATATCAGGTTAGCCTATTCAGAGAGTTTGGCTGGGCCTTGGAAAATATATCCTCCAGGTAGTTTGCAGCTATCTAATTCTCACTTCCTAACCAAACCGCCGGATGCTCCAAAAGAAGAGTTGGAAAAAATAAAAAAACAGCGACAAAATGACCGGGGCACTGGGTTTAGGTGGAGCTCCGACGAATTGCCTCATGACTTATTTACCGAATTGACCACTCCGCACATTGCTTCGCCGGATGTCCACGTAGATGACGAAAACAAAGAAATCGTCATGTATTTCCATGGCCTAGAAGCTCTGGGAACGCAAGTAACACGGCGATCTGTTTCGAAAGACGGGATAAATTTCTCAGTATATCCAGAGGTACTGAGCAGGAGCTATCTGAGAGCTTTCAGACATGCTGGGGAAACTTATGCTTTGGTCATGCCGGGACAGATATATCGTTTCCAAGGAGGTCTGCCACCTCTAGAGTCAGGCCCTCTATTATTCAACCGAAATATGCGTCACTCAGCGTTATTGAAAATTGAAGATAGATTGCATGTTTTTTGGTCTCAGGTCGGAGATACACCTGAGAGGATTCTCATGAGTGTCATAGACATAGGAATGGACTGGTTAGACTGGCATGAAACGGATGCAGTGGAAGTACTGCGACCCGAACGTTTTTGGGAAGGATGTGACTCTCCATTGGAACGATCAGTGAGGAGTGTAGCTTATGGTCATGTTAATCAATTAAGAGATCCCGCGATTTTCTGTGAAGGAGGCCACATTTATTTGCTGTACTCAACTGCTGGAGAGAGCGGAATCGGGATAGCTGAACTGACTGAACTTAGTTAAATGGGGCTCGATTCCAGTGGGGATTTTAGCCATAAATTAGCCCCAAGTTATTTTCAACTTGTAGGCACGATTTTCGCCTTTAGCCTCAAAATGGTGCCTACGGTGAACTTCTGTGTACGCCTGTACACAAAAATCAACTTACTCTTAATCAGTAGCTCAAAAGGCCCCTACCCTAGTATCACTCTGCGTTTTTAATCAACAAAATGTGGGGTGATACTTACCCGTCCTGATAACGGTCCTCGAGGCGAACGAATTTCCTGCCTACCTGCACCCACAGACATGGAAAGCTCCCCTTTTATTTCCCGGTATTTTCATGCCCATGATTTCCCTAGTGTTAATTCATCCATGCTTTCATGGGTGCCCGTACATTGATTTGCGGCATCCCTGCATGCTCAACGACGCTCATCCGCTACAGTCCACCCGATCATATTGGAGCAGATAAACAGGCAGGAGGTCTAGGTGATTATTACTGTGCTGTTCGGCCGCCATCTATTATCAATTCCGTACCCGTAACGAACGAAGATTCATCGGAAGCCAAATAAAGAACTCCATAAGCGATCTCTTCTGGAGTGCCTATTCTGCCTAACGGCACCCGGCTTACTCGTTCTGGGTTAGCTGCTCCAGTTCCGTGAAGCATGGGAGTACTAACAATCCCAGGATGAACTGAATTGCATCGGATGTTTTCGTGAGCATACTGAATCGCTATGGACTTGGTAAAAAGGCGTGTCGCGCCCTTGCTAGCGGCATAGGATGCTGGAGTTTCCGGGCTCGGCACGATACCTGCACCAGATGAGATGTTAACGATCGAGCCTCCTCCTGAAACGCGCATCATCGGAATGGCATACTTCGTCCCTAAGAATGCACCTTTGGCGTTGACATTCATCACACGTTCCCACTCATCGTCAGTGATGTCTTCCACGCGATTCGATCTCGCATATTCAGGGACGATACCTGCATTATTTACCAGTATGTCCAATCTCCCGTATTCGGTCATAGCGACGTTAACAGCGGCCTGCCAGTCTTCCTCTTGCGTCACGTCAAGGTGAACATATATGGCGTGCCCACCTGATTTTCCTATGTTGATCTCAACTTGCTGTCCCATCTCGTCCAAAATGTCGCCAAATACCACACGGGCTCCTTCTTCGGCGAACATCATTGCCTCTACGGCGCCCATGCCCCTTGCCCCACCGCTGATTAGAGCGACCTTATTTCTTAATCTCATACTCAGTCATTTTGTTCACTTAAGAGCCGGTATTCGCTGCCAACTAAATCCCTCGTTCAGCTTCAAGGCCCAGAGCAACCTTTCCGTACGCCTGGCCGCCTATGTCCATGATTAGCGCGTCCCGGTGGGCCACGGCGTGGGCATCCCGGTGAAATC
>UINC01001726.1_pt1 | contig 18096 bp, 10 predicted proteins | sample 5385821 | NCBI WGS metagenome assembly UINC01 (sample SAMEA4666929, study PRJEB26691) | marine metagenome | isolation source: Pacific Ocean | place: Pacific Ocean | collected 2011-10-13 | reverse complement strand
ACGCCATTTACGACAATTGTAATTCACTCCACACCAATGCATACGACGAGGCAATCACCACACCCACACCGGAATCAGTGCGCCGCGCTTTGGCAATACAACTCATCATCAATCGTGAGTTGGGACAAGCATCAAATCAAAATCCGCTGCAGGGAAGTTTTCTGATTGAGGAATTAACCGATTTGGTGGAAGAAGCCATTTTGGCTGAATTTATACGTATTTCTGACAGAGGCGGTGTTTTAGGTGCAATGGAAACGATGTATCAACGTAATAAAATTCAGGAAGAATCTCTCTATTACGAAACTCTTAAGCATTCCGGAGAGTTGCCTATCATGGGTGTAAATACATTTCTAAATCCAAATCCTCCGCAAGAGGATGCAGAAATTGAACTAGCACGTTCTACAGAAGAAGAAAAAGCTATGCAGATTCGTGATCTGGAACAATTCCACCAGTTCCATGAAGCAGAACAGCATACCATGATGCAGCGACTCAGTGATGCCGCGCTGGATAACAACAATCTTTTTGAGGTTTTGATGGATGCCGCACAGGTCTGCTCACTGGGGCAGATCACGCAGCATCTTTATCAGCTCGGAGGCAAATATCGCCGAAATATGTAATCCGGTGGGGGAAATTTTTATTGCCTCCAAGTCGGTCAGACCATTTGACTCAGCCTTGATTTAGTTAAGATTTTCGGCTTTTCCGCTCGGGGTTTTATTGCTGAATATCGTTATAAAAGCTGGATTCTAAATTGTTTTAATGTAGCAAGTATAGAGAGATCTTAATGACATTAAAGAAGCGTCTTATAATAGATTTTTCTCTACGCTCCTATTGACATGCTGTCAGTATATTTTTTCTGGTAGTTATGCAAGAAAGCTAAAAAGAAAACTCAGCAGAGTCTCAACCCACCTCACAGATTCGATTCAGTTCCGTCAATGTAATTGATCCGTGACGCAGAATTTTAAATTTTTTACTAGAACAATTTACGATTGTTGAAGGTTGATTTGCTAACAATTCTCCTCCGTCAATTATCATCTCAAGCTGATTTTTCAACTGATCTGCAACTTGCTTTACAGTAGAACATTCAGGCAAACCCGTTAGGTTGGCGCTGGTTCCTATAAGCGGACAATTACCCAGTTCAATCAGCCGTTGAGCAGCCGGAGAACTGGTGTAACGTACCGCTAAAGTTCCATCAGTATTTTGAAGATGCTCAGGTAGTTCAGGATTCGCAGGTAAAATCAAGGTCAGAGGCCCCGGCCAAAACTCATGCATTAATTCATTAATCCGTGAATCGTTCCACTGACAAAGACGTGGCAGCCATTCCGGAGTAATAAGTACAAGTAATGGTTTTGTTAGAGGGCGCTTCTTGATTCTGTAAACACGTTCCACCAACCTTTTGGAAAAAGCGTTTCCACCGAGGCCATAAAAGGTTTCTGTGGGAAACGCCAGCACCTGCTGATTTCTCAGTGCGGTTGCAACCTGACTTTCTGCAGTTTTAGTAAACGGAAAACCAATTATATGGGCCTTCTCTTCAACTAAATCGGTTTTATCGGTGATGATGTCTTCTCCCTCTTTTTCTGCAGTCTTGGAGCTTTGTGGCAGCTCTGTAGAACATTTCCTGTTCATCTTCCGTCAATCCATTCAGACAGGTGATTAACCCTCCCGGGTGATATTTGTGAAACTCGGAAAGAGCTGAGAGCCAGGTGATTACGTGAATCAAGAAATACCGGAGGGAGTAATTTCCCCTGCCATTGATTTATATTCTCTGCGGCAATAACTGCTTTTTGTCTACTCAATGAGCGTCCTGTGCGCATCAAAACTTCTACCATTAATTCGGCCACGCCATGACCGTAAAGTGTCCAGCGGTTGGCAGACAGTTGCGGAGCATATACTTTCAATATCTGCTGATGTAATTTATTACCTGGATGTTCAGTTTCAACAATCAGCGGATATGCAGTTAAAACACGTACACGCTTTGCCAGATTGCTGTTCAGCCACTCGGGAAGTCGACTGTCAGCAAGAGCGTGACCTGTAAAAATTGGAATATTTAAATTTACTGAAGCATTTAAAAAATCCAGTTGATCACTAAAATTACCCAATACTACCAATAAATCAGGACGTCTCTTACTTATGAGCTTCAATTCTGCTGAAAGTCTTCCGGTTTTTCCAGGAAGCAACTTGGCGGAAACTCCGTATAATTCATTTGTCAAAGCTTTAACTGCCCTTAAATAAACTGGTTTTTCCGCATACCAGATGATCAGTTCAGCACCAGCATGATTTTGAGTCAGATATTTTCCTATCACACGTGCTTCGGTATCCGCGGTTGGCATAAAACCAAACACATTCGCCCGTACAGGCTGAGTCCATTCCGGAAGATCTGAGCCAACAAAAAAACTTGGGATTCTTTGCTGTTTTAATAAAGGGTAAACTGCTTGATGAGTTTTACCGCCTATACCACTAAAAACCGCAAATATATCATTTTTTACTGTCAGTTCAGTCAAACTCTGAGCAGCCATTTCCGGTTTCAACTGATCATCTACTATTTTCAAATCAATGAAGCGTCCGTGAATTCCTCCCTGATCGTTAACATAGTTAAAATACGCAAGAGCGCTTTTACCAATATCAGAATATTCCTTTGCCGGACCGCTTAATGGCTGATGCGTCGCCAGAACAATGCTTCTTGGTGTTACTCCGGTTTCAGCAAAACAAAAAGAAGTATTTAACAGCAGCAGCAAAAGTATCGCTGCCGACCCAACCAGTTTAACTTTTTTTCCTGCAAATATTTTGTTCATACTTTTTTTATTTTCTGTTCAAAATAATGGAGTTAGCCCCAGTTCGGACAATTGATGCTGCAACCCCGTGAAACGTCGCATTGTGCCTTCATTTTCAACTGCTTTACTAATTGCCGCTTCTGTTCCTATCAAAACAACAAGCTGTTTTCCGCGTGTGATTGCGGTATAGAGCAAATTCCGCTGAAGCATCATGTAATGATGGGTGGTCAAAGGTATAATCACAGCTGAATACTCGCTACCTTGAGATTTATGAACAGTAATCGCATAGGCCAGCGAAAGCTGATCTAACTCTTTCGCCTGATAATGTACAATTCCCTGTTCAAATTTAACATGCAGTTCTTTGGTTTTCGGATCACAACTAACTATTCGTCCGAGATCTCCGTTGAAAACCTGCTTTTCATAATCATTTTGCTGTTGCATAACCTTGTCTCCAATCCGGAACCACTGTTCACGATGTTCAAGACCTTTTGCATCAGGATTCATTTTTTCCTGCAGTTTCCGGTTAAGATGTATAGATCCGGTAACTCCACGGTGCATCGGCGTCAGTACCTGAATATCCATCATCGGATCCAACTCAAAACGCTGCGGAATCCTTTCTGTACTCATTAAAAGAATTTTTTCTACTATTTTTACCGGATTGGACTCTTTAATAAAGTAGAAATCCAGCAGTTCTTTTTCAGCATCCACTTTCTGACTTAAAGCACTAAAATCAGGTACGTTTCCTACACGAACCTTATGGGCATTGACGGTAATGAAACTGTCTGCCGCCTGTCGAAATATGTGATCGAGACGTACAACAGGAATTGTTCCGGACTCAATTAAATCCAAAAGCACAGCACCGGCTCCTACTGAGGGCAACTGATCCACATCTCCAACCAGGATCAGCCGTGATGCCGAAGGCACGGCTTCTAGAAAACTGTCCATCAGCAGAGTATCGATCATTGAGGTTTCGTCAAGGATCAGCAATTCCTGCTCAAGCGGATTTTCCCGATCACGCTGAAAACCAATGTTGCTTGCTTCCAGAATACGGTGAATTGTAAAAGCAGCAGAACCAGTTGTTTCTGTGATACGTTTGGCTGCACGTCCAGTCGGGGCGGCAAGTCCGATTGAGGGAATTCTGGGACGCATCAGTCCAAGCATAAAGCGCACAATGGTCGTTTTGCCTGTTCCGGGACCACCGGTGATGATCAAAACTTTATGCTGAAGAGCGGCCTCAACTGCCTCTCTCTGAGCAGGATCGAGCTGCAAACCGACCTTCCGCTCCTGTTCATCAATGAGCGAGGACTCACCTTCAAAAACGGTATAAGCTTCGCTGTTAAGGATACGGTAAATATTTTCTGCAACCCTCTGTTCTGCTTTATAAAAACGCGGTCTGGAAATTAATTTTTCTTCTTCAGCATTTATATTCTGGATTTTCTCACTATGCAGCAAACTGTCATCCAGCAGTTGCCGGATTGATGACTTAAGCATTTCCGCTTGGATATCAAGCTCCTGCGCGGTTTTTTCGAGCAGAGTCTGAAGCGGGAAACAGGTATGACCATTGAGTGCCTGTTGTTCCAGCATATAGAGTAAACCGGCAGCAGCACGATGCGGAGAATTTTTATTGAATCCAAGATTACGCGCAATTCCATCCGCGGTGAGGAAACCTATTCCCGGAATATCCGTCAATTGATACGGATTGGCTTTGATCAGTGGAATACTGTTCAAACCGTTTTTGGCAAAAATGCGTTGTGCATATGAGTGTGATATTCCAACACCACGCAAAAAAGTCATTACATCACGCAAACCTCTTTGCTCATCCCAGGCCGCGAGCAGTGATTTTTGCTGTTTTTTGCGTACACCTTTTACTTTTGACAATAATTCAGGAGAACTGTCAATAATTTTGAAAGTGTCTTTGCCAAATTTATTGACGATATGCTGAGCCGTTTTTTCGCCTATTCCTTTAAAAACTTCAGAAGAAAGATAACGTACCATTCCTTCCGCAGAAGTTGGTTCAACCGGCATAAACTCACGAATCGAAAATTGCCGTCCGTAAACTTTATGATTCTCCCAGTAACCTTTTAAGCGTAATGTTTCACGTTCACGTGTGTTGAAAACAATGCCTTTTACAGTAATTGGTCTGGCGGAATTCTCAGTCAGAAATGTGCCAATCAAAAATCCATTTTCCGGATTGCTGTACACTATTTTTTCCAGAGTACCGACTAAGTTAACATCGTCTTCGACCATTTTTTTGAGGCAGTTTATAAATTATATTTAGTCTATTGCGGCGGAGTATAAAAAGGAGAGCGGATCATCTGCAGTAAATCGAAACGCCACTTTCCACTTTCCTTAAGCAGCAGAAATGACTGTTGCTTGGTGAACTGCAAATCGAAATTGCTTTTCTGCCGAAAAACAATAGCGGTATTTACATAAAGCAATGTACGGTAGCGATATGATATTTCAATCTTTTTTCCAGTTAGCAAGCCCACAGGAACCCAGTCCAGCTCAACCATACGTGTCGCAAATTCCTCAATAGTAATTTGATTAGTGGACTGTTGTTTACCATATTTGTACAGTTCAAAATAGCGTTCCTCCTGCCAAAGCTGGAGAAAGTCCTGAAACACATGCGTAGTTTCCTTTTGGATTGCTTCAAGTTCCGCAGGTGTTGGTTGACGGGCAACTGCTCCTGAAACAGCAGAAAAAATGCTTAATGCAATAAATAAAAGAAGCAGAGAAGAAAACTTCTGTTTCACAGCTACAGTCCTGTTAATATCTTTTAGTTTAAGGTTCATGCTGCGCTACGGTACATGTGCAGACAAAGTGATTCAACAGCGAGGGACTTATTTGCGTTAAGTTCAATTGCCCTTCTTGATTCTGCTATTCGGTCAAATATTTCATGAATTTGCTGCAAATTAAAATGCTCTGCAGAATTTCTCAATGCCGAAATGCGACTGCCCCCAGAATTAATTGTACGGTTAATCAACTTTTCCTCAGGAAGACCGTGATGCAGCCACGTCAAATCACGAAACCAAGTTTCTAGAAAATCAAGCAGCAAATTACATTCTTCATTCTTCGACTTGCCCCATGTTTCGCAAGTACGTAGCATTTCTTCCAGAGTTGCCGCGGAAAAAGTGGTCAACCAGCCGATAGCGGTTTGTTGTACTGTTTCCATGAATTCAAGCCTTGCTGCCAGATTCCCGTTAACGCTGCCCATGCTGAACGCATTCAGCAACTGTATACGCTCGCTTGTCAGTTCATTAGTCTGCCTCAAGATACGTTCAGAGATTTTTTCAGACAATGGCCGAAAACGGATTTGCTGACAGCGTGAAACTATTGTTTCCGGCAGTTGCTGTGCTGATTCTACAATTAATATCAATAATGTATGCGGTGCAGGTTCTTCCAGCGTTTTCAAAAATGCATTAGCTGCTTCCCGCCCCAAATGTTCTGCCCCATCAAGTATCATTACCCGCTTTTTGGCCTGATCCGGATGGAGTTGGAGCCAGTTCAGTGATTTGCGGATTTGATCAATCTTGATAAATTTACCGTCAGGAACCAGCACCTGAAAATCGAGAAAATTTTGTTCAGCAATCTGCAGACAAAAATCACATTCGCCGCATGCGTCTTCTCCACATTTTCTGCAGTTAAGCATTTGTGCAAGAGCAACAGCTGTTTTGAATTTTCCAATATTAGCCTGACCTGTAAACAACCATGCGTGTGGCATCCTGTCTCTCCGGACAGCATGATTAAGCAGGTCAATTGCGTGCTCTTGTCCGAAAATATCTCGTAAAGGCATTTGGAAATCAGGTACTCAAAAGTGAAGAAAAACTGACATTAAAAGCAAAACCAAGATAAATTGCGATACCTATGATGTCACTGGTTGTAGTGATAAATGGTCCAGTTGCTAAAGCAGGATCGATATTCATTCGTTTAAGTATAATAGGAATAGTAGATCCAACAGTTGCGGCAAAACAGACAACGATTAACAAAGAAATTCCGGATGTAAATGCTCTGCCATAATCATGTGTCAGATACCATGACATACCTGCCAAAATGAAAGAACAAATGATTCCGTTTAAAAACGCAACCCTTAACTCTTTCCAAAGACGAACAAGCATATCAGTAGCTTGTATAGCACCGGTAGCTAATCCACGTACTACGATTGATGAAGACTGTATACCGATACTTCCTCCAAGCGCTGCGACAAGCGGGATAAAATAAGTTACATCCGGTAGTGAAACCAAAGCATTTTCATAAAAACTCATCACAATCGCGGTTAAAAAACCACCAAACAGCCCGACAAGCAGCCAGGGCAACCTGTCACCGGAAGCACGTAAAACAGATGTTTCAGTCACTTCTTCATCTCCTGTTCCGGCAATGTGACCCAAATCCTGATTATGTTCTTCAACAATCACATCCACCAGATCATCCAATGTGACACGGCCTATTAAACGTAAATGTTTGTCTATTACAGGAACTACAACCAAATCGTATTCCTTGGCAATCCGAGCTACTTCTTCCTGATCAAGATCCTGATCAACAGCTACTACTTCAGGATTCATCAAATTTTCGATCAGTGTATTACGCTCCGCCAATAAGAGTTCAGTTGTGCCAATAGTACCAATCAAGTGATCATATTCATCAACGACATAAGCCGAATAAAATAATTCAAAACCTTTCTTTTTAATAAATTTTTGAATTTCTTTTACCGCTGCCGCGACTGTTTGATCTTTTCGTATAGCAACCACGTAAGGGGTCATCAACCCACCGGCGCTTTCTTCGTCATACTGCAACAGATAGGTCAGTTCCTCACGGTCCTTTTCCGGAAGCCTTTCAAGCAGAGCATCTGCTTCATCATCATCAAGGAGTCCGACAAAGTCAGCCGCATCATCCTGCGGCATATCCTCAATTGCATCACTCAAGCGGTCCGGCGATAATTGTTTTACAATATCACCAAGAATAGAAGGAGAGTCCTGCAAATTGTTGAGCACTTCAGAAGAAATTTCTCTTTCGAGATTTTCCAGCACTACCAGTTGATGCTGCAGTTTCAACTGCAGCAATATATTAGCAATTTCAACTGGCTTAAGCGGTTCAAAAACGCTTTTCAGCAATTCTGTACGTTCCGTGCTGATCAGTTTCTTGACCAGTTTGTGATATTGTGTATCGCGACTTTTATTCATAATTCAGTCTTCAACAAATGCAACTTTATTTTTTAACGCTCATTTCAACGCTTTCCAGTTTTGCACCAGTTCAACAAGCAGTCTCACTCCAACACCTGTTGCACCGCTGTTAGGATGATAACCGATGTGCTTTACATTCCAGGATGTGCCGGCAATATCAAGATGGACCCAGGGTGTTCCATCAATAAAATGCTCTAAAAACAATCCACCGATGATAGTTCCGGAATCTCCGACACCTATGTTTTGCAAATCAGCATATTTCCCTTTTATCGCTTCACCATATTCCGGAAAACTAGGCAGTTGCCAAACGCGGTCACCACTGTTAATTCCTGCCTTCCGAACCTGTTCCATCAAGTCATCATTATTCGTGATTGCACCGGTTGTGAGGTGTCCCAGCGCGGTCACGCAGGCCCCTGTCAAAGTTGCCAGATCTACAACTGCATCAGGTTTGAATTCCTTAACCACATAACTCAGTGCATCACCTAATATCAACCTGCCTTCTGCATCAGTGTTGAGGATTTCAACACGTTTACCGTTATGCGCCGTTACGATGTCTCCAGGACGCTGTGCATCACCGCCGGGCAGATTTTCTGTAGTTGGAATGACAGCAACCACATTTAGTTTTGGATTAACCTGACCAATGACTTTCATCGCCCCCAAAACAGCTGCGGATCCACACATATCAAATTTCATCTCATCCATGTTTTTTCCAGGCTTGAGAGAAATTCCACCTGAATCAAATGTAACTCCTTTGCCTACAAAAGCAACCGTCTGTTTTGCTTTCTGGTGACTGTATTCCAGCACAATCAGTTTTGCTGGTTCTCTTGAACCGCGTGAAACGCCCAGCAGCATGCCCATACCAAGCTTTTTCATATCTTTTTCTTCGAGGACAGTACATTCCATTTTGTACTGCTTAGCTATTTTTTTTGCTTCTGCAGCTAAATCTTTAGGTTTCAAATCATTTGCCGGAGTATTACCTAAAGTCCGCGCCATATTTGTTCCATCAGCAAGTATTTTCCCAATTTTTAAAGTTTTCAAAGAAGTATGTTTTTCAGGATCACAACAATGAATTTTGATGAATTTAGTACTTGATTTATTATTTTCCTGTTTTTTATAAGCATTGAATTCATAAGCTCCTAATGTCAAACCTTCAACCAGGATCTGCCCTGCATCAGTTTCAGTTGTTTTTTGGAGAAAAGAAGTCAACACAAAACCGACAGTATTTGCTTTAAGCGCTGACAGCATTTTACCTGCTTTTCCGGCAGCACGCCGAAGAGTTTCCGCGTCGAGTTCATCTTTTTTACCGACACCAATCGCCAGCATCTGCGGTATTTTTGCATAGCCTGAGACAAAATGCTGGCTACTGCCTTTCTTTCCGTTAAATACTCTCAACTTAAGAGAAGTACTGAGTTGTTTTTTTAACTCATCCGGAAGATCCCTTAGTCCACTGCCAGTCACATCTGTGCCTTCTGCGACAAAAACTACCAGTGCTTCTAGTTTCTCGTTTTTGAGAGGAATTTTGCTGATTTCAATTTTTAATTCCATTTTAATTCCTTGTAATAATTTTGATAATTAAACAACAGGCATATCAAGACGCAGCCATTAATATTTTGAGTAAATATTAAGAGTAATAAACATACCGAGCTTGTGCATAAACAGACAAGACTTTAGTGTAATAGTAAATAAGACATCACCAGAGGGACTTAGTCCTGAGCCTGCTGGAGAGGACATATTCTGTATTAATTTCAAGAAAGCTGAAGTGCATTACAGCAGACCAGATGACAACGGAAAAACAAACTAAAAGCAAAACTAGAGACATATTTTTGACTTAAACATTTGATCCTAAACTATTTTCAACAACCTGGCTTCACTTAAATTTAAGTTGACATGTTGGCCAAGAGTCTATAAATTTCGTTGATGAAACACATTAAACTTATACACGATCCGGTACCTAAAATCAACTTCACAAGTTATTCAAAGGTTCAGAATCTCTGAGACAAATCACTAAAGAAAAAAGCGTTTTACAGCAACTTTACTAATTTCCTACCCTTTTCCAAATCCTTGTGATTCATGTTCAAGGCCGCAAAAACTTTCAATATTCTGCTCTTTTCACCTCTTGTCCTGATACTGTTCTCTTTTCCGGGTACAGTTGCTCAAGTCTTTGCTGAAAAAGATGTTCTAACTCCGTCATATAACTGGACACCACAGTTTTACGGAAAGATCGAAGGCGAAAGCAAACTGCTTTACACACGCAGTTTTGCACGTAGTCAGTTACGTTTTGTCGATATAGACAATGATGGTGACGATGACCTGTTTGTAGGAAAAGCAGATGGACGTATTGCTTTTTTCATTAATCAAGGTGATTTTTCGGCTCCGCTCTTTGAATTGCAGACAGAAGATTTTGTAGTGATCCATGAAGGTTTAGACGAACAAAACAATCCCACTCTGCAGAAAACCGTCCTCGATGTCGGCAATAACGCCGCACCCGAGTTTGCGGACATTGATAATGACGGCGACTTTGATCTCTTTATAGGTTCTAAAGATGGACATATTTTTCACTATGAAAATAGAGGGAACCAGCTCAGTCCAGTTTTTTTCCGTAAAACTCCAATTTATATGGGATTAAAATTTGAAGGAAACAGTGTGCCCCGTTTTGCTGACCTAAACGGTGACCGTGCCCTAGATTTATTAATTGGCACAAGATCAGGAAAAGTTCATGTATTTTTTAATTCCGGAATGACAGATGAAGCAGTTTTTTGTACGAAATTTAGTGTTGCGGATCCACAGGATTTACGTTGCAAATACCAACCTGAACTGATTACTGATATTACTCCTCAGATTGATGCAGTTCCGGAGTTGGTAGACTGGGATCAGGATAAAGATTTAGATCTGGTTGTAGGCAAATCAAATGGAAAAATCAATTATTATCTTAACAACGGTGACCGCTTTGCACCGCAATGGAAATTAATATCAAAGCATTTCCAGTTTATTGATACCGGAGGAAACGTAGCTCCTACATTTAAAGACCTGAATCATGATAATTTTCCGGAATTATTTTTAGGTACATCATCATCTATGGTTATCTATTACGAAAACAACGAAGTCCTGATGGATCAGTTGAGTAAAATTTCAGCCGTTCAATTGGAAAAACTCGATAAGTCAGCTTCTTTTGAAATAATCCTTTCGCAGGCCTGCAAGCAATTAAGAGGTTTACCTGAGTGTCTGACCACTCTTGCTGCAGCATTCGGTGTACCTACAGAAGTAAAAATAGCAGGCATGGACGAGCTTCAGCCATATATTTTACGCCCTGATCTAAGTATTGACACAAATCCGGATCAAATATCTCCTGCAACTGCTTCCGGTGGAGCCGGGACAGAAAGTGGGGCAGATATTGCTGTTGAAGAGAACTCTGCAGCGGACGCTGAGGCCCAAGCTGCAAATGAGGGTGAAGCTGAAGAGAATGCAGTACCGACAGATCCTGCAACTGCAGATGGTGAAAAAAAGGCTGAAACTCCTGCCATAAATAAAGAAATTGAAAAACTTAAATTACAGGGGGTTATTACCAGGAATCAACTCTGGTTAGCCAGTAGAAACTTTTTTAAGATAGAGAGTTTAAGCGGCAGTGAGCGCCATTCCATCATCACAAGCGGTGACTGGAACAAAGACGGTCGTCTCGACATCCTACTGGGCAGTCGTTCAGGAGAAATATTTGCGTTTGAAAACAGGGCTGAGAGTGGAACTGACTGGTACCCCATCCATTTTCCTGCCTTGAAAAAAAATAAAAGACAATTCAGTTCACCAGCATTAGCAGATATTGATGGAGATGGAGATTTAGATATCATCAGCGGAAATAGACGTGGAAAATTGGAATTACTGCTCAACCGCGGTTCTGCAACAAAACCGGACTGGATAGTCCATGACGTTAATATTTCGCAAATTGATGTTGGAAGTTTCAGCACTCCTTTACTGCAGGATATGGATAGAGATAATGATCTGGATCTGCTTGTTGGAAATAGAAAAGGTTTGATTATTTATTATGAAAATCAGGGAAGTAAAACGGCACCGCATTTTGTTTTGCGTAATACGCGCATTTCCGGAATCCAGTTGAAGGCCAATGCTGCTCCAACTTTTTGGAAATGGAACGCAGACGAACATCCAGACCTCGTCGTTGGTGGCCGTGAAGGTTATTTAAGCCTGCTAAGTCATATCCCACCTGAAAAATCTCCTGCACTGCGTGGGTGGAATCTGGAGACTGCACACTGGCAAAACATCAAGAGTATCGGCTACAGCACACCACATTTAGCGGATTTTGACGGAGACAACGAATCAGATTTTATGCTGGGAGATGAGGAAGGCAATCTGCTGTTTTGGAAAAATAGTGGAGTGATTAAACAAGAAGATACTAAAGAAAAGAGCACATTAATTCTCACCGAAAATATACTGGAGGTTGAAGAGGAAGAAGAAGAACAACAACAACAGGCTGAGACAAAAATTGCCTTTGAGGCTCCGGTTACCGAAAAAGATCCGGAGGAAAAGGAACCAACAGATCCTAAATTCGAATTTGTCAGTGCGAGGTATGGAAACCTGGAACTTGGCCGTCGTGCTTTTCCGGCATTTATAGATGTAGATGGAGACAACAATCTTGATTTAATTGTTGGAAACAAAGCCGGAGAGCTGAGATATTACCGACGTGAACAAAACTCTGTAGACGCTGAGTGGACTTTAGAAAGCAAGCATTTTCTTGATTATCGGGGAGGCAAGAATTCAGCACCGGTTTTTACGGATTTAGACGGAGATACGGACTTAGACCTGCTTGTCGGTAATCAACAGGGCAGCATACAGTACTGGGAAAATAAGGGAAATCTTGAGATTGCGGATTTCGTATACAATCCCACACCGTTTATCGGTGTCACAGGTGGCAGGAACTCTGTCCCTGCTGTTATTGATTTAAATGCAGATGGTCTTAATGATCTTCTTGTCGGGAACTTTTTGGGGCAGCTCTATAAATATGAACGCACCGGCATCAGTAAAGGCTACCGTTTCCAACTGGAGATACGCAAATATTTAAATCTGGACGTTGGTCTCGGTGCAATACCGATAATTGCAGATCTTAATAATGATCAACAGCCGGAACTGATTGTAGGCTCTGATGCGGGAAAGATTAAGAGCTTTCAGCTTGATCCCGAAAATGCAGGTTCAATTAACTGGAAAGCTTCTCCGGAATATTTTAAGGAACTGAAATTACCTGTTGGAGGGAACCCGGTTTTTGTTGATCTGGATAATGATGGTGATTTGGATTTGATAATCGGGAGCGAGGCTGGAACCCTGTATTACTTTCGTAACACAGGGCGCTGAATATTAAGCATGAGGCTTGTGGACAGAAAAACAAATGAGTGTTTCGTGTCCACTGCTCAAAAAGACTACCCTATCAGCTTTAACACAGTCATAGAATTCTGATTTGCCTGTGCCATCATGGAAGTACTTGCTTCCATCATGATCTGATTCCGGGTAAATGTTGCCATTTCTTCCGCCATATCCGCATCACGAATTACAGATTCCGAACTGATAGCATTTTCGTGTGCTATACGAAGGTAATTCAGGTTACTTTCCAGATTATTCTTCTGGAACGCACCCATCTTACCACGTGTCGCATTAACTTCCTCAATTGCCTGGTCGATAACCCGGATAGCATCTTGAGCTTGATCCGCGTTCAGCACCAATATTTCAGATAAAGATTTGAAATTTGAACTATTATTCTCACCTCTGCCCAAATCATTGGTTTTTATGCTTCTCAACGATATTTCAGAATGCTCATCACCATTAGCTCCAATCTGAAAGGTCAATGAATTCTGCGAAAAAGTTACTGTTCCCGCATTTCCTCCAGGAGGCAATGATTCACCGGTATAACGAACCTTTATTCCTTCCGCAGTACCTGAGCCGTCGTCACCAGTCAAGACCTGACCTTTTCCTGTTGATATTTCCCCGTTTATTTCACCGGCAACATCAGTACCATTTTCCACAGTTACACTTGTATTTGCAACGTCTGATACTAGTCCTGCAGTATTACTTGCAACCTGAAAAGAATGTTCGCTACCGAATTCCTTATGTCTGAATGAAATGGCCTGAGGCACATTTCCGCCAGTCTCAGGAGGATAAGGTCTGATCAAATCAAGCCCTAAGCCGGCATCATTAATTGCCCTACTGAGATCATTCATGGTCTGTTCAACTGTTTTCCCTTTTTCAGTTATAAAGTTAACAGTCCTTCCCCCTTCTGAAACAGTAATTTGCTCACCTGAATCAATTATACCTTGAGTCAAAGCTACTGAACCAGTATGATTGGCCCGACTCGCGGCGTTATTGATTGTGACTTGATAACCACCTACACCAGAACTGTGTGCTTCAGAAGTTGCATCAACAAACTCCAGATTTGCTCCGGTTGTTACTCCATTACCTGCCCGACTTCCATCAAGCAAATAGTTGTGACCATACTGCGTACTTGTTGCAATACGGTTGACTTGCTCCAGGATATTATTTATTTCACTTTGATCCGCCTGTAGCATATTTGGATCGTTGACACCCTCGTTGCCTGCATGAACAGCCAATTGACGTGCCTGAATCAAAGCAGTGCTGACTTCATCCAGTGCGCCTTCCGCTGTTTGCATCAGCGAAACTGCCATCTCCGAATTGTCAATAGCTTGATTCAATCCTGCAGACTGCGCACGCAGATTTTCTGAAATCTGCAATTGCGCAGGACTGTCTGCAGCACGGTTTACTTTTAAACCAGAAGAAAGTTTCTCCATGGTTTTTTGTTGAGCGTCGGCATTTTTGACAACGCTCCTGTGAGCGTTTATTGCGCTCATATTATGGTTTACTCGCAAAGACATAATGTCCTCCATTGTGCGTGTTAAACAACCCTCACTGCATGTGAGAGTTTATTGTTGCCTTCAAAACCGCATCCATGCGCGAATCTTCAGCGTCCTCATCTGTACAAATGAGGGATGATAAGCTGATAGTGAACATTCACCATTCAGCCGATTAAAAGCCCTTTAACAAGCTCCTAATTTCTAAGTTATTTTTCATAATTCTATCCGCATGCTGCTCTCAATATTTTATTGTTAGCTTTAAGCATTAAAATAAAGAGCATACTAAGTGATAATCAACCTCCATTGTTAAAAGCTAATTCTCGTTTTCAAATTACCCATTCATTTCCGGCCCAGCGTGTGGGGAAATTTCATGTTTTCAAACCTGTTGTTAACCAGCGCAATATGCACTATTCCAATCCCATTCATGACAAATCCGGATCTCAGTCAACTGGTCCCGCTATAAATTTCACGAATTCCAATTACCTTTTCTATTCTTGAAAGGAAGTCCGCAAGTTCTATCTTTTTTGAAACTTGATCATGACTGTACAATCCGGATATTTCACGATTTCTATCTTTTACATCTCCTCATTTACCCAGTTTGAATCGTCCCTTCATACTGATTCTGCTGATGTAGACAGTTTCGTAAAAACATAAATCCGTGTCATTTCAAGCAGTACAAAAAATCTTTTTACTGAATTAATTTTAAGATTACTGTTGTTGTCAAAATAACAAATTATGTTTTAAGACCTTTTTTACAAAATGCTTTAGTCAGCCTTTAATACTTAAAACAAAGGACAATATCTGTTTTTTGTATTTTGTCTTAAATACTTAAGTCTGCAGGTTGCAAATAGCTTTTGTTTCACATACTTTTTTTCAATCTTAATCATTGCTTTTCATTCAGGATATTTCACGATTTCTATCTTATAATACAGCTCATTTACGTGGTATAAATCGACTATCCTTATTGAGATAGCAAACTAATACCGTTCTGCAAATAATCATAAACACTTGTTTTTTTGTGTATAATGCGAGAATTAGTAAACTATTATTTTGTTTAAGAATAATGCTGCATTCAAAAAAACAATTTATATTTTCAAGACTTTTTACAATATGCTTTAGTCAGCCTTTAATACTTAAGACAAAAGACAATATCTGTTTTTTGTCTTTTGTCTTAAATACTTAAGTCTGCAGGTTGCTAATAGCTTTCTTTTGTTTCACATAGAGCTGCACCAAGATTGATTAAGTCAAGAAGCAGAATGCAGTAATAAGAAAGGCTTTCCAGAAGATTTACTAGAAAGCCTTTTCTTATTTGATCTCAGTAAGCCTTAACCTAACAGCTTCATGATTGACATAGAACTCTGATTTGCCTGTGCCAGCATGGCTGTACTTGCTTCCACCATGATTTGATCACGTGTAAACGCTGCCATTTCAGAGGCCATATCCGCATCACGAATTACTGATTCTGAGCTCACGGCATTTTCATGAGCAATCCTCAGGTAGTTCAGGTTGCTTTCCAGGTTGTTTCTCTGGAATGCTCCCATTTCACCACGGGTAGCATTTACCTCCTTAATTGCTTTATCAATGACCCGCATAGCATCCTGAGCCTCTTCAGCACTCAACAGTTTTACATCTGATAGAGATTTAAAATTTGAATCATTTACCTCACCTCTGCCCAAATCTGATGATTTCATGCTCCGTAAAGAAATCTCCGAAAACTCGTTAGCATTAGCTCCTACCTGGAATGTCAAAGAATTTTGTGAAAAAGTAAGAGTGCCTGCATTTCCGCCTAATGGAACTGATTCACCGGTGTATCTGACACGAATACCTTCTGTCGTACCAGCACCTTCAGCACCAGTCAGAACTTGGCCTCTGCCGGATGTTTCTTCACCATTGATTACACCGATTACATCCAGCCCATTTTCAACCGTTACACTTACATTTGAGACGTTTGAAACAAGTCCGGCCGTGTTGCTGGCAACCTGGAAGGTATGCTCACTACCAAACTCCTTATGCCTTAAAGTTATGGCTTGTGGAGTATTCGCATCAGTTTGTGGAGGAAATGGACGAATTAATTCCAGATCCAATCCGGAATCATTAATTGCGGTACCAAGATCATTGAGTGTCTGTTCAACTGTTTTCCCTTTTTCTGTTAAAAAGTTAACAGTCTTACCTCCTTCAGAAATTGTAATTTGCTCTTCTGAATCGATGATTCCCTGATTCAAGGCAATGCTCCCGCTGAAATTAGCACGAGTTGCGGCTTGATGAATATTCACTTCATAACCACCTGGTCCTGATGAGTTAGCAACAACTCCGGCATCTATGAACTCCAAATTATCACCCGTTGCCACTCCGTTTCCGGCACGGCTACCATCGAGCAAAAAGTTATGTCCATATGATGTACTAGTTGCAATCCTGTTGATTTGCTCTAAGACATTATCAAATTCTTGCTGATCAGACAGGAGCATATTGGGATCGTTCACACCTTCGTTGCCTGCATGAACTGCAAGCTGACGTGCCTGAACCAGCGCACGACTGACTTCGTCTAAGGCACCTTCCGCTGTTTGCAACAGAGACACGGCCATTTCCGAATTGTCAATTGCCTGACCCAATCCCGCGGATTGAGCACGAAGATTTTCTGATATCTGCAACTGAGCAGGACTGTCAGCTGCACGATTAATTTTTAAACCTGAAGAAAGTTTCTCCATAGTTTTTGCTTGAGCATCGGCATTCTTCACAACGCTACGATGAGTGTTAATCGCACTCATATTATGATTTACTTTTAAAGACATAGTGTCCTCCTTGATACATGTTTAATGATTATCACCAGTGGTGAAAATCAATTTATACCTTAGAAACCATACTTCCATGTACTTCCTCTAAGGAAACCCCGTCTAAAATGTCGAGGAGTTTTAAGCTGGTGGAGACCATTCCCCATCCAACTGATTAAAAAAGCTTTAGAAGCTTTCATACAAATTTTCTATTACAGAATTTTTGCAATATTCTCTTAAAATTCATCAAGTTAACGATTGTATTAACTAATCCGCATTTCCAATCGGATCTCATTCTTGAATCTCATTGTTATTTTTCTTAACAACAAATACCCAAGAAACAGAACACAGCTTCTTATGTGTTCTCTGTCCAGAATATTTACGGCATTTTTTCTGGTCTCTAAATTTAAATCGATAAGTATTTGTGGAGACCATTCCACGTCCAACTGATTAAAAAAACTCTAAAAGCTTTCATACAAATTTTCTATTACAGAATTTTTGCAATATTCTCTTAAAATTC